>Ga0325410_1000915_pt1 | contig 31736 bp, 20 predicted proteins | sample PopdelMetagenome_16_FD_206182 | JGI IMG/M metagenome (GOLD analysis project Ga0325410, IMG submission 206182) | Populus deltoides microbial communities from Bellville, Georgia, United States - Xylem-PdIQD-R3 | ecosystem: Host-associated > Plants > Phyllosphere > Stem > Wood/Secondary xylem...
ATCCAAGAAATATTTAAAACTCAAAGGGGAAAACAAGGGATGTAGTTTTCTATATAAAGGAGATGTCAAAGATTAAATTTCTTCATCTGAAACCCAAATCCGTTCATTTTGATGTATCTTAGCTTTATTCCAAAATCATTATCAATCAGGAAAACTATGAGGTTAACCATAAAAAAGGTGGTGAGATCATGATCTAAATATGAAATATTTATCATTATTTAAGTCATCAAATAATTTTATTCCATCTTAGACATTATTTTAAGCAAGATTCCCCTTTTTGAGGTTTGTTGGAAGTGAAAACAAAGAATTTTATGTTTAAAAAAAGTGGTTATCAAGACTTTACCTTTTTAAAAGTTTATTAGAAAATTACAAATATTTTGAGATTCAAAAGGAGAAAAAAGTTGGACTCTAGCTTTTAATATTAATTAGGATTGGAAAAGGAGATTTTAGGATTAAAAAAATATATTTTCCCCTAGCATTTATACGACATGTCTTAGAATTTGATCAATTTTAAAAATATTTGAATGAACTTGCCTTTATATTTAACCACTCATTGATGAAAATGCCACAAAATTATAAACATTCTTGATTTCAAAACAATGAAGAGACAATAACAAACAACACACTGAAAGATTTTAGATAACTCATAAATACAAACCAAGCTATCTTCCTTTAAAGAGATGATTAAAAAAAGAATGAAAGAAAGAGTTTCTGATAAATTAAAATATCATCAATTAGTATAATTAAGTTAAATGATTAAGCATCATTATAAAATAAATAGTTTACTAATAAATAAGCACTAGATAATTGCCTACGCTACATTATGGGTCGAATTAATTTTTTAAAACATAAAAAATATCTAAGTGTTGTTAATGTGTTTTTAGTAGAAGAAAAACAAATAAAACTATACAAGGACTGACTTGATGTGACTTAGTAGACATGACAAGTCCAAAGATAACTCGGATGACCGATAAAAATATAGTTTAACTAAAACAATTGAGACAATATTGTTTTTTCAAGTATTGAAACGATAACATATTAAATCAATTCAAATAAACTCAGGTTAACTTATCAAATCTGCTTCTCGGGTTATGAAACCCTGATAACCCTATAGAAAGTAAAAAAAAAATAATTCAACTCAATTCTCAATTAACCCAACGTTGAATGATGAAATTGAAAATAAAATTCAACTAAAACAATAAGCTGAGTCGACCCAGATTAACCTTCCAAACTTGAGTCATAAGACTGAAATAACCCTATAAAAAGCAAATTGAAACAAATTATGAAGCTTAATTCACAATCAACCCAATGTTGAAGGATGAAAATTGAAAAAAAAAACATAAAAAACCACCCAAGTCAACTAAACAAACTTATGACCCGAGTAGTAAGACCAAAATAACCTCATTGAATGTAAACTGAAACAAATTATTAAGCTTAACTCACAGTCAATCTAGTATAAATCAATGAGATTGAAAAATAATCAACTAAAAAAATAAAAAATAACAAGTCAATCAGCTTAACCCATGATCCGGGTTATAAGACCGTGATAACCCTATAGAAAAAAAATAAAAAAAATTATGAAGTTCAACTCCCAATTAACTTAATGTTGAATTATTAAATTGCAAATAAAATCAAATAAAAAATGACATAAACAAGGACCCGAGTCAGTTCAGGTTAACCAATTAAACCATGGTGAGGAGACCAAGATAACTCTATAAAAAAAAAATAAAAAAATTATAAAGTCTAATTCTTAATCAACCTAATATTGAAGGATAAAATTAAAAAAATCAATTACAAAAGGAAAAAAAACCGAGTTAACCTTGCTAACCCGCAATCCTCGCAACCTGGATCATGAGATCATGATAATCTCATAGAAAGATAATAAAAAAAAAACTAATTATGATTATGAAGTCTAAAGTGTGAGGTTGAAAGATAAAGTTAAAAAAAAATAAAAAATAGGAAAAAAACCTGAGTCAAAACGACTAACCTATAAAACTCGCGACCCGAGTTATAAGACCGAGATTACTCCATAGAAAGCAAATAAAAACAAATTGTGAAGTCTAATACCCAATAAACTTAATGTTAGAGGATGAAATTGAAAAAATAAACATAAGTTAAAAACTAAGAAAAAAAGTTCTCAATTTTTATTTTTATTTTTGAGGACTAAAGTGTGAATTGCCTACTGTTCACACTCCTACTATAAAATGCCAAGGAGTTTTAGTATATTACTAGATCGGTGACCCGCGTTGCTTTGTAAACTAGTCAAAGATTTTTGAGCAAACAAAAAAGATGCTTAGATGACTACAATATTTATAAAGAAGTAAGAGAAACCTTATACTAACAACCTGATTTAAACTACAGGCAACGATAACAGATGAATCGTAAAAAAAAAATTTTGACAAAAAATCAACTAAAACAAATGAGTCACTGATATTATATTAAGAAGGAAAAGGAAAAAAAGATCGTTAGCAACCCACTGTCACTCCATTATAGACATCACCTATCATAAAACAAAGCTTGTTGAGACGGTTCAAACCTGAACAAAAATTCTGGACGACAACATAAGAAGAAGTTGCAGTGGGCACTAGAGTAACGTCCTATAAAAGCAAATCGAACAAAAAAATAAAGTGAGCTTCCACCTATATTCAATAAATCAATTCTATTTAATTCAAGAATAATTTTTTTTTAAAAAAACAAACTTAATAAGGAATAACAAATAAAAAGACTTGAGGTAACTCAATTAAATAAAAAATAATAAAACCAAGGTCATAAAAAAGCATGAAAAAAAACAGAGCTCAATTTCCAATTAAATAAATAATGAAGGATGAGACAAAAAAAAACATTACATTAACAAAATGATAAAAAAAAACTAAAGCAATCCTAGGCAAACCTCGTGAAGCTAGGTTAATCTTCAAAGTTTGCAACTCGTAAAATCTTAGACACGACTTTAACTAAGCTCAAATCCAAACCAATTAAATATCGAACAATTAAATCAGGTGAAAAAATACAACTCTTGAAAATTTTGCAAAGCAAAAGAAAAAAACAATAAAAAAAATGAGAATAAAATCTACCAATAAAAAAATTTATGAAGGGTGGGAACGAAAAAAATTATGTTAAAAATTATCTTAGACTACAAAAAATAGCAATAAAAAATGAGCATCAATTTTGTCAAAGAAAAAAAATTGAATGAGGATGAAATTGAAAAAAAATTCTAATTTAATGAATTAATTTTTTTAAAAAATTACAACAAAAAATAGGGAATAATTAAAAAAGAAATAAAAGTATAGGGGCTGACTTGAAAAATTGGGTGGCAGGGCGCAAACATCGAGGAAGAGAAAGGAAAGAAAGAAGAAAAAAAATGATCGTCGGTAACAAACCAGACCTCTAATCGGTGCACATGCTATATTCAGGGAGGAGACGTGGTGACAAAGTTAAAGCCACGCCGTAGTGGCTTTTTGACCACTGGAATTAGTCGCGCAAGCTGTATGAAGACTGCAAAGCGACTGATGCGTTGACGCTTGCGCAACATGTGTCATACTTTTTAAAATTTTTTTTTTAATTATTAAAATACTCAAATGACCCCACCCCAGCCAATTAAGTAAAAAAAGAAACAAAATAACACAAATACCCTTTAACCTAAGAGTTAAATTATTTAATACCAAGAACGCGGATGTCTTTTTACTGTGCATCAATATTGAAAATAACAAAAAGGTCCTTTATTTGCTTATTAGATTTTATTTTTATTCCATGGGTAAAAAAAATTTTTTACTGTATATTTTTAATTAAAAAATTACAAAACTAACCCTAAGCATGAGTTCAAAAATTAATTTCTGTTAAAGGTAGCGTTGTAAAGTTACTATACAATCCCAACACAAAAAAACATGATGGCCCAGTCATTTTAAGAACACCAAAATTGTTTCAATGCAAAGATTATTTTACCCTTAAACACATGACATTCAGGGTTTTTATTTATTTATTTATTTTTTTTTTTTTTAAGGCCAAGAAGGAGAAAACACTGTTTCTATCTACAATGAACCGTGCTTGAGTGAACAATGTTTTCTCCATCTTTTAAATTTTTTTTTTTTAAAATATAATGATAATAAAACACTGTTAGAAAAAAGAGAGAGAAGTAAACCTTTTTTTTTATCCAACTCAAAACGACAGTCGTTCAAGCGCTTCAGATCCTATACAGTACGGACACGAGTTCATTATTAGATAATATTATCCTTAATTTACTCTAAAAACAACAATTATTGCTAAAAAAAAATAAACACAAATTATTAGCGGAGTAAAAATCAGAAACCTCAATTAAATCAAAATATTAAAACAAGAAAAAGTACTTTCATTTCTCTCGATCCCTTCTTTTCTTTGCATCTCTTCTCAAAAGCCTCCCTTCAACGAGGCCCATACGAGAGAGACCTTGGCACACACAAGAGAGAGGCCGGCCCCAAGTAACTGAGTTTTTTTCTTCATTTTTTTTTTTAAATCTTGGAAGAGACTCACACGAGAGAAATAAAGATCTACAATTGCCTCCAACTTCAGTTCTTGTCTCGGTTAATCAACAAAAAGGTAACAAATTTGTCAATTTTGATTAAGACCCAATTTGGAGGCTACCTGTTTGCTGTTATTTCGCTATCATTAATAGAATTTTGCTGTTGCCAAATTTCTTTTGTTGGGATGTCATTTTAGAAAAATATATCGCTTAGTTGTTCACTCTCTTACACCTAACGGAGAAGAAATAAAGAGAAACAAATCACGTGTTACTTTGAATTTCTTTATATGGGTTTTGCTTTGAGTGTAAATTTAGCTTTATTGCATTGTTGAAAGAATTTACTTTTTGGGTTTTTTTTAGATCTTCAATTGTGATAGATTTGTGATGGGTTTGTTATGAATTGTGTTGCAGAGTTGGTTTTTGAGGCTAAGATATGGATTTATAGAGACCCTGTTGAGGGAATTTGATTTTGGAGTGGAGAATTGGAAGTGAGCTTTTTGTTGTTTCGGAGAATGCGGGTACTGTGGACGTGTTTGTTTTAATTTTGTCTGCTCAGGTGGCTGTAAAGGAAGAGGTTTTTGTTTGATTGCATAGAAATGGCTGATGCAGCTGGGTTAATGGAGGCCGCTGGGGCTAGATTTAGTTCGTTGGAGTTGATTGGGAGAGGATCGTTTGGCGATGTTTATAAAGCGTATGTGTTCATTTCTTGTTTATGTTCTGCAGCAATCACATTGCTATTCTCTTGCTTATAATAGTTTGAAACTCTATACATTTCTTAGGAAGCCTTGTTAGAAATCTGTACAATATCACTGTAGATTGCATGGGAACATAAGTTGCCAGTACTGCACTTGTGTAACCACATTGGAGCATTAAGGTGGTGGGCATCCATTACACCAGGGAAATTCTAGCTCATACCCTGCCATAGTTGAAATCACCTATGAGAATGATACAAAAAGATGCATAACACACAAAACTCCCAAAATGATTAAGTTATTTTCATGTATGGTTTCTCACAATGAGACAAACTAAGCTATCATCTATGCAAAATGGAAACGTAGAAATTAGGATGATAAATTGAAATCTTACGTTCTTGCCAACTGGAGGAACACGGGATTCTTCGCATCTAGGTATCATGGAATATGATCTGTTGAAGTAATTTAATTCCACTTGTTAAGTCATGTCATTCAGATTAGCAGAATTAGTGAAGAATTTGTAATAAATTTGCACTTTGTGAGGGTTGTTTTGAACATGTTCCACCTTAAGTATGCTTAGTTATGTCATTGAAATTCCTTTACATGCTTAAAGCATTGCAGTATCAGAAGCTAATACCCATTATTGTACTTAAAATACTATTGATATTGCATGCTTTTTTTTATTTCCAAAATGAAGCTTTACCATCACAATAACTATCTGAAGAGTGTACATGCTTTACTTGTTGCCGCTGATGCCTTTCTAATATGCAGGTTTGATAAGGAGCTTGACAAAGAAGTTGCTATCAAAGTTATTGATTTGGAAGAATCGTAAGCACTCAGCATTAGTTATTTTGCCTTTTGTATTCTGCTCTCTGCTATCAAAATTAGAGGATTAATCGTATCTGATCTTCAGTCTGTCCCAGGGGTGTCTCTCTGTGTACAAGTGAATATTTTCCTGGCCAGAGAGAAACTGAAAGGCACCCCGGTTTTCCATTCTTCCCTGATTCACAATTGTTCTATTACTTTACTGAAGAGATATGTGGATGGACTTCATAAATTCCTCTCAAAGTAAATTATAGGCGTTAAAGCAGCTGAACCACTTCACTGTGTTAGAAAACATAGACTATGGGGTTGTTTTTGAAAGTAGATCCTAGGTGCAAATAAGTGTTATCCTATGGGCACTTGACCATGTGCTGATATTTTATTGGAGGCATAACTTTATGCCACTGTTGCTGATATTGATGGTTGGGGAAACAATTGCAACATTGATATCTAGTGAAATTAAATGTTTCTTTTTTCAGTTTCCCACTTATAATGAAAGGAGATTAGTATTAGCAAAATATTTACACATCAGCAAAAAAAAAAAAAAAAAAAAATACCAAGATGTTTGGGAAACAACAATGGAAACATGTTCTGGTATCTGTATTTTCTGACTTCATCTATGATATGTCTTGCCTTATGGTAAAATGCATGTTAGGGGAGATTATTTATTATATGGCCTCTTGGCTCTTATTGAACTAGAAGCCTTTTGTATTGCAAACAGACTGCTATTTTTTTTCTCCTTAAACATTTTAGCCTGCTAGCTTTATAAACAGTATAATGTGGTTCTCTATTTCCTAAATATTGCTTGATTTTTTCTTCTGCAGTGAGGATGAAATTGAAGACATTCAAAAGGTATTACCTCTTATTCAGGGTTATCCATTTATTATATGTGATGATTTTGTTCCTCATGTATCTAATTTTTTTGCTAGGAAATTTCTGTTTTGCGACAATGCCGATCTCCATACATCACGGAGTACTATGGATCCTATCTTCACCAGACGAAACTATGGATAATTATGGAGTACATGGCTGGTGGATCTGTTGCTGACCTAGTAGGTTACTTCACTTGTTTCGTTTCATTGTTTCATGAAATTAGTAATTTTGTCTGTGAAAGATTCTTAATAATGGTTATTTGCAATGTTGATGCAGTAATTGTCAATTATTGTTTATTTATAATTGAACCAGATAATTTTCTAGATAATGATTATTCTCTGAAAAGCTAATACTTATTTTTATTTCTGCAGCTGCAGTCAGGTCCTCCACTGGATGAAATGTCAATTGCTTTTATTTTATGGGACTTGCTGCATGCTATTGAATATTTACATAATGAAGGAAAAATTCACAGAGATATTAAAGGTTTTGCAAATTTTTTTATTTTTTTTAATCTGCTTTTAATTTCTGTCCTTCCTGTTATTATTATCTTTTTTCACCTCAATGCTTGCTTGAATGGCTTGTCCACTGACATCCTGCCCACTAAATTTTGGCAGCTGCAAACATATTGTTGAGCGAGAATGGTGATGTTAAGGTATTTCCTTTTGTCTTGAATAGGCTTATAAGGCCCCCTTGATTATCTGTAGAGTGGCGAATTAGAAGATATGTAAATGTAGTAGGTTTACCTTTTTTCTTATTTTTTATTTGAGAAAGTGGTGGAGTTATGTGCTCACTTTTAGTATTCCAAGTTACTATGGTGACCTTGTGACAGGTTGCAGATTTTGGCGTTTCTGCACAGTTAACAGGAACAATATCGAGGAGAAAGGTACTACAACTTATTCAGCTAAGCTTTGTTCTACAACCAGTAAAGAGTGTATCACATAGTGGAATATGCCTTGTGGATTTTTTGTTTATCATTTATTGTTAGGTCTACTGTTTTAGGACCTATTCCTTGCTAAACTTGTATTATGACATTTGCTTTTTTTGTTTGTTAAACTATTATGAAGGAGTAGCAGATAATTGCTACAGCAAAATAGCATATCAGCAGAAACTATTGTGGGAACTCATAGAAAATGATATTAGATCATAATTCAATTGTTAAATTAAAACAATTGAAATCTTTGTTCAATTCATTGAAAACTAAAAATAATGAAAATAATTGAATGAATTCTCTAATTGAATTTTTTTAAAAAATTTTATTGCTTTTTGTAGTGGCCTTTTATTTTGGACGAAGGGAGTAACTATTTAGTAGATGGAGACATCACCATTATTTCCTGTTTGAATGAGTGGTGTGGTTCCCCTTCCAATTATTATTCCTAGTTGGCTTATCTGCTCTGGCCATTTTGGGCCACAAGCCCCCCTGTTTACCATCCTTTTGTTTTCCAAGTTTTGTAATTCAAGTTGGTAGCATTTGTTGGATTACTGGAATTCATATTCATTAGATATTTTGTCATTTAACCATTTCTTTCTTCCGATTTGCAATTCAAGTTGGTAGCTTTCTTTAGATGACTAGAACTCATCATCTTCTGATAATTATCATTTAAACATTTCTTGCTTCGTTCTGGCATTCAATTTTGAGTGAAAAATCTGTTCAGCAATATGCTAATTTGGTTAACAAATACAGACTTTTGTAGGAACACCATTCTGGATGGCTCCAGAGGTGATTCAGAATTCAGAAGGATATAACGTGAAGGTATCTTTGAAACAGTTCTTAGCTTTTCTTTTGGGTTTTCTGATTTGTTTTGCTAGAGCTGTACTTCACTCCTCTCTCCCTCCCTCCACATCAACGTTTGAGTGTGGTCATGCTAAAGCCCTTGCTTGATGCAGGCAGATATTTGGTCTCTAGGGATAACTGCTATTGAGATGGCAAAAGGGGAACCTCCACTTGCTGATCTTCATCCTATGAGGGTTCTCTTTATCATACCTCGAGAAAATCCACCACAGGTTCTCTCTGCATTCTTTAATGTCAAACTGATTAGTGACTTTACAATCGTAGAATGATGAAATATGTATTTAACATATGGAAGTACTATTCAACATTTGTTTCTTGTGCAGCTGGATGAACACTTTTCTCGTCCTATGAAAGAGTTCGTCTCATTATGTTTAAAGAAAGTTCCTGCCGAGGCTAGTATTTATTTCCTCTGTATTATTTATTTCCTGTTTCCTTGTGAGTATTGGAGATATGATGGGTTTCCTATGAATTGGGTGTTCTTGAGTAATTGCAAGTGGACGAATCAATTTAGGGCTTGGTTAAACTCAAGTCCAACTTTTCAATGAAATTTCATGACATGCTTGTTGCTTCAAGTTCCCTTATCATGATACGACCATGCATGCATGCTCGCACTCCCAAACACACATTGAGAGAGGGTGCAACATGTTCTCTTTGAACTGTCAAAGATTGATCTTTAGGAACAAATAAGAAAATGAAGAGCCATTTATTTCTTCCCTGCTTGTGTGTTTCTTTGCCAGAGGTGCCCCATTTATAAATTAGAAAAAGCTTTATCAGTGTAGCATGTCAGATGGTATAAACAAAACAATATGATAATGATAAATAAACGTATCCCTACATCCTTGCAGAACCTCTGATACTAGTCCCCATATCCATTATCTTGGAAATATGAAAAGTTGGAGTTTGGATTTGATTTGGGTTATTATACTGAGTTCATCTAGTGTTGTTCTTAAGAACGAGATGTGCTATGTGGCTTTTGTTTTTCTTTCTATTTTTGGATGTTGAATGAATGTGAAAAGCAAAACTGGTGATGTGTTCAAATTGATTAGCAAGAGCTGCAAAATTTACAACTGAATATCATACCTCATTGTCCACTTATTACATGAGGTGCTGGGGGTTAAATCAAGGGGAGGAGGCTAGGGACTCTTCTGTGAATCTAGGATGTTTCCTCAAATACTTGTCACAAAAAAATGAATATTGCCAATATAGTGTTCTCAATTCAGTTAGTTGAGTTTTCAAATCCAATTGTTTGCTGTGATTCTCTATGTTGTTTTGTTTGAGTTTGTTGTTTTTTGAGTGGAGATCCTTTGTTCCACTCAGTAATTTGTTTGAGTGAATTATCTCACCTTCCATCAGAATTTATGCTCCTCGCTGAAAAAAAAGGGACCTTGTGAGAACACTAAATCAAATTGACCCTACCCTTGCAGATTATCACATCCAAGTGACAGCATACCTTTCAAAGATATATGCTTAATTAGGGGAATCACATTTTACTTTATTTCTTGGTTTTCATGGCTGTTGCTGCTGTATGGCAGCTCCTTTTCGTTTTGGTGGTTACACTATACCAGTGCAACGGTTCTCATATTTCTTTTTCATGTCTGATGATTGGGAGAAGGATTTTGACCATGGTAAATGTTGAAATGGATCCTGTTTTTAAGCTCTTTACACAACCAAAGCCTTTTGGGGGTAGAATTTCATCTGTCAATCAGTTAGTTAGGTGAATTATGCAGGATATGAACTATTTCAAAAGCGAATGGGACAGTATGATTTTTATGTAGCTTTAATCAATACAATTTTCTCAAATTAACATTCAACCTGCAGTAGACGGGTTTCATAGGTGTTGATTATTGTGGGTGCCAGGAACTATTTTGACTGAAAAGGTTACAAGAATGCTTTTGACCAATTCAATTAATACCTACCACAGATTCTTGTACTGAAACTGTGTTGTCTGGTAAGTTTAGCTATATTATATGCCATATGGGATATTTGGGTGGAAAATTATGGGGTTGTGCAGCCCTACCATTTAGAATTTAGCAAAAGTTTGGTGGTGCATGATTTGTTTTTGGATAAATCATAGTTCGACCTGTCTTATGACAAGTTTTTCTTAGACTCATATTTTACCTGGATTTGTTTGCGGATCTGCACATAAGAATCCTTCTTCCATGATGTCACATTTTCAAAAGGAATGTGAACTGACAAGAAAGTAGAACTTTTTACCAAGCACTTTTTACTTTTTTGGTGTGAGACCTTGCATTCTGACACATTGGTGAAGCATGTAAGAGCACTGATGGTTGCTTTTTGTTTGGTTTCCTTGCACTCAAATTCCTTGAGACTTGCAAGGATTGGTTACTTGCTTTGAGTGGCAACCCAACCCAATGAGATGGGTTTTGCTTTCCTAACTTTTTTAGCTTAAAATTTTACTCAATACACTAACAATACATCAATTTTTCAAAGCAATCTGATGCAATGTTGTGATGAAGATTCTTGTCTTTCAATTTTTATCTGAAGACATTTTAAGCTGATACATCACTTGATGTAATATGAAGTTTAGGGGCTGTTTGAAAACAGAGCAATACTCCAATTTTCTAGAAAAACCAGAGTTAGAAAACTGAAACTTCCTTTTCAATATAATATTTTTTTCATTTAATTTTTTTTTCAGTTTTCCAAATTTGTATTGAGTTTGAAAACATTTTAGAGGTCCTCCATAGTTTTCCTTTATAATTTTTCCACTTTTTTTCAAATGAAGAAAAAACATGAACAATGCAATTTTTTTCTTTTATATATAAGCACTTTTGTGCCATATAAAATATTAAAATTATTTTTTTTCATATTTTCATATTTAGTTAGGGCTATAAATTTATTTTTTTATTAAAAATCTTATATAAAGTTTGCTTTGGGTTAACAATATAACTTTTTTATGATAATTTTTAATTTGAATGAAAACAAATTTATATTTTATAATTAGATTATCATGAATATAAAATATTAAGATGACTACTATAAATTATGGTTTTGATTTTTTATGAAAAATAGTTGTAATCTTAATGTATTTCTTATTTTTTTTAGTGGAAAAATTCCTTTTTGTTCTCAGCAAATGATCGTGTTTTTCAATTTTTCATTGGAAAAGAAAAACTGGAAAATAAAAAGAAAACTGGAAATGGAAAAAGAAAATAATTTTCTATTAGTGAATGAACCCTTATTTTCTCTTGCTGTTTTCTTTAATTTATCAATGTTTCTGAATGTTCTGATACTTGTTAGTTGAAATGGGTGCTGTGTATTGAATATCTATGTTGTTGGCTTAACCATTGTTTGATTTTTACTTTTTAATTTTCCATGTATTAAATTTCAGAGGCCAACTGCTAAGGAACTTCTAAGGCATCGGTTTATTAGAAATGCTAGAAAGAGCTCAAGGCTTTTGGAAAGAATAAGGTGCGATATTTTGCTTTTGTCCATTGCCTTAGGATGCTGCATTCCCACTAAAACAAATATGGTTGCCGAAGCTTTTTTCTTTTTACCTTCCTTTTCTCCTCTCTCTATTTTGTTTTATTTCCTTATGTCAGTATTAAGGATATAAGGTATCATAAGGTAGCTTGAAATGTGCTTAATTTTGTCTCGGGCATTATTTCCTGTAACAGTTCCTGGCATGTATTTTTGTTAAACAAAATGCGAAACTGGATGCATCTTTGTTACATAAGCAAGCACAATATTTACGTTCTTGTTGTCATCTTGATAGAGAGCGTCCAATGTACCAGATAAAGGATGCAGAAACCCCCAGAAATGGTCCTATAGGAATAGGGGAAGGTTTTGATACTGTGAAGGTTGTGAGAGACTTGAGGGCTGATGGAACTGTTCGAGCCAGGTGAATTTCATTTCTTTATTGTTTGTTGTCTGCAATATGTGTTATCTTATTCCAATGGACTGGTTTAATTTGCAGCGGTCAGGGAAAGCCCTTCAAAAATGCTGGATGGGACTTCAGCATTGGTGGATCACAGACTACAGGAACCATTAGAAGTGCTGCAAGACCACCTCAGGTTAGAGAAAAGAAAACAGATATTTCATACAATAAGGATACCCAAAGAAGAGCTTCAGAGAGTGGTAATCATTTGTTGTCTGCATCTGGAAATGCACTTCAGGAATCACTGGAATTATCCTATGGTAAAGATGCTAGGGATCCATATCATGATGATCATCAGGATAATTCCTATGATGATGTAAGTGCTCTCTTTTGAATTATGCATTATATCAAGAATGAAAACTTCACCTGTGTTGTGGCCTAAGAATAGAGACCAAGATAGTTTTCTAAAATACAAAAAAAAAAAAAAGGTTATGAAATCAGCTGTACTAAATATTTAAATGTTAGCGGCTGCCATCAACATGATTGGTAAAAGTTACATGCCTAAGCACAAGCAATGGCATTCTCCTGGAATGTTTCCAACAGTGACTCACGCTAGAATTTTATAGAAGCAAACGCCTATATGTTATCCAGTTTTTTTCGAACCTGCTGCTGACTGGTTAGAAATTCAATAGTGTGCTTAATTGATCGGAAATTATAGCAGAAACTGAATAAGCTGGAACTCTCTAGACCAAACTCTTAATATTGGCTGAAGTACTCAATTTCCAGGATGATTTGTCCTTGAGTGGATCAGGAACTGTTGTCATACGGACTCCTAAAGGATATCAGTCATCTGCCTTGTTTCGAGATCAAAACAATGCGGTATGACTTCTGTATTAAGTTGTGCAATAGGTATTGCTTTCCCTGTGCAACCCATTTATTTTATCAGATTTTTATGTTGTGTAGTCTAGCAGCACATCGACTACTTTTGAAGATGCTTCTACCAGTGGAACAGTTGTTTTCCGTGGCCAACATGATGAATCTGATTCTCCTCGGACTCATAAATCCAGATTAGGAATGCAAGAGAGAACTTCAAGTTCCTCACTGGAGGACAGTGCTCTAAATCTTGCTGAGGTTACTTCTGTGTTTATTGTTGCATGCTAATTTCATTAGGCAGCTTGTAAATATGACCATTAATCATCAGATCCTTTTGAATCAGTCTTGAATTGTTATTTAATGCTTCTCAACTGTACTCATTCCTGAAGCAATGTTAGAACTTGTGTTCCATCTTGCTTGTATTTTTTATTGTTTTATTTTCTCATCTAAAGTTGGATTGTCTGCCCCAACCAATCCTGAGGATTTGGTCTCTGGATCTTCCTAAAGCTTTTGCTCAAATCATGTTTTTACCTTTTTTGTCAGATTCCTGACCTTTCCTCCTTTTGACAGTTTCATGTTTATAAGGAGATTCTGATCTGGAACCTTTCAGTGTGCTTATGTTGAGAAGATTCTTGATTGTTGTGTGTATGCAGGCAAGGGCCGCGTTTCAAGGAGGGTTGAGGAAAGTAAATGCTAGAGAAAGGTTTGTACCAAGCAATAATAATAGATATGGGCTGGAGAACAGAAGAAGAGAGCAATTGACAAACAGCTCTGATTCTTCCAGGTACATAAATATGTGGATAATCATTTTGCCTGCAAAAAAAAAAAAGAAAAGAAAAGTTTTTTACAAATTTCATAAGGGCAACACTTCTACCTCAGAAGTTCTCGTGAATACTTCGATGCACCCAAAGCTTTTCCAAGATCACAGCAAGCCAGCAATGTTGAAGAAAGTGCAAGAATCGCATCAGCATCTTTGTCAGTTTTGCTTATCCCATCCTTAAAAGAGGTGAGTAGCCAAATGATGCTGTGTATCAATTTTCAAATTTGCATGACAGAGGTATTGTAGTGTTGTTATTTCATAAATTATAATCTAATTTCCAAGGTGACAAGTCAGTTATGAAGTTCCTTTCTGTCAACAAAATGAATTTTGGCAATAGAGCAGGTGGATGTAGTATTTCTCATCAATTCACATCTCTTTAGCTTCTGACAAACCATTGCAAAGATTGGTACTAGCTATGCAGCAAATTTGGCCCATCAGATCATTTATTATATCCGCCTAGGGTTATATGAAACATGGAATATTTTGGTTTGCTTTTCTTCAACTAATTTTGTATGACAAAATTGATCAGGTTGCTTTACAAGTTAGTTCATAAGCTTATCAAGAAATAAAAGAAGTCAGTTCATAAAATGATTTTGTGCTACTAAATCTTTAGATCGCTGTTGTCAACTGCATTTAATAATGAAATATTTACCTTGTTATTTCCCATGTTTACTAGACTTGTGCTATTGTTTCTTTTCTTTTCTTTCTCTCTTGTTCATTTATATGCCTTTTAGAAATTGTGGAAATATGTTGTGTTTTTCTTTTCTTTTTGTCGCATTGAAGTGCTAGTGCACACAATTTCTTGTATTTTCTAGTGATTAAAAATTTTGAGGGTGTTAGGTCCCTGCCAACAGTTTAGGCATCTTTGATTTAAGTTCTATGCGCAATCTGATGGCTCCACATGTTCTTTTTAAGTTTGTGTCAATTTCATCTTCCTCTGTTTCATTTCTAATAGCTTGATATGGTATGATATAGGCTGTTGCTGATGATTCAGAAAGAGCACTTTTTCATGCAGTCACAAATTCGCTTGTAAATATGGAGCGGGTAAAGCCTGGATCTTGTGATATCTTTGTCAGAAGTTTGCTTCAGCAGTTGGCAAGGTTCAAAATTCTCACTTAAACTGTCTAAGAAAATTATGTTAATGTGATAGTATTTGCCAGCATAGTGGCAATTGTTAGTTCAAATTACTAAAGTAAAAGCGGTTTCTGCAGTTCGAAAGAATCTTCACTGAGAGATCTGCAGGAGCTTGCAGCTGGCCTATTAAGCAAGGGCAAGACAACCCCTGAAGAAACACAAAATGGAAATACAGATGTTGATAGCAGGAAAAAGCAACCGACCAAGGAATTTAATTCAAATGCCAATTTAAGTCCTCTTGCAAGATTTCTGCTCTCAAGGTTGGTTTAAGTGATTTTTGTACCATTATTGAATTTTTTACATTTGAAAATAGGGAAATCTTGCATCTGAGTCGAGCATCTTTGGCTATTAAAGACAGTTATTAAACCCGGTCTGGGGATTGACCCGGCCAAGGGGCTGGGTTCCGGGTTTCATGGGTCAACCCGGAAAAATTAAAAAAAATATTTAAAGTTTTAATATTTCATATGAAAAAATCCATGTAAATATAAGATATACATGTTGTAAATAATGAAGTTTAAAAGAATATTTTAAAAAGTTTTTTATCACATTAAAAAGATATTATGTTATGCTTTTAAGTTGAAGTATTTAAACTAAAAGGTTTTTTTAAAAAAATACAACTTTTTTCTTGTGAACATGTAGTATATATACGAAAAGGTTTTAAATCTCACATTGAAAATATATTATGTTATCCTTTTAAGTTGAATTATTTAAACCAAAAAGTTTTTTTATCCCACATTAAAAAAAGACCATTTTTTTCTTGTGTGAACATAGAATATATATACTAAAGGGTTTCAAATTCCACATTGAAAAAATAAAATATTTTTCTAATATTTATATAGTGAACTTTAAAAAGTGTTAATAACCAACTAAAAAAATATGAAAAAAAGGGGTATAGGAGAGAAACCACATTTGAAAGAGAAAAAAAAAACACCGGGTCTCGTCCGGGTTCGCCGAAGTCATAGGTCAACCCGCCGGGTCGACCGGGTTTTGCCGGGTTGTTGCCCCGGCCGGTCTTTTATTAAACCCGGACCGATCCAGCCACTAGGTCCCGAGCCGGCCAGTTGGGCCGGGTCGGGTTTAATAACCAGGATTAAAGATTTTGATCTTTTTATGTATTTCTAAATAGTAAATAATGATTTTTCTGATTCTTTTTATTTGTTCTTTTACTGTTTATATTGTATTGCTTTTTATGGATATGCTATTAAAGATTTTGATACTTTTTTCTCATGCAGATGGCAAGGCCAAGCTTCACGAGATGTCAATCCAACTTGAAAACTTAAAAAGGAAGAGCTTGGAGGGAGGCTGAGTACATCTTCTATCTTTTTGTAGTGTGTTACCTGTTTATGCATTCTTTCAGATTTGATGTACATATCATTGTAAGAAACTGTGCATCTATAATATTTCTATTATGATCATTTGCCCTTTTCATGGTCTATTAATCGTAGCAGCAGAATTGGTGTATAATTAGGGGTGTGAGTTTTGTTTTTGCTATATTAATTAATCAGTGTAATTTTAGGAATCTTAGTTGTATTTATCATCATATTCTAGTCTAAATTTTGTCCCAAATGTTTGAATCAAAGTTTTAGTCTCTTTCCAATTCCATTTAGCATGCTTCGGTTGCCCAGAGATTTGCATACCTTGCCTTCTCTTGAAATCAATATTTGCAGATTCATCTCTCCGTGAATCTGTTCTTCAAAGGGAATGATCCTGGATTGTTCAAATACTCAAAGGGTACAAGAAAACAACCAATACACATCAACAGGTAGTATTTTTAAATTCTGGAAACAACTTCTGTGTAACAGGATTGATTTTGTCGAATCTTGGATTGCCTTACCCGTATCATATAATGTTCATCAACACATTTCCTCTGACCTTGGAAGAAGCAGTCGATATTTATAGTGAAAATGATGTGAATTCTTTTTTTTCTCTAGTATCTTCTGGTTCCAAAATACAATTTTTGCTCATATTCCGAGAGTTACAATCATGGAAACCCTCGTGATCAGATGCCTGTATTTCTGAATGCAGAAGCAATGACAAATGAAATTATTATTATGTGCATATGCTTCACATTTCCTTGAGAATAAATATTTGGTTCAGGTAAACAACTTGAGCTCATTCAGAAGAATCATATGCTTGTATTGATTAAGATGGGAATTGGCTAAGGCTTTGTTCTTTGAGAGGGTTTAACTTTAGGTATCGACAAATCCAAGACCCGTTGTGTATCGTGAAATAAAATTCAGATTGAAAAAAAAAAAAAAAAAGGCCATTAATTTTGTGAAAGCATTTAATTCCCAATGCGCGAACTTAACAGCTTGCCCTTGGCTCTTTGAGTGAAGGGTTCATCCAGAGCTGGTGTAGCCTGAAGCCAATAAGAGCTAGCCTCTACTGCATGAGTTGCTGGAAGTCTGGAACCACATCTGCCTCGTCATAGCAGCCGCTCAAATCTAGCAGCCGGAGAATCTCTCGATGATAATCATCACCCTCTGTAGCAGCTGTTGTCTAAAAATTCACAAAAATAAATAAATTAGACAAGCAAAATTTTTTATTTAGTTTGATAATCGTGCATTCATTATAAAAAGCTATTATATATACTAAACAAATATATAAATTTATAAAATATTTAATATGAGATTTTGTTGTTTTCAAAGAATAATTATATATATATATATATTCAATAAACTTCACAAGATTCCAATAATTCCTTCTATTATTAAAATATGTTATATTATATTAAACTAATGAGCACGGATATTTGGTTTATCATAACAAGAATATACAAAGCATAAAAAATTGTTCAAGGTAAATTTAAAATGCATACAATTTTAAATCTATAAACATGCAAAATAAAATTCAAAACAAACAAGTTTTTAACATAAATATAATAAAAAGAATAATAGCATTCATTCTGAGCATATATATTCAAACTTGTAATATATATATAAGATCAAAGTCCTAATATACATATTAATAATAAAAATAACAATGCTTAAATTAAAATAAAGAAATGTACTTGTTGAAACACTTTAAAAGTATGAAAATTTTGTTATCGTCAAAGATAAATCAATTGTTCTTAAAGCTTTATTGCTCCTTACTTGTTCATCTAGGAAGTTTATAATATGCCTCTCAAGATTCTAATACCACCACCTTAGTTTATATACACTTCTAAACATGGTGTTTGAACCAAAAAAATAAATAAATAGCTCTTAACAAAATATGAACTTAAACTCTAGATTTAAGAGAAAAAATCAAAGTATAAAAGAGAATGAAAACACAAAAAATAAGGTGAGAAAGAGTGTGAAAAAAATAAAAAATATTCAAGTTAGAAACTCTTCCTTCACCCCTTTTTTATAGTGAATTTTAGAAACTAAAATGTTGAAGAATTAATTCTCACTATTTTCAATCTTTGATTAGCCACAATAAATCAAGAATTAAATCTAGGATACCAAGGATTCTTTGAGATTAATTTTTCATTCACCTATAATTTATTTAAATTTTATTATTTAAATATATTTTCAACGTTTTTCATCATACACCATAGAAGGTGACAATGGAATCCTCACTACTGAAGTAATACTTGCTGAAGCAACATTAATTGACACAATTAAATCTTGAGTAGAAGACATGATATATATATATATATATATATATATATATATATAGCTGATAATATTTATAAATAAATATTTCAGCTCCACAACAAGAAAGTAATAAAAAAACTTGTAATAAAGCAACTTAATTAATAAAAATATTTAAATTATGCAAGATAAAATCAATAGTTATTCTCTTTATTGAGTTACTAAGTTCAGCCCTATTTTGTTCACCATGATTTGTTCAATTATCACTATTTCACATGCAAACTATATTGTAAAAATAGTATCATTTGAATAATATTTTCACTAAGTAAGTTCTCAGGAAAGATTAGAGAGGTCACAAATAGTCCTACTTAAAATCTAATTTTTTTAAATAAAAATTCCTAGATTGTATCTATTCACTGCATTAATTTTCTGTAAATGTGAACAATAACATATATGAGAATAGTATCGATCATAGAATTGTTGAAGTGTGAAAAACAATTTTAGAACATAAATTATAACTAAAAAAAAGATATATAACAACCTTATAAAACTTAACAAAAGAAAAATAGGGGAAATTATAACAAACCGAAAGGTTATAGATTAAAACATATAGAATTAAAATCAAATCTATATGTGAGTATATAGCAAATTCAAGAAAGTTTAATTATAACTTAGGTTTTAAATATGTTAAAACCCTTTTTCAAAATTAATCTATATTATTATTATTATTCCCACAAGATAAACTAAACAAAGTCAAGTATAAAAAATAAAGTCTTAAGATTGTTGTTAGAATATGTTGTATTACATTAGATTATTGAGCAACAATATTTAGTTTATTATAATAAGAGCATTCAAAGCACAAAAGATTGTTCAATGTAACTCTAGAGTGCATACAATTTTAAATCTATAAATATACAAAATAAAATTTAAGAGAAATATGCTTTCAATATAAATATAATAAAAAGAATACTAGCATACATCTAAGCATATATTCAAACTTGCAATATATATAAGATCAAAGTTCTAGCATGCATACTAATAATAAAAATAGCAATGCTTAAATCAAAACAAACAAGGGTACTTACTTGTTAAAACACTTTAAATATATGAAACTTTTGTTATTGTCAAAGAGGAATCCTTTGTTCTTAAGGCTTTATTACTCATCACTTGTACAACTAAAATTTTTATAATAAATCTTCCAAGATTTCAATAATACCACCTTAGTTTAGATGCACTTCTAAATAAAGTCTTTGAACCAAAATAAAAGAATTCAAATATCTCTCAATAAAATATGAACCTAAGCTCTAGATTTAAGAGAAAAAACCAAAGCATAAAGAGAATGAAAACACTAAAAATAAGGTGAGGCAAAGTGTGAAAAAATCTAAAAAATTCAAGTTATAAACTCTTTCTTCACCCTTTTTTTAGTGAGTTTTGAAAGCTAAAAGGTTGAAGAATTAATAAAAATCAATTCCTACCATTATCAACCTTTGATTAACCACCATAAATCAAGAATCTAATCTAGAAAAACTAAGGGTTCCTTTGCTTAATTTTTTAAAATCATATTGATTAAACAAATTTCCAACTTCTTATTTAGGTGCAGTCCTAAATAAGGTACAATGAACTCAAAGGAACAATACTCAATATCTTTGCACAAAGACTGAACCTAAGCTTAGAGTAGAAAGAAAGAATGGAAGAACAAGTCTTTAGAAAAACTAATAACAAAAAGGGGTAAGAACTAAAGAAATTTTTTAATCCCTTTCCACTCATCCAATACATCTATTTATAGAATTTGAAAACCAAAATATTAATACTCATAATTCATGAATCTTTGTAATTCATGGATGTTTTATTAATTATGATGAATGTTCATAGTTCATGGATTACTCATAATTCATGAATGTTTAAAGTTCATGAATTACTTATAATTCATGAATATTCATAGTTTATGAATTACTCTTAATAACATTTATTCTTATCATATAATTAATGTATTGGTTCATGTATTAAAACATTTTAGGGACTAAAAATAAATTAGTAATCAAACATGACTTAATAGAAAAGGTATTTTTCATTAATCAAGCCCAAACCCAAACTTATAAGCACAAAAAATCATAGCTTAATCCATCAAAATTATTTTGGGTTTGAAATTTTTGTTATCCAAAGGTTCATTGAGAACAATCTCTCATTCACCTTTAATTAATTTTTAAAATATGTTAAAATTCCATGTTAAAGTACTCATGTTAGATCACAAAATCCAACATGATTTCAACCTCAAATATGAGTGGACCTCACATATAATTTAGTCTTAAAAGGGCTCATTACATGTTTTATAAAACCAATCCCAATAATAGCAACATTCATATCATTGTCAATTGGCTGCAAGAATTTAACATTGGAACAATTGGTGTTGCAACAATGATAATGGATGAAATATATGATTCAACAACCATCAAATCATTTTTTAAGTTCTGCAAAGTTGGTGGTTAAAAATAAAAAAGACTCTAAATTATCATATTGCAACCCATTATCAAAAAGTATTGGTTCAAGTTCCAAGTGTTATTGCTGGTTTTCCACTTAAAAAACACCTTTTAATACCCTATTGCAACCCATGATTTGTTGTTGATCATCTTCTTCAACATTGGGCCTTTGAAGTATGGTGTTTGTTGTTGAATTAGAAGTAGGGCTCGTTTACTCTTAGAGTTAAAACTTTATTAAAAAATATTCTTCAACAAAATTCTTTTAAAATGGAACATGAACATAATTAAATCAAATTATAGATAAATGAGAAATTAATATAAAAAACCCTTGGTTGGAATTTTTTGTAAAACACAAAAATCTTCAACAAAAAGTACAAAATTTTCTTATAGTTTATATGGTGAAAAGTTGAAGAGTGATAAATAAGCCTAAATAAAATAAGCTTTGAGTTTAAGCCATACTCATGCTGTTAGCACAAGCATGACCTTTAATCCTAGCTTGGGTTTAGACTTAGGCTTAGGTTTGCTATAAAATAATTTTTTGGATTATAAACAATTATTTTTTTCCTAACCTAATTTGGGCTTGAGCTTGTGACGCAAACCTCATAATCACGCAACCCACAATTAAGATTCAAATCCGATCCTGGAAAGTGAAAAAAGGTTTGAAATAAGTGAGACACAATAAAAACCTATCTCAAGGCATCAACATTATTCGAATGAAGTCGAATGATGTTACAAAGCCAGTTGATTTTCGATAAGTCAAATTCAGTTTGTTGAAGAACCAAAAAATACAAGAATTTATCTCGCATGTTAAACTGAAAAGTTCAGAAGTGTTATTGATCAAAAATTTTTTGAAACTTAGGCGTACGAGGTTTAACTACTTCTCAAAAATTAACCTTAATGGATATACCCTTGTGGACTGAATTGATCCCCTTACAAAATTGACCCAGAACCTATACTAATAAGCTCAAACCTTGATCCAAACAAGCCTTGGATCCTAGCTGAAAATAAAGTATTAATTATACTCAAACAAGCCTTGGTTAATAGTGAAAATAATAAAAATAAAACTCATAAATTAATTCTCTATACTATTGTGAGAAGAGAAGAAGAAAAAAAATAATACAAGTCTGATATAAGGTTTATTTATCTTACAATGCTGCCCAATTATCCTATAAATCAATCTATCATTAAATATCAATAACCCTTCTTTCCTTGTGTAGTTAGGATGAATAAGGAATCCTTGTAAGAAAAGAATTTTGGAACATTACTGAATCCTTGTCACACTTGTAAATTATGTTGCAGCCCATTAAAGATCCTTGTAGAACTGGAAATTTTCAATACAAGCTGCCAAATCCTTATATAAAAAGGATCCTTGCGAAATAGAAAGTTCATAAGTCAAAAGAAAGTAAACAACAAAATCCGTACAACTTGTTTTGACCTATATCGCAAGTCCTTCCCAAACGTCAATTTACCTGACATTTCACCCTAAGATAGAATTATACCTTTGGAATCTTCTGGTAAAGTTTTAGTTGATACAACGGTCTAATTTGAAGTTATGCTCAATAGTGCAAAACAGAACAGTAGAAAATTTTATGCCAAAATCCAAATATTACCTTGCTTGGATCGTATCGTTCCCTGTCTTTTTAAGATGATTTGTCCTTAAATCACAAATAGGTTTAATGGACAATTCCTTAGCCTTTTGTTGAAGCCATTGGAGTTCTCTTCATGCACACACTTGCCTCCAACAACACTATATGAAAATAATAGTTGATAATAATTTCAAAAAAGCATGTCTTGCCATCAACTTGCATATATTTTATTGAATGATAACCACTATTTTCCTCTTTTTTTTATCTTTTTGGCGCTGAACTGATGCTCTCCATTCTTCACGTTCTTTATTAGTTTCTTTATAAATCTTTGCAAGTCGTTCAACCTTGTGCTCTTTATCTAACCTCATAGAAACATTATAATCATAAATATTTGAAACTTCTAACCTTCATTTCTCTTGCTTACTCATATTGAATCTCCTCCGATCAGCCCCACTATTTTATTGCTTCATCGAATCTATATCATCTTTCAGCTCCTTTATCACCCTAGCCAGCAGCTCAAGTGGTTTGGTGAAAGCTTGCATCTGAAAGGTGTTATCCACTATCAGTGTTGCGGAGTCATTATTTTCAGACATCTTTGAATCTGTAAAAATTGATTAATGCCAAGAAAAATATATCATCAAGGTGTTATCCACTATCATCTTTCACACAATTCAAGGCTTTTCACTAAATTTTTCTCACTATGCCTTTTACCTTTTGGCTCACCTTTTTGCAGTTCTTTCAGAACTGGAAATTAATAAACCAAAGTCAATGGCTTTTGCTACGCAATCCAATTATAAATATAGACTTAAGAATCAATAAATATACTGAATAAAAACAAAACAAAACTACGATTATGATTTCACGAGTAACAATGCAAATTCGTAAGCCCAAAAAACTTAGGCTATAAATATACCTTATATCAGACTTGTTTTGTTTTCTTCTTCTTCTCTTCTCACAACAGCATAATAAATTAACTTATGAGTTTTATTTTTATTATTTCATTTATAACTCAATTATCCCAGAAACCAATCTGTTATTAAATATCACTAGCCCTTTTTCCCTTGTGTAGCTAGGATGAATAAAGAATTCTTGTAATAAAAGAATTTCAGAACATTAATGAATCCTTACTACACTTGGAATGTAAACCCCAGGAAAAATAAATAAATAATAATATAATAGAAACTATGGTGTAACTAAATAAAATATTAAATGAAAAGAAAAAAACGATATGAAGATTAAAAAAAAGAGTTTTTGGCTGAAAATGTAAATTTTTCCAGTAGAAAATACAGTCTAGTCGTTTTGAGAAACAGCTAGACTGATTTACATAAATCAGCTAGATCATTTTCAAAATGGTTATATCATTTTCACTACTATCCTTGGTATAACCTAACGGGTGCAACAAAAGAGAAAACAATAATTTCACTTTTTCTTCCTTTCTTTCATCTTGAAAAGCTAGAGATTAAGGTTTAGAAGTGAAAAGAGATGGTTTTGAGAGGGAAATCACATCCATACTAGAAATTAAAAAAGATCATAGAGAGAGAGAGAGAAAGAGGATTGAGTATGAGAGAGAAGGTGAAGAAAGACGAGGAAAAAAAGGAGGAACGCATAAAGTTTTGATTGGTTGAGATTTGAAGACTAGATTATTGTTCAGTAAGAAGTTCTAAACCTAATCTAGCAAGTTTGTATGAAATGAATTACAATTGAAGTTGAATTTAGGAAATTTAATGGAAATGCAAATTGACTACAAATTGAGTTAGTTTAAGTTGTGTTGAGTGATGAAATTGGTTGAAATAATAAAGAAAATCACGGGGTTCTTAAAGGTCTAATGGCTGGCCAATGAGGGACTAAATTTTATGTAATAGAATTGTGCGTAGTTAAGTGATATTGTGATAGATTAATGTATAATTTTGTGAAGGAAATGATTTTAAATGAGTTTAGTTAAGTTACATAGATTTATTTAAATGTTTACATTGTTAAAAATTTGGAAATTGAGGGTGGATATTGAACCTGAAGATGAATGTTATTGTGAACGTGTTTGACTTCTCATGAAACGGAAGAGTTAATGGAAAGAATTTTAAAATAAATCACAATATAAGAAGAAGTTAAGGTGTCGACCAAGGTTGTCAAAAATATTTTTTTAACACGACACGAAATATACAATATAAACTCGGATCGTAAACTCGAATTGTAAATTCATAAAATCATAAATAAAATATTTTAATTAATTATATATTAACAATTTTAGTCAAATAATAAATAATAATATAACACAACTAAAATAAAAGTGAAATAAATTCATTATTCCTACGAAACAGAGAGAGTTCAGTTGCTGCATTAATAACGTTATCATAGCTTGCTACAAAAAATTTATTATTTCTAAAAAATTAAATATCAGTTGCGGTGGAGATTACTGCTTTTGTATTCTAAGCTTGCATATTCCATATCATCACATCTCAAACAAGCCCATATGGAAGACCATGGAAGAAAACATCAAAGTCATATGCTCAAAATAAGAGCACACTGAGACTCCATGAAATCTGAAAATAAAGATTTACCATTCACATGAACTCGATAGAGAAATGATAAAATGTGTCATTCAATTGTTGCCCCTTCAAATCCTTACTGCTATTATTCCAGCTCCCAAGACAACAACTCCTATTAGCCCCAAACAAAAGGATTGAAATAACATACTTCAAAGAATGGTTAGATGGAGTTTGCTGAGATTTTTGAGAAATCACTATAGCTTATTCATTATATAGATTATATGAACAAGGAAATTATCAAAGCTTGCTATATCTGAATTGTGGAACCACAGAGCTTGGAAATCAACCTAGAAACTCAAAAGTCAAAACCATTAACTAATCAAACCAAGAGAGATCAGATGAGTTAAACCTAGAAATTCAAATGAATTGAAAACTAAAATCAACCCAGAAAATAGAGATGAAAGAATGGTGAGATTGAAAAGTCAGTTTAGTAGCAGATCTAGTAGAATAACTAGTACTAAAATGAAAGCAATTATATGAACAAGGAAATTTAAGGACAGAGTAAACTTGTTGGATAAAGAATCTGGCAAGAATGATGTTGATCGATCATTATAGAGAAAAAAAAGCAAAAACTCGTACACGAGGAAGAGGAATAAATATTACATTTTTACTTGAGAGCACTGATCCTTATTTCATAAGGAGAGTCAATTAATTTTTTTCCTTTTCTCAGACTCACAAACTCGATCTGAGTTTACCGAGTTTGACCGAGTTTGCTAGGTTTCAAGTTTATAACCTGAATTTACACGTTTTATATATATGTTGACTCTTAAAATCATATGATTTTACGAGTCAACTCGTGATTTTGACAACCTTGGTGTCGACCAAAGAAAGAATAAATAAAAAAAATCAATGTAAATACGATATTGTTTATGTGATATAATGCATATATAAGCATGATCATACAAAAAAGAAAGTATAGACGTTGATGAAATTGTTATTGAGTTTTGTTAGAACTTCTTGTATGTGTAAGGAGAATGGGTAAAAGTTAGTGAATTTTAATATCCCATTGTTTGCTTCATAAATAGAGGGTACATACTTCTTTAAATACTTTCTAATTGTCATGCGTGTGCAGCATCATGATGATCATCCTCTGGGATCAGGATCTTCAAGTGTGGGTGAAAAGAACAAGAAATTATTGTCCTTTATCAGTAAAATAGGTTTAGAGTCGCCACCTAGTATTCTTGTCAATATGAACCTTAACTGGTTTTCAGAATCTGAACAAGAGGACTGATTATATATAGAGAGAACAATATCACCTCTAGTATACCCTACCTAAGATAAGTTGTATTGTTTATTTGTATGATTACTAAGACACTGTTATGTTTTTCTAACCGTTGACTTGTCTATCAATCAAAGCAAGTCTACTCAAGTAGAGTGGATCATGGCTTTATAGGTCGTGCCTATCAATTCTAAAGCTCAAATTTTTTTTTTGTGTTTTTGTTTCTTTTAATATTTGGGAATTCATCTTACATATAACTTCATACTTCTTGGTATTAAAATAAACAAATTGATTTTTTTTTGTGTTTTTTAAAAGTATGTCAAGTTCTCATAGATTTAATAAACTTGCTATTAAATCCAAAAATACATTCAAGGATATATAAAAACTACTTTTCTTGAATTTTGGAATTTTAGAAATGCTAAATCTTGCCATGTATTTTTTTTATTCAAATATGATTTTTATTTGAGAGACCTGGTCATATGCAAATTTAAAATATTTTATATAAAAGAGGATTTTACTGTTTTGTGAAAGAAACTGATTTATTTAATATAAAAAAAAGCAGCTTACGTGTAGGTCACAACTCCAAGTACTAAATAATAAAAGAGTAAAATAAGAGAGCCATAAAAAAGAATTATTGCAAATAGGTCCATTGAAAGCATAAAATTGAATTAATTAAAAAACAAGGGTTGTGTTTAGCAAACACTAAGGGAAATTAGTAGGATATATTTGTCAAACACACTCTTAGTTAAAAGTTAAAGGCTTAAAAATTGCCTTAAGGTCACATTTAGCAAACATGCCTTAGGGAAAAAAAATACAATTTTTCCTTTTGAAAATGGTTGGCATACTAAACACACCCTTAACCCTGATTGACTCAGCCTAGCCATGGGGGTTAAGCTTCCTAGTCCAAGCCTAAAAACATGACCTACAATGAGGAAAGAAGATCAAAGTGGATTTTCATTTGAATTTTTTCAAGAACATAAAGAACATTCAAACCAAACAAGAAATTGAATAGATGATAAAAACTAAATAACACTAATTAAAGGCCATAAAGAGATAAGATATGGAACATTAAAACATAATGATGCATAAAATGAAAACAAACAAGCCATAAATTGCATGAATCATACCTGACAGTTGTTAACCCTAACATAGGCATTCAAAAACTAAAAAGGGTCGATTGATCTAAGATAGGCAATTAATGGGAAATTAAATGGAATAAATAAATTATATATAGGTCATTGCTTTGATCAAAGTACATAAAACAAGTTGAAGCATCAATTGGTGGGAAATCAAAATTTACAACTATGAATGTTCAAAAAAAACCCAAAATGTGCCTTAAACCTATAATTTGGCCTAAACCTCGTAAACAAAACATTAACCTATCCTAACTTGACCTTTTTAAACCATACAGAATTCAAGGAAACAAGAAAAGAGGATAAAATAGTAGTTAGACCAAATCAAACCCTATAATTTCAACAATGCATTTCCTTTATCATAAACATCATTACATCAATTTTAAAATTGTTTTTCATCATCCTTAACATGTACAAAGCTGGACTGAACCTCACATCATGTCGAAGAGAAAAATAAAAATATAATCTAAACAAATCAAACATCAATGCATAAATCAAAATGAAATGAAGTGATCAGCCTAAACTTCAAAATTGTCATTCAAATATGCTAATTACATATCTTTAACAATAAAAAAAAACATCAAGTTATATACTCAAAATTGTTTTGAACTTGCTTTTCTTAACAAAAGCATATTAAATATAAGAACAATAATATACTAAACATAGCTTCTAAACTGAAATGAAATCAAAAGAATCAATAATAAACAAATAAAATACAAACATGGAAGATAGTAAAGGAGAGGTGTGCCGATTGGGCTGCATCATCCCACCAAAGTTTTAGGTATACCTTTTTTAATAATACAACTTTCTTTTCCTGGGTTTTGTTACTTATTTCCCTTTGTTCTCAGCTTGTAATCCTTAGCTTGTATGAACTTCTTTTTTTCTCTTTTCTTCCTTCAAATTTTTACATGATTCTCTTAACGTTTTCTCTCTATTTACTCAAGAATTCTTCTATGTTTTCTTTATATTTTCTTCTCTAAATAGACCTCCTCTCTTTCTGGTCAAGAGCATCAGCCTTTTTATAAGAAAACTAGAAAAATAAGTTGCAAAACCATGGTGGTTTTGCCAAGAGAATTTATGGAAGATTCTTCTTCTTTCTTTTCCAAAACCTTCCTTCCCAAAATTGATGGTGTTTGGTTTCCTTTTTTTCTTTTTGTAAACTGTAATCAAGTATAAGAAAACAGCCTTAGAGTCTTTTCTGCCATAATGAGTTTATTCTTCAGTCATAGATGATTAGGTTGGGTATTTTGTCAAGATCATTGTGGAGATTGTGACGTATCATTGATAGACCTAGGAATAAAGGGTATGTAAATCTACCATTAGGAATAAACCACACTTAATTTAGAGGTCTAGAACTCTACATTCATTGATTGAAAAGTTGACCCTCAATCAGCTTAAATATATCAATGCATGTGTGGCTGACTAGGGACAAGAAGTTTTTAAGCTCATCAAACCAAATGAGGTACAAACATTTAATAAAGATAATTTATCCTTGTAAGAGATAATATAAATATGTGGTGAGTGCTGAGGTGATATTGAAAGGGAAAAAATGAACGATGGTGATCATAAAACCCTCTAATGAAGAGAAAGAAGAGGAAATAATATATCTCACTTCAAATCACATCACTATTAAAAATGATCATAATGATGAGCTTCTCGTCGAAGAAGATGTTGAGAAGGCTTCACTCGCCTTTGAATCAGAAAATAAGCTTACTGTGGATGAACTTAAAGAGGTTAACTTAGGCATTGTTAAACACCTACACCCAACCTTCATCAACGCAAACTTATAACCTGAAAAAGAAGGGAATTACATGGAACTTTTAATGGTGTATCGAGATATCTTTTCATAGTCCTACAATGAAATGTCAGGTTTAGACCAGAGGGTTGTTATTCATCAGTTAGCAGTAAAAAAATAGGGTTAAACCTATAAAACAAGCTAAGTGTCGCTTTCATCTTGAACTCATCTCATATATTGAGGTCGAAATCAATAAAATTATTCAATTGGGCTTCATTCATGAGGTTAAATATCATTTCGATAAAAAAAAAAGAGGAATTGTCAAACCCGTGTTTACGTGGATTTTTAAGACCTTAACAATGTTTGTCTCAAAAATAACTTTCCACTTCCAATCATCAAGATCATGGTTGATGCTACTATAGGCCATGAGAGATTAACATTTATGGATGGTTCATTTGGCTGTAATCAAATTTGAATGGCACCCACATATGAGGAGAAGACAGCCTTCCAGACTCTGAAAGAGATATATTGCTATAAAGTCATGCCTTTTGGCTTGAAAAATATAGGTACTACTTATCAAAAAGTGATGCAAAAGATTTTTGATGATATGTTTCACCAAAATATTGAATGTTACTTTGATGACCTTGTGGTGAAGTCAAAGGAAAAAGGAAATTATTTGCCAGATCTTTGTCTGGTATTTGAACAATTATGCTGATTAAGATGAACCTATTAAAATGTGTATTTAGTGTTTCCTCGGCTAAATTTCTAGGATTTATAGTTCGACATCAAGGAATTGAGATTGATCAGTCTAAGATCGATGTCATCATACAAATGCTAAAGCTAAAAAAAAACATCCATGAGTTGAAGGGTCTCTAGGGAAAGTTGGCCTATATATGGAGGTTCATTTCTAACTGAAAAGGTCGATATCAATCATTCACTCATTTGATGAAGAAGGATACATCATTCTATTAGGATGAATATTGTATTAATACCTTCAATAAGATTAAAAAGTATTTGCTTAATCTACCTATCCTACAAGCACCAGTATTAGAACACTCGCTTATCATCTATATTGTAGCTCAAATACATTCCTTAGAAGTGTTGTTGGTACAACAAAATGATGAAGGCAAAAAATGCTCTCTACTACCTTAGTATGACATTAAATGAGGTTGAATTGAATTATTCTCCAATAGAGAAGACATGTCTATCATTGATGTTTATAAGAAAGAAATTAAGGTATTATCTCCAAGCATATTTAGTACGACTAATCTCTTGAGCTAACCCTCTAAAGTACATCATCTCAAAGCATGTATTATCAGGAAGATTGGTAAAATAGGCTTTATTACTTCAAGAATTTGAAATTATCTGCGTCTCATAAAAGGTGATAAAAGGGCAAGTACTAAATAATTTTTTTGTTGATCATCCCATTCCCAATGAATGGAAGTTCTATGAAGAATTGCCTAATGAAGGTGTCTTGTTCATAGAAATTTCAGAACCATGGAAAATGTTATTTAATGGTGTATCACGATAAAATAGAGCCAAAGCTGGAGTAATCTTTATCATATTTGAAGGATAGGTATTGTCGTTTGCCTTTTCACTTACTGAATGTTGCTCCAATAAGGTGTCTAAATATCAAGCTTTGATCCTTGAGCTATAGATGGTAGTAAATATAAATATGCCTTACTTTAAAGTTTTTGAAAATTTTCAATTAGTTATCATGCAACTCCTCTCACTTTATGAAGTCAAGAAGCCAAATCACAAGTATGCACTGAAACAGATGACATCACTTAATTGCGTCACTTTGAAACATGTACCATAAAAAATTGATCCTTTTGATTACAAGTCTATTGTTATCACAATGGTAAATTTGTTCTAAAGTTATATGGATACAATATATATCGATGAAGTAAGTTTAAGGTTTGCAATTCATTACTTTAGAAGCCATTGAAAGAAAAATAATTTGTCAATTGATATTTTTTATGCAAAATTTAACGTGAAATGATTGAAGTTAATATAAAAAATTATCATACACTTTAAACAAAGAAAGAAAAGAGGTTAGAGAGTCTTGATTGGACATTTATAAGATCGAGACAAAAATAATTTGAACACAAGAATGAGTTCCTTCCAACCTGGAGAGACTG
>Ga0325410_1000916_pt1 | contig 31723 bp, 26 predicted proteins | sample PopdelMetagenome_16_FD_206182 | JGI IMG/M metagenome (GOLD analysis project Ga0325410, IMG submission 206182) | Populus deltoides microbial communities from Bellville, Georgia, United States - Xylem-PdIQD-R3 | ecosystem: Host-associated > Plants > Phyllosphere > Stem > Wood/Secondary xylem...
ATTCTTCGCCAGCACTTCCATTTCCTCATGCCATGACCAAACAAAGAAAAGTCAATCACAACTCTGAAATCTTTGAAACTTTCAAACAGGTAAGGATCAATATACCTTTGTTGGATGCTATTAAACATGTTCCTTCTTATGCTAAATTTTTGAAAGATTTGTGCACTGTGAAGAGAAAACTGAACGTGAAAAAGAAAGCCTTTTTAGCTGAACAAGTAAGTGCCATTCTTTAGAACAATAATGCTTTGAAATATAAAGACCCTGGTTGTCATACAATTTCATGCTTTATTGGAGAACATAAAATTGAAAGAGCTTTACTTGATCTTGAAGCTAGTGTGAATTTACTTCCATATTTAGTTTTTCAAAGTCTCAATCTAGGTGAGTTAAAACCAACTTCTACAACTCTTTTACTTGCCAATAGATCTGTAAAAGTGCCTAGATGAATAATTGAAGATGTGTTAGTACAAGTCGATAAATTCATTTATCCTATGGATTTTATTGTCTTGGATACACAACCTGTTGAAACATGTAATTCATTTCCTGTTATTTTAGGACGTCCATTTCTTGCAACTTCTAATGCATTGATTAATTGTAGGAATGGATTGATAAAGCTATCTTTTGGAAACATGACATTGGAGATGAATATTTTCAACTTTTGCAAGCAACCTAGAGATGATAATGATTTACAAGAAGTAGATTTTATTGAAGAATTAGTTTATGCTCAACTTGAATCTACTTTGAGTAAAATTGAGTTGGATGAATCTGAAGATTTGCAAATGATTTATTCTCTGGAAGAAATCACGGATGAAAAAGGCACCGAAAATGTTGATACGGATCTTTTGTCAAGAGTGACAACAGATTTGACATCCGACATCACACCAATCGATGATTACTTTCCTGACGAATCCTTACTTTCTCTTAGTTTAATGCCTTGGTTTGCTAAAAATATCAATTTTCTTACTCCAGGAGATTTGCCAACTCATTAGAGTACTCAAGATAAAAGTAAGTTTTTGAGCGACGTGCAAAAGTTTTATTGGGATGACCCCTACTTATTCAAATATTGTCCTGATCAAATATTTCAAAGAAGCATTGCGGACAATGAGGTAAGTAGTGTCATTAAACTTTGTCATTCTGAAGCATGTGAGAGTCATTTCTCGTCACAAAAGACAGTTGCGAAAATCTTTCAAAATGGATTTTATTGGCCCACCATGTTCAAGGACACACATGCATTCTGCAAAACTTGTGAAAACTGTCAAAAAGTTAATACTGGTCAAAAAGTTTTGCTTTATAATTCTCGACTCCATTTATTTCCTAGAAAGCTATGATCAAGATGGAGCGATCCATTTATTGAGAAACATGTGTATCCTTATGGGGCCTTTGATATTGAGAATCCAAAGAATGACAATGTTTCTAAGGTAAATGGACATCGTTTGAAAGCTTACTTTGATAATTTTTCTAGTGAAAATGAATCCATTGGTTTGAATGATCCTGTAGATAAAGGTTGATTATTTTGTTTTTCTCACATTGTTTTTGCGTTTCTTTTTGGTGTGACTCTTGTTTTGCTAGTCTCTCTCTCCCTGGTCAAATGGCGGATAACGGTACTCCGTGACTTCAGTCGATTCTTTCAGTTTCCCATAATAACTGATATCTGTACATATTGTGCAATTCTTGGCTCTTTCTCCTTTCTTTAAATCTCTTATCCAATTCTCATTTGAAAATAGACACCACTCTTGAAAAATTGAAAAAGTACTTTCCCGCTTTGCCTCAAAATGCGATTACAAAAATTTACCGTGCTAGGTGTGCAAGATTAAGGTTGTTAATGAATCATGGAATTCCTGAAGATATTCGTTGGCTGATTAAAGCAAAGGTCCGATTATCAGATGAGTTCTCCAATTCTTTCATCTCATACATGCCTGGAACAGGTAAAAGCATTTTTGTAAAAAAAACATCGTGCAAAACGACTGAAAGTCTGTCACAGATGTGCCAGATGAACTTGTAATGCAACATGTCATTCTTTAGGAATGGTATCTATAAACCGTGAGGATAAAATACAATTTATTAAGGATGACCTGAGTAAGGGGTCTATAGATAATCTTCTATTGACCCTTGAGACGCATCCTAGTGGAGATGTGCATCGTGTTATTCATGATTTATGGCCACAATTCCATAAAAAACATGATCGACTTAGTCTTGGGAATCTGACTATAAAAGACCCTGTTTGCCAGTTTTTAAGAAAACTAGATGGGAAGCCTATCCCTGACCCATAGAGGGCGTTTAAGCCGTTCTTGGACGTAAAACCAAGGGAAGATGTGAGCCATAATCACAACTACCTGTACATACACATGCTTTTTCAAAATAAATAAATAAATAAATAGAGAGAGAGAGAGGGAGAGTGTGAGACTCCAGTTGGCCTACATATAGGTGGTATGATTGCATCTTCAATTTCTCATCTATAAAATCTTATCTTCCTTCCCTTCATTTCTACTCAACCTATACATTTAACAAATATAGAAGTGTGTAGAAATGGCAGGTTCCTCAAGTCATCACATCAGAAATATTTGTGTTTTTGGTGGATCCAGTCCTGGGAAAGAAAAAGAGTTTTTAGAATCAGCAAATCATCTTGGTCAGGTATTAGCTGAGAGAAATATTCATTTAGTGTATGGAGGAGACAGCCTTGGGTTAATGGGGGGGGTGTGTCAATAGCTGCATTTTTAGGAGGAAGTCAAGTTTTGGGGGTCGTCCCCAAAGCTTTAGCAAAAAGGGACATCATTGGAAAAACAATTGGAGAGGAACTACAGGTCTCCACAATGTTTGATCGAATGAATGCAATGTGTAACCATGCCGACACCTTCATTGCCTTACCAAGTGGTCTGGGCACATTGGAAGAGATCTTTCATATTTCCTCTTGGGCCCAATTGCACATTCACCATAAACCCATAGGTCTGTTAAATGTTAATGGTTTTTATGATAATTTGTTGTCTTTTCTTGATCAAGTTGTGGAACAGGAATTTCTAACATCTTCGGCACGACAAATCATAATCTCTGCTGCTACTGCTGAACAATTGATTGACCAACTACAAACTTTCATCCTTGTAATTGATCCTTCCATGAGTCGCATAAATTGGTCAACTAAGGAAAGCCGTAAAAAGCTTATATTGGATTTGAGCTTTCGTTTGTGAAACCTTATGTCTTTTGGTTTTATTAATAACATAATATTTTGTTTTGTTATTTCTTATATTTGTTTAAGTGTGTTTCAAGTTTATCAGTGTTCATTGTTTCAAGTGATGTTTTTTATACTCTATCTTTCTACCTTATGACATTGAGGACAATGTCTCGTTTTGGTTAGGGGGAGAGGGTAGTAGTAGTTGAAAAAAAAACAACTAACTGCTTTTGTTTTAAAGCCATTTGACAAAACTGTTATTAGGATGACAGAGTAAGGAGGAATTTTAGTGACTCTTGAGACGCATCTTAGTAAACATTTTTCAATGGTTATTTGCAATATTCATAACAAGGCCTATTAGAATACTTCTTGAAATATTCAGGTTTACAAACTCTCGCATTGTTATCACTTGATTCTGCTCATATACTCATTTAACAAGTATTCTTAAACCTTCATTTTCACACACACTTTAACATATGATTGTGGGTTGCACATTGGATTATTACATTATTTATGTTCTTTTGTTAAAGGTAACAACTAAGGGATATGGATAGTCCATAATTTGCAAAAAACAAAAAACAACGAAAAGAAAAGATGATAATAAAAACGTAGATAAGTTGATTTCGCAGCCTCCCTAACCTAAGCAATTAAGCCTGAAGGGGTGTTTTAACACCTAATACCCTAAAGTCAACTGACTTGGGAGCTATTGGCCCAAAGTTTGTTACATGAGTTAAGGAGAAAAGCTTAAGGGAATCAAACATTGCACTATCTACGTATCAGTAGCTGCAACTCGAGTTACTAAGCTCGTAGGGGTGTCTCAACACCTAATGCCCTAAGATCAACTGGTCTGGGAGTCATTCGCCAAAAGCTCGTTACATGGGTTAAAGATGCATTGTGTTTTAAGTTATATGTATATATATTTAAAAAAAAAGAAAAAAAAAGAAAAAAAGAGATAATAATCCCAACTCAAGGAAGTTAACCTTAAACATTATAACAAAATATTGTTTTCTTCCAATAAAAGCCCCATCATCTTTGTTTTCATACATTGAGCACATAACAAGGAAGTTTTATTAATATTTTTTTAAGAGCTATTGAGCAGATATATAAAATATAATGAGAGTTTGTTTATCTGGATAGATTAATGGAAGTTGAATGAAGAATGCCTTACTTTGTGGAATTTGCAAATTGTTTTTTTCTATTTTAACGCTTTGACTACTAGGGACTAGTAATAAGCTGGTTGGGGGGTGTGATTAGTACTTAAAAGTGCATTTTTATCAAGGTTTTATATCATCATTTTGCACTTGAAGTATCAATAACTCCTTAACTAAAACATGTTTTATAATAACATATCTAATAATATAAGATACCTTTAATTTATGGTAAATGTTCATCTTAAATGCAGGCCTATCACATAAATGAAAGAATTGATTGATGAGTTGAAGTACTGAAATTGAAAGGACAAAGAGATGGCCAAACTTAGAAAAGAGATGCTGGTGCAGTCCAAACTGGAACACTGTTCGGTAATTGGGTCATATCTGGAGCTGTAGATCTTGGATTTAGGTCCATTTTATATGGATGGAAAGATAAGACATAGGCCTACAACTTTCATGTGAAGCCCAAGATTTAAAAAGGCCGTTTTCAAGTCCAAATTGCAGCAACAACAAAGAAGTCCGAATCTGTCCTGCAGCCCAGACACTGTTTAGTGTTCAGCCCATATCTCGAGTTCTAGAAGTCCAAATGATCTCAAATTTTTACCTTGGAAAGATGAGACAATTCTCTAGAACTTTTATGATTGAAGTCGGTTCAAATTATGACATTATCAATAACGTTTTTGGCAGACAAGAAGATAAGAATTGTCACCAAGTCAAGATGTGGCCACCCATTCATCAATTAGTCAACAAATCAATAGTTCTGAATTTTGGCCTATAAAAGGAGGCATTTGCCATGTATTTAGGCATCTTGGTTTTCAGATCAAGATCATGCTCTTGCTCTCTCTTTATATTTTGTAATGCTTAAGTTTTGCTTATATTAATTTCTTGCTTATGCTTTTCATTTCCTTTCCTTGTTTATTTATGTTTCTCTCTTTCATTATGTTTAGCTAAGTTAATTATGTCAAGGTGAAAAGGGTACGCTAATGGTGTAAGAATAAGTATAATATAAACTTAACATGGACCTTAATATTGGATACTAACATGCTTTATATTTGTTATCTTGTTCACTTTTAATACTTTGCTTGTTAAATGGTTAATCTAGATTTATGTTGTATAACACTAGATACAACAAATACTTGACACTTTCATAGCTCATACTGTATGGTATAACCGACACTTGTGCTATGAAAGGAACTTGATTTGTTGTTAACATAAGTTATAATCATGAATGCCTGACAACATTTACAAGTATTAGGATTATTCGAATAAGATAACTAATGTAATCATGTTAACAATTTATAATCCGATTGGAACCTCCTTTATGTGTGGTTTCCAGTTGAATAATAAAAAGAGTTTATACTATACTTGTTTGAAATACTATTAGTGGATCCTCTAACCTTGACATTTGTTTTTATCATTGTTTAATTCTCAAATTAATCTTCCATCTCAAAGTTCTCATCAACTTCTTCTTCTTCATCTTTATTATTATCATTATTAATAGTATTATTGTTGTTACTACTACTACTACTACTACTACTACTACTACTACTACTACTACTACTACTACTACTACTATTACTATTACTACTACGACTACTACTACTACTACTACTACTACTACTACGACTACTACTACTACTACTACGACTACTACTACTACTACTACTACTACTATTGTTGTTGTTGTTGTCATTGTTATTGTTGTTACTATTGTTGTTGTGTTATTGTTGTTTATAATTTATACAATTAACCTCCCTATGGTTCGACCCCGGTCTTGCCGGGTTATTTATTACTTCAACACTCCTACACTTGGGAAAGGACATCAATCTTTTGATCGTGTCAAATAGTTCTAGTGCTGATTTATATTTGGTTCTGTATAAATGGTTTCCATCTCAAGGGTCCATATGAAAGAGTAATTTTATCTATGGTGTCATTAGATGACAACAATGGTTTGTTTCATGTCGTGTATATTGTATTTTAGTGTGAAAACAATGATACATGATGATGGTTTCTATATACTCTTTATGGATCCATTAAGCATGGCATACATTAGAAGCTTTTTTTGCAAAATGTATGCCAAATAGAAGGTTAATTATGTTTTTAAACAATTTAAGGGTGATGTTTACAAAGTATTTTATTATTTGACTATCATTGTTTTGTTATTTTTATAGTCTACCTGAATCATTTGCAAAGGTATTCCCTAAGGCAACATAGACACTATTCGAGGAATATTTATATCAATATGAAGAAAAAAGGATTTTGAGGCTTGGAACTCAATATTGGATTTTAGGTTGCTTCAAAAGCCTATATACTGTAAACCCCCAGTTAAAATAATTTGAACTATTAAAATTTTAACTTGAAGATAAATGGGTTAAATTAAATTTAGGAGATCAAATTAATTAAAAAAGAGTGAAGTTGAATGAAGTGGAATAAATGACATGATATTAAATTTTTAATGAAAAAAATCAATTAAATAATGGTCGAGTCAAAATGAAATATATGGGATTGTAGACTCAAATTTCAAATAAAAAAAAAAACTATAAATACCCTTCTTTTTCCCTAAAATGATTGGCAATTATGTTAGAGAGAGAGAGAGGGTAGGGTTTTGGAATTTTTCTTCTCATTTCTTGCTAAATTCACTTAAAAAAACTACCTTGAAGTAATTAAAAGGGGTTGATGATGGATTAAGAAGGGAAAAATGGGTGGTTAAAGAATTGTAACAATAAGAAGTGAAGAGTTTTAGAAAGATTTGAAGGAGAAAAGGGAAAGTGAAGGGAGCTAGAGTTATTATTGCATTTTTTTCCTTAAATTATCATCTACTAAAGGTAACAAACTCAACTCAAGTGATTAATTTGAAGGATTTTATTATTTAAGAAATATTAGGTATGTTAGTGTGGTATGAATTTTCATATATGGATTTTGGTTAGTTGAATTATTGTTTTATGATAGATTTATGTTTGTTAATATGAAAAAGATTTGGGTAATGACTCAATTGAAAGAATTGAAAAGAAAAAATCCCTCCTATTTTTATTGAATTTTGGCCTACGAAGAAGTTTTAGGAATTGAGATTGTTTGAGGGAATTGCCATAAAAATTGTATGTAATTATGTTAGTATGAATGTATATTGAATAGAAAATAGGAGGATTTAGAAAAGAAAAACCTACCATTAGTTGACCATGGAAATTTATTAATGCTTGATAAAGTGGAGAGGTTTAATTATTTAAATGGTTGAGAGATTTATGTTTAAATACGATATATGAAGCATTTAAGAGACTGTAAATGAATTAATTGAGGGAAATTAGAAAGAAAATTCACTCTCCCTTTAAGTGAGGATTCGAACCAACTTTAGTGAAATTGTTTTATTGAATTAGTTAATTTATGAATTTGGAATTAGTTATGCTGATTCTAAGATAAAATAACTTGCTCATGAATGAACTATAAAAATCTGAAAAGACTTTGGCATTTTCTCTTATGGGTGTGAGCCAAGGTTAAATAGAGAGATGAGCAATTGATAGATTTAATTAGCAGAAAATGTATGAAATAACTAAATAATAATGGTATAAAATGGGTGATGTGATAATGGAAAGAAGATATTAAAAACACATGTCATGTGTTTACGAGGAAAATTTAATTTTTTTTTATAAACATAATGGGTGTGTTTTAAAGAAGTTTTGAATTCCTTACTATTGATTTAAGATTTAAGATGAAACAAAAATTCAAAATTTATTCTAATGCCAATAATTGGTGAGTGATGTATAAAAAGTAGTTGTACGTGTGTTTGGTATTGTGGTAGCTGTTGTGGTTGTGGTTTAAAAAAATTATTTTATAAAAAGTACTTTTAGTTGAGGTTGGTTTAAAAAAATATATGTTTAGTTAAAACTGTGATTAAAATTGAGGTTGAATAAAAAGTAGTTTAATGTATTTGGTTAAAAACAATTCTTTTCAAATTGAGGTTATAAAATAATTATATATATATATATATATTGATGGTTTTTAATTTAAATATTATAGATTTAACTACTGTTATTACATTATGAAATAAATAATATTAATATTAAATATTTTTTATTATTCCATTAAACTATGTGCAATTTCATCACGTACAAAATCTATCCAACAAGGATTATATTTTCTATGGTTTCTTAAGCGCGCAACATCAGGTAAAAATATCATCAAGAACAAAATTGGGATTGCAATCGAATTATGCAAATGCTACGTAATCAAACGATCTTTTTCTAGTTTTTCGAATAAAACACAATTAAAAATAAAAATAAAATTTAATTTTTTTAAACACTAGTTTTTTGAATAAAACACAATTAAAAATAAAAAATAATTTTTTTATTTTACTGGGTCGGATCCGGTTCAATGCATTTAGCTCTGGACCATAATGTTAAACACTAGTTTTTGAATAAAACACAATTACAAAAATAAAAAATAATTTTTTTTAATTATTTTACTGGGTCGGACCCGGTTCAATGCATTTAATTTTGGACTGGACCCGACCTAGTCCGACCGGAACAATGGAGAGTGTCTCCACTGTTGACTTGAATAGTGGAGATTCTCTATGACAAAAGAGAGGAAAATAAGCAACATTGTTGCTTGGCAGCTACCTTTTCTAACTTTTGTTAAACCACAGGTTTGGCCACAAGAATTGATAGGTCATACCAAAATAAAAGTGGATTTGAAACATAACCAAACATAAAAAACTATTGCTGGCTATAACCTTGGGTGCAGCCGCATTACCAAACGGCACCATAGTATATACCTATGAATATAAGAGAGGTTACCAAACAAGAGCGATAGGATCATCGTAGGCATCAAGTAGGAGTTTGGCTATTATGTTAAAGTTTTAGTGTTAAGTTACTTTAATTTTCCTTAAATTCCGTAGCATGTGTGTTGTCATAATCCAATTTTGAGTTATTCCCTAAAAATTTATTTTTTAAAATAAAAATAAAAAAAATAAAATAAAGGCTGGCAACATGAGAAAAGCAGACCGAGAATGATTCCAAAAAAATACATAACAAATAAGTTGCAATTTTGGAGGAAATTCAAGACCTAATTATACCTCATTGTGCCAAAAAATGGAGAAAAAAATGCAAATTCAAGGTTTGATTAAATGATTATTTGATGAATTTTCATAAAAAATAAATCTAAGAACATAATTAATTTTTTAAGAGGGCAATTTGATTTAATCATGGCCCAAATTGAAATTTAATTATGTTTAAGAATTAATTTGGGTCCAATTAAAGGATTTAATTAAATGCAATGACTTAATTATACTTTAAATGAGTCAAATTAATTTTATTAGGGGCTTAACTAGTGAAATATAAAAAGTTTGGGAGCCTAATTTGAGCTTAATTGAGAAAATTAAAATTTTAAAAAACCAAATTTATCAAGTTAATTGATTGAAATTAGAGGCAAAATCATAAGAAAATTAAAGTTTTGGAGTCAATTAGGGGTCCTATTGAAGAAATTCACAGCCAATGACCAATTTGTAAAAAGTGTTTAATTGACAAAAATCGGGGGTGAAATTGAAGAAAGTGAAAGTTTTATGGTTAATTAGGGGTTAAATTGCATAAATCCAAGACCAAGGACAAAGTGCAAAAGTTGCATAAATAAGTGGTTCAAATTGAAGTTCAGCAGGGGCTAAATTGCACTAAATCAAAATTTTAGAGTCAATTAGGAGTACAATCGAACAAAACTAAAAGCTGAAGGACTAAATTCAAGTTGGACAAAAATCCTTAATTTAACCCTAAACGGCGCCGTTTTGCATTAAAAAAACAGAGAAGGCATCGTTTGTTCACTGTTCATTATCTTCCCCGATTAACCGAAAAGCTACCTAAGTGACTACTTTTCAAATGCATTTTAATGCCTCATATGTCCATCAAATGGGACAACACTTGAACTATAATGATCACCTAACACCCCTCTACAACCAGTTATGACTCGCTCAAGCCGATTGACACCACAACGGTCCCGACGCTGGCCTAAAATGGCCAACTCATACAGCCTTGAACTGTCAGATTTGACAGTTCATGGTGTCTACTTTGAACCAACGGTTGAGATCCTTCCCAACCGAATCAAGGTCCGAAAGTTTTCCCCAGTAAAGACAAGATTACCCTTTTCCAACCCCTATAAATATGGGTGGATTCCATGGCCTAAACATGAAGAAAATTGGATCAAAAAATCATAAAAAATCAGCTTCCTTCTCGGTTTCTGCTACCTTTTTTCTCTCTCCACCGTGGCCAATGGCCGCCACCACCCTCATCACTGGTCTGTCCACCACCATCTCCACTATAAAAAGTCATTTGACCACCTCATGTGGTGGTTCCACCACCTTTCTCTCTTCTCTACCAACTAATTTCTTCTTTTTCTGTTTCTCTCTTTCTCTCCCTTTCGTTCCCATCCAGCCTCCACCATTTTTATCATCAGCCTCATGTTGTCCTCCTATGCTAGCCGAACATCGCCGCCACGCCAGGTGCTCCTCTCTCCTTTCCCTTCTTCTCCTTCCCTTTCTTCTCCACGCGGTTCCACAGTCTTGAATAGTGGAACGTGAATTTTAATTCACATTCCATTGTTCATACTGGAATAGTAGACGTGAATTATAATTCACGTCCACTATTCTAGTGGATTTTAGGCTGGATCAGTTCTGGCCCAAACCAAATGGCTAGGTTGGGCCTGGCCTAAACTAGAAAAAAACAAATAAACATGTTGGGTCGAGATCGGCCTAACCCTTTCTTGGGCTAAGCCCGGCCCAGCCTATATATATTTAATATATATTTATTTATAATATTATATAAAAAATCAAAAAAATTGTGATTTTCTCACATATTTTCTATCAATTTTGTTCAATATTGGGTTGTATTTTTACATTGTAAGATAGAAATCCAGTATTAAAACACTCGGTTTTCTACGAAATATTTCTAAACAATTTTAAAAAATTCAAAAAAAAATCTCAAAACTTTTAAATTAATCTTCCTTTTCAAAAGAAAAAAAATTATTTTGTTTTCATGCATACGGCAAAATCCTAAAATTTTCCAAGCATATTTTCTTAAAAAGACAAAAATAATATCTTTCTCATGTTTTAAAAATTCAAAAAAATTGATATCGTAACCAATTTATGATTATCAATTACGATTTGACTAAAATATCAAAAACATTTTACCAATTTTTTTAGGGTCTAGATGTAGACTTTAATATCTGTGGAGTATAAAACTACACAATAAAATAAATACGATGCTAAAATTTAGACTTTAGAATAGTTGGGATTTAACCCGATAAGGTAAAGACTTTCTCATGAAGAGAGATTTACCTTAAACCGTAGATGAAACCAACGAATAGAAACCCGATATAGAAAAACAATCAAACAATAATGCAACTTACTTTAGGTTAGGGGTGATGCGTCTTCCCCTTACACAACCAGTCCTTTATCCAGATTCTCGTAGACCATAGGTTCCTAGTAACCATAATACTAGGTGGTGACTCCTGAACCTTAATCATAATTTTATGATTAAATCTAAAAAATCTTCCCAACAACACACACCTCCTCAGGAGGCACGATAAAAACCTCGTTGTCATCGATGATGTTGCGGCACACCCCGCGACATGTGTGTGTGTGTGTGTGTAATGAAATGAACATCGAAAAAAAAATTTGAAATTTGAATAATACCTAAAGAGGTACTAGATGCATCAGTTAATTTGATGACTAAGAGTTTGAAAATGACTAGTACCTAGAGAGGTACTAGAGGTGTGAGTTGACCTGACAACCAAGAACTTAAATTTTTGACAAGTGCCAAGAGAGGTACTAGAGGTGTCGGTTGATTTGACAACCAGGAACTTTAATTTTGATTAGTACCTAGATATGTACTAGAGACATCAGAAAATTTTATGATCAGGAATTTAAAATTTGACAATTTGACTATTACTAGGATGATTCTAGAGGAGTCAATTGATCTGACAACTAGAAGTTTAAAAGTGACTAGTATCCAGAGAGTTACTACTAGAGGTGTCAGTTGATTTGACAATTAGGAACTTGAATTTTAACTAGTGCGTACTAGAGGTGTCAATTGATTTGACAACTGAGAACTTAAATTTTGACTAGTAACTAGATAGGTATTAGGGGCATCCAAAAATTTGACGATCATGAATCTAGGATTTGACTAATACCAAGACAATATTAGAGATGTCAGCTGATATGATGACTGAGAAGTTTAAAATTTGAATAGTCCCTCATAATGAGAGTAAAAGGTATCGATTGATTGAATGACCATAATGATTGCTCGCCTTTAAATTCCTTAATCAGTTGTTTATGACATAGAAACTTATTAGAAAGTGATTATTTTAATATGTTAATTGTTACCTTATATCTTTTACAATATAAATTAAATTGTTTTCAGGATCTTCATATATTTGAAATGTATAATAAACTACCTTAGGCTGCATCTATTAGTTGTTAATGATGTTGTTAGGATTGATTTAAACTCTCATATAATTTTGGAAAACATCGTTTGTTATGTAATTAAATGCAACATCTTAGTTATGACTATAAAACTATAAAATGTTTTTCTCTGTTACTAATTTACTTAGAATGTAAGAGATTTAACATTTTATCTTTTTATCTTTCATTTATGTTAAGTTCTATGGTGTGGGCATGACATAATTATTAACATGTATGTGATGATGAGTTAAAGAGTTAAATGTGATCTATCCTTGATTGTGTGATATGTGAAAATGGTTTAGAATGATTGAACATTTGATGAATTGAGATTTTGCGGAAAATTTTAATGATGCTGATGTAAACACAGAAAAAGAAAACAGATATTCTCTCTTTAGTTTACATTGATCAATCTATCCCTTATATACAAGATAGGAACCCTATATAGGAAAGTAGACTAATTAGAATCCCTATAATTAGGCTCTATATTTTTTCCTAATTATGTGCTATTTAAGACCTGTAACACTCCCCTTCAAGTTGTAGTATAGGTATTTATCATGACCAGCTTGTTACAAAGATAATCAACCTGAGCAGACCAGCAATAAGCCACAGCAAACAAGTTTGAAATAATTCCAACATATCAGCATAGCATACAAACCGATCATAAATTCTAACAACTAGCTTCTAAGAGCATGGCAAACTAAACTGCATAAATCGGCTACACAAAGCCAAATTGTGAAGCTTTCAGACCACATCAATTCTAGCAAACCAGTAGCAGTTCATAGGAGCAAACCCAAGCATAGGCTAACATTTGCAACATAGGAGGCTACAACCAAACTACATACAATAGTAGCATAAATAAATGGAAAGGGTAACTCCAGCAGCCAGACCCAGCAGGTAGTAATCCTGCAAGGGATATGCCAACCTGCACACAAGAAGACAACCTCCACCAAGATTCAAGAAAAGTAGAACCAATCAGAGACATATCAGCTTCTGCTTATAAACAACCTCTTCAACATGGCGAAAAGAGGCAGCAAACGAGAACCAACCAAAAAGAAACAATCCAACAAGCAAAAGGAGGATACTTCACATCAAACCTTTCACAAACCAAAAGCTAGAGTGTGGGGCCAAGAAACCTCAACCACACAAGTACACAGCCGTAAAGTAGCAAATAAATCCACAACAAAGCCCTCCGTGAAGGGCAGATATATAACCAATAGCGCTAGGGGAAGAGACCTAGTAGTAGAAAAACATGACAAGCAGCACTTGCAGAGAAACTCAAAAACACAAAGCAAACCAACTAGATATCATGAGGATTGCAGCCTCATGGTTTGTCAGAAGGTGGTTTAGCCTTCTGAAGCTTCAGAAAATACTGGTATCTACACTGGCACAAATCCCAACCTAGGGATTCTGTACCCATAAACAAAAAGCCAATTGACCCTAACAGGGGAAACAAATCGCAATTCCATAGCATAAAACGAAAGAGGCCAGAAAATCAAACCTCCATAAAAAACATCCTTTGCAAAGGAGCAACCCACCATCACTTTATCAAAATCTTGTAGATCGGGGAAGACGACAACCAAAACACCAATTAGAACTTTAAATGTGCTCTTTGTTGGTGTTCAATTGAGATCTGGGATGGCAAGAGTCTGGGTGGTAGGAGGCACTACCAAAAGTATAACCGAGATTTGGACCAAAGGCTTCGTTAGCAGAAGCCGCTGTACCCGAAGAGGGAAAGGCAAAGAGTCATCCACAGTTGACCCGAAGACAGGAGCTCTAGATCTGTAGCAAGAGAACGCAGACATGAAGAGATGCTTCTTGGAAGAGCGTCTCTCTCTAGTCTCTCACTGAGAGCTCTGAAACCATGTAAACACAAAAGAAGAAAACAAATATTCTCTATTTATTTTACATTGATCAATCTATCCCTTATATACAAGATAGGAACCCTATATGGGAAAGTAGACTAATTAGAATCCTTACAATTAGTACCCTATATTAGGAAAGTAGACTAATTAGAATCCCTATAATTAGGCTCTATATTTTTTCCTAATTATGTGCTATTTAGGACCTGTAACAACTGACACTTGGAAAGATTCTGTTACAAAAGAGATTTTACTGAAATTTCGACAAGATCTTAACACATTAAAGAACATGAATAAAAAAATTACCCTGATTATTTGTGGTTTCACATAAGTTGAATATGTTTAATTGAGTTGTAATAAGTTGGGTTGTTGCATACACAACTCTTGATTTTAGAAATTACATAAAGGATATTAGGGATATGAATACTAGTGCTTTTAGTTGGTTGAATAACATCCCTCTTGAGCATTGGTTTAGGCATATGTTTGACCATCAAGTGAAAATAAAAATGTAACTAGCAATATAGCATGGTCCTTTAATAGTTAGATTTATAAATATAGGAGTCTGTCAATTGTTATGCTATTAAAGAAAATTATAATGAAATTTCTGACTAGGTTTCATAATAGATTTATTTAGGTTTCAACTTGAGAATCAAAGACCATATTTTTTTTCAAGAAGTTGTTGGATAATTATATTGAGAAGACAATAAATATGAGAATGATTCCATGATAAGTATCAAGTTTATTGGGGCCAAACTAGGGTTTGTGTTTATTTAAAGAAAGGACAATATTTATATGGTGAGTTAATGTTAACTAGAATTTTGTGCAAACATGTGGTGCCTTATGTGCATCATAAAAGGATTGAATTTGGAGATGTTTGTCATATATAATACAACATTGACACATTTAGAAAAGTATATTTTGAGGTTGTGCACCCTTTTTCAAAAGTTGGTCTCAACCTCTAAAAAAGATGTCATTGTTTTTTCCTTTAACTGAAAAATAAATATTGGTAAACCAAGAAAGAATCAAAGAAGGGAAGATGGTAGTGGTTGTACGATAAAGAAAAAGGATTCCACACTTAGATGTAGCAATTGCAAATGGTATGGCCATAATTCAAGAACATGCCAAAGGGACAATGCCAAATAGATTTTAGGTGGTAGTAGTGGTAGAACTGAGAGGAGGTCCCATATTGGTGTTAAGAAGGGCTTAAAAGGTGGTAGAAATGAGAGAAGATCAAGTAATAGTGATAAGAAGGGCTTAAAAAGTGGCAGAGGTAATGCTAGTACATCCTTCTCGTAGCCCTTAATCCAAACACAAGTGATTTCACTTCAATAAATTCATAATTCTATTAGTTTAAAATGAATATCTGCTTTGACTAATTTATTTCATCTTTTAAATACAGATGAGTAAATTAAGATCCAACAACACTCAACCGAAAGTAGTTGTGTTGGTTTAAAGATCTACTGATTTTGAGTAAACCATAGTCTATTTAATTATTAAAATCTCATAAAGCTTATGTTATTTATATGGATCAGTGCTACTAAGAATGTTGTTATGTGTCATTGTTAATGCTATATTTAAAGGATTTGCACTATGAATGTTGTGTTGTTATAAAGCATAATTGGCTAAATACTTTATTTTATTAGTTTGACATGAACAAGATAATAGATACAATTATTAATATCACACAAACTAGATTTATTACCAATAACAATTTGACACTTATGAAACTAGACTCTATATTATGATTCTTGATCCAAACTCTATGTAATTCATCTTTTATTGTCTTTAATTTATTAAGTATTCACTCGACATTATGGTTAATTATATCATATTTATAAGTTGGCACCAATCAATAATTTGTTTTTACATAACCTATCATCACATCTATAGAAAAGCTTGTCTCACTAGTTTTTGTTTCCAATATCCTTACAATCATTGTTTTCCACATTTCACGCCCCTTTAACTTTTTAACATGAGTCTATCCAAAATGTTTCAACTTTGTAAGATACTAAGAGTTGATGAAGATGATGATAAGTTGATGATGTTAGTGACTGGTTATTTGTCAAATTTGACAGTATTAGTGTGATTTTTATGTTGATGGTGATTGGGCAATGCAATTTTTATGTTGATGGTGATTTTTGTGTGGAGGTTTGGATAGTATAATTTTTGCAGCATGATGTGGGTGAAATTTATGTTTTTGGGCTTATAGATATTTGGCTAAACATATGGTGAAATGTTGTGTATTTTTGCTCTTAGAACTTTGGCTAAAGAATGGTGAAATTGTGTATTTTTTTTCTACTTAAATTTTGTTGGATTGTGGGTGAAATACAGGGTTTTTTTCTTAAATAATGGTGAATGGTGGTATTTTTATAATATTCATAAAATAAGGCATCAACTTTTTCTTTGAAAATAGGTGATATGGTGAAAAAATGTAATTTTAATTATTTTTGGGGTTTAAGGGCTTTTTAGTCATTAAATAAAAAATAATGATAAACTTATAAATAATTAGATAATTTTTGTTGATTTTTTTAAGGTGATGTAAATTATTACGCAAGCAACAAAATTTAGATTGCAAAATGTGATTCTTTAAAACTTAGTAGGCATTTGCAATTTCATCCAAACTATAGGATGTCAGGAGTAATTTTTTTTTTTAACTATAACCTATAATTCTATTTCATAATTGCAATCTTTAATATAATGTAAGAATAATCCCTACTACAACGCATATACGAGAGCATGCATAACAAAACATATCCTATCATATAAAAAACTATGACAACATAACTTCTAAAGATCAAAGAGGAAAAAAAAATAAAGTATAATTATCAAAGCATAAAACACAAAAAAAAAAAAACTTGAGGGATTGAAACAAAAAAAATCTTCTCAATGGCAACGTGAACAATCTAATGTGAGAGGATGAATAGTTAACAAATAGTAAACTCCCTTTTTCAATACAAACTCATTACCACTAAGATTTATATTTTTTATAGACGGAATAGGCCTAGCGAAAAGCTTTCTCTCTCCTCTCCTTTTTCGATAGCTCTCTCATAATTTCTCAACCGTTAGGAACTGGAATTTAAAAAAAAATAAGTTGTATGTCAAAAATAAAAATCTTGAAAACTATAGGGACAAGAGTATACAAAGAAATTCTTGAAGATTATAGTATAAGTTGCAGATCATTGCAGATACTGAAGATTAATGGAGCAAATAATGCAACACCAAGAGACAATATACAAGATCTTGTAGTTATTATATTTCCTATATGTTATGTTATTAAATTTCCTATATGTTATGTATATTTCCTATTTTAGATGATCATGTAATTATTATTTATTTTCTTCATAACCAATAATAGAATCAAATCTAGTAACTGTCATCCTAGATACTGATTCTAGCCTATATATACTTATACTCTGCCGTCAGTAAATTTATGATTGAGAGATTATACTTCTTTAAATTTCTACATGGTATCAAAGCTAGGTTTTTATCACTAATTAAGCATTAGTCTCTGCTCTTATGGAAGAATTTTTGACAGCCACTATGGAAGAAAGTTCCAACTCAAAGGTAACTTCTTTTTTCAACAATAATACTGATGACACCAATACTGCTCAACGATTGAGTTCAATATTACTAAATGAATTCAATTATCTTCCTTGGTCAAAAGCCATCATTATTGCTCTCGGTGGAAGATCAAAATTGGGATTCATCAATGGTTCAATTTCGTCTCCAAATGTGGACTCTCCCGAATATGAAATATGGTTATCCAAAGATCAGTTGGTGATGTCTTGGATTCTTAATTCTATGGAACAAAATTTGGCTGAAATTTTCAGCTACTCTACATCCGCACATGATCTTTGGAATGTCATTCGCGACATATATGGCAACCAAAGCAATGCAGCACAGATTTTTCAGATTCACCGTGAAATTGCAAATCTTCATCAAGACAACAAACCATTTGTTCAACTATTGAGAAATTTAAAAAGTCTATAGAATGAACTAGAGATTTATCACCCTCACACCTGTGATGCTGCTGTCCTACGCAGAAGAAAAGAGGAAGACATAATTTTCCAGCTCTTGGCAAGCCTCAGTTCTGACTTTAAAGATCTGCGGAGCCACATCCTAATGAACCCAAAACTGCCATCTCTGCAGTCAGTTACAGCAACGGTTCAGCGTGAAGAAATTCACAGGAAAGTGATGAATCATGAAACTCAGTCTAGAACAGCAGCTACCCGTGATTATCATGTCAAGACAATGCCTCGTAGTGAGAACTCTAGTTCTGGTATGCTTGAGCATGCTTTTTTTATCAAAACAAGCGGGTGATAGCAGATCATTCAAGGGAAAATGTTCAGAGTTGAAGTGCAGCTACTGTCATAATACTGGACACCTCACTGACCGGTGTTGGCAGTTGCATCCAGAACTTAAACCTAGATTTTCTAATGAGGAAAGAGGACTCTAGAAGAGAACGAACTATAAAGTACATCTGGCAGATTCAACTCTGTCAACTGATAACTTCACTGTCAACCCCGTTGCCTTGATGCAAGATTTTGCCAATTATCTACAGGACAAACATAACAATGGAAAGATGTAGTCTGGAATCACTAGAACTGCTGGATAGGAACAACATCAATAGAACTCAACTGCATTGATCAGTCACCTCACGGATTTTCTAGCAGAGACAAACATAAATACCAGCCAAGGTATTTCTGAGTGCTTTTATAACTGCATTAGAACTTGATAATATGCATGATCTTTGAATTGTTAATTCTGAAGCCACTGATCATATGTCAAATAAGTTGATAAATTTCTCTATCCTTGAAAGATTTGTTTCTCCTGCCTTTGTTTCGGTAGCAAATGGGAGGGGGTCTCTTGTGAAGGGTAAGTGAAAAATTAAGATTGTCTCTGAAATCATGTCTGATGTTCTATATATTGCTTCTTTTCCTTTTCAGTTACTCTCGGCCAGTAAGATAACTTCTACTTTCAATTGTGATGTAATTTTCACTCATCACAGGGTTATATTTTAGGACTGATTAACCAAGAAGACGATTGGTGAAGGTTTTTTTCTTGTATGGTCTCTGCTATTTTTTTCAGCATAATCGCGTTTCCAAAAGCCTTTAGACTAGTTTTGAAACATCATATGAGCCACTCCTATGGCATCATCATTTAGGACATGCGTCAGATTATGTACTTAGCAAAATAAATTCAGTTTCCATCTTGAAACTTCTTGAATGTGAGATCTATCATTTTTTCAAATCATCTAAACTTTCATTTAATAATTCTACCACACATGTATCTCATGCGTTTGAACTTATCCACTCAGATGTATGGGGACCTTTCAATACGTCTCTTAGTGGTTATAAATATTTTGTAACCTTTATTGATGGTTTTCTAGAGTCACATGGGTGTATTTGTTAAAGGCTAAGAGCGATGTTTTTTCCTGCTTTCAGGATTTTCATATATTAATTAAAAATCAATTCTTTGGTCATCTTAAAACATTCCGATCAGATAATGGCTTGGAATACATGTCCAAAGACATGACACATTATTTACATTCTAATGGTGGTGGGGATACCGAACCCGAAAAATTATTTATACACGCGTATGATCATAGACGATGGAGGATAGGCCAAATAATTGAGAGATTGGGCTTTAGCTTATGTTTTTGGGTTTAATTTATATGAACTTTCAGTTGAGGTTTATTAATTTGGCTTTATTTGTTGGGTTTGATTTAATTATTGTTGGGTATTTTATTTAGTAGGTCATAAGCCCAATCGCTTGTTCTAGTTAGGGTTTTAATATTTATATCCTACTTTTCTAAATGTTGAGCAGTTTTTGATGATTAATGAAAAATTTGTAGACTTTGTATATCTCCAATCCCCATTCTTCTCTTTCTTTGCTTTCACTACTCAACTTCTTCTCTAAAAGCTTCTTTCTTTTCTTACTTTAATTCTTATTATTTAGTGTCCCGCATCAAATTTGGTATCAGAGTTAGGATTTTAATTATTCTTACAATTAAATGATCCACATGTTTATGATAAACCCTAGATCTGGTTTGATCTATAAAAAAATCCTACTGTTCCGATTTCAAAAAAAAAACATTGTTCATCATAAAAATTGTTCACTGTTCATCTTCTCCACCAGCAGACAGCCGCCGCAGAGCACACCATCCTCACCAGAGAGCAGATTGGGCATCCCTAATAGCCACCAAAACCCACGACAGCTCTCTGCAACATCCACGGCGATAGATCGCATCTTCTCCTACAGTAGGCCACTCTCCACGCCATCGACAAATCTGCAATCCAGCCACCATTTTACACCACCAGTAAATTCCCACAGCGCCTCCACAACAAATCTGTTAGTGACAACAACCACGACCAGCCATCTGCCGCATCCGAGCTCACCGACAATAGAGCTACACTGTAGGAGACAATAGAAGTCAGACAGAACAATAACACAGACCAATGGCAACCACCACCTTCAGTGCCCGCAATAGTTACTTGTCTTCACCAGCCACACCTTCTCTCAACAGCCACCAAGATCTACAACAATTCTCACAGTAGCCAAATCAATTCACCTTCAACAACCGCCTCTCACATCAGAAGATCAACTCAACCCAGAGACTCATCATGGCAAACCAGCATCTTAGTCTTTTCACCTGTATCGGGTCACGGGGATTAATTTATTGACTTATTTCCAAGAACAGGTCTGTGTGAAGACGGCAACCAGCAACAACAATGAAGGAAACCAAAGAAGGCTCTCGATGCAAAATTAATTAACTCTACCATGTCATCAGTCATGCCACCGCTGCTACGCCAGACATGATCACCTACGTCACCCATCATGCCACGTAAGCAACCTAGCCAAGTCATCTGCCATGTCAGCAGTCACTTCATCCAGTTGCCACGTCAGCTCCAACAAATTCCAACTTCCTCCCAACACTCTAGTTAGTGAATCACTCTCCCATGTTATTTGTTGAAGTTTATTTTTTTGGTTTTTCACTTGTCATTTAAAGTTATTAATATTACTTTTGTGCCTATAAAATTCCCAAAAAAAAAGAAAAATAAATCTCACCTTACTTTTTATCCATTAATTTGCTCATTAACCTTTTTTTATCATTGATATATATTATCTTGCCCTCTTTAATAATTGTGAGTCTTTGCCTTGACATTGTATTTGATTAATCATTTACACTTAAGGGTTTAGCATTACATACTTACAATTTTATTGGTGTAATTTGTTCTTGATTAATCTCCACATTAAAAAAAAAAAAAGAGATAGGATTGGCTTTATTTTTGTATTGTGACTTCACTTGCAAGAACCATTTGTGATCTCAATTTCATTTCTAAGTAAGTGTTGCATGCTTTTGTGTCATGATCATCTAGTGTCCAAGCTTAAGTTTACACTTACCGTAGACTCAACCTTTAGTGATATTCTTATGACTATTTAAAGGGCACTGCAAACTTAGGTGATCAACATGTTTAAAATAATTGAGCCCCAATAGAGTTTTCGAATAAGGCACTTAAATACCAATAAATATCACAAGAATAATCATTATGGACAAGTTCACTCTGAGCGCCACCAGTATGACTATCATTTAGGTTACTCTAAATATGATGACTTTGATGAGCGAGTCTTGAGCCATAACAAAATAGAAGCCCCTAATTTTTACGGTCGTCATGACCCTTGGATCTTTGATATATGGATTCGTGATATGGATCGATTCTTTAAGTGGCATAACTTGTCTAATAATAAGAAAGTTAGATTTGCTAAGATGATGCTTATTGGTAAAGCCAAAAGTTATTGGAAAGATGTTGAGAATTGTTTAGAGATGAGAGGTAAACCTCCTATTACTGATTGAGTCAAAATAAAACAAAACCTTCAGGAGAAGTACCTACCCTAGTTTTATAGGAATAAACTCTTAGACCAATGGAACAATCTAAAATAAAGGAATAAGTCTATCAATGAGTATATAATACAGTTTAACGATTACATGATGAGATGTGCCATAAAAAAGAATGAAGCCAAGACTTTGCTTAGATTTTGTAAAGGTTTGGATGATGATCTTAGAAGAGAAGTTGTATTTCAAGGTGTATCTGCCCTTGACCAAGCTTATAACTTAGTTCAAAACTACAAGTTGGTCACAAAGAATTAGTGGAAGAATCGTCAGGACTCTTATAATATCCCTACTAGATCCCAATTCATAAGTAGTGATTCTTTATCAGGTGTTCCACCTCACAGACCTAATCATAGTAGCACCCAACTTTATAAGAAAGATAAGGGCAAACAAGTTGTCAATGAAGTGTCTAAGGTGAGTTCAAGGGTTAAGTGTACTAATTGTCTAGGTTTTGGTCATATCTCTTTAGATTGCACCTCTAAACCTTTAGTCATCCAAAAATATAAGGATATAGGTTGTAGTGTTGAAGTGTATGAGCCTAATCTTGAGGATTTTAGTGACCTAGATGACGAGGATGTGCAAAAAAAGGGACTTAACACAATGAATCCACGTGAGCTTGAGAATGAGGTTAAAAAAGAGTCTGATATGTCTGTTTTAATGGCAGAGGAAGTTTTAAGGAACTCTTTAGTGGAATCGCCTAAAGAGATAAGAATGGTCTTAAAAGAGTTTCATGATATTAGTCCTCCTAAACTATTTGGTTCCTTACCCCACATGCTTGGTGTCCAACACATAATAGGTTTAGTGCAACATGTTGAGCTTCTTAACCCTTTACCTCATGCACATGATGAGGAAGATGAAATAATCCTAGTTTATTTAGTTGTGTCCATACCATACCTGAAAAGCCTATAGAACATCTTTATATTTCTCTTTACAATAGGATGTCTAAGTTAGCTGAGTCGTTAGCATGTAGAGTTCATAATTTGCATGTTGAGATTATGAAATAAATTCAAGCAAGTAATGAACAATACAAATTTAAAGTTGATTTACTTAAGTATCATGATACACTTAATGTTGGAGATTATTTCATGATACAGATTAGACCTGAACGATGTCCTTTGGAAACCGACCATAAATTGCAAATAAGTAGTGCTAGACCATTCACAGTGTTGCAAATGATTGAATCAAATATTTATGTTATTAAATTACTATTAAACTTTGATATTAGCTCTACTTTTGACATGAAGAACTTTGTTATATATAAAACACAACAACCTATCCCTGATGCTCTTTTTTAAACCATTGCCTCATTATCCTTATCTTTGGCACAAAAGGAACATATTAATGCTACTTTGAATGCACAAGTTGTTTTTATCAGGGAAGGTGAACTTCAGCAAATCCCAGTATATGGGCTCGACGACCAGATTCAGACTATACTTGGATTATCAGAGAGATATCATAACAACTTACTCTTTATCTTTGAGAGCGTTATCGAAGTTGCCTTGACCTATACTCGACGGGGTCGAGTTCTTCCAACCCCAGGAGAATTGGTGGGGACATCGAACCCGGAATATTATTTATGCACGCGTATGATCATAGACGATGGAGGATAGCCCAAACAATTGAGAGATTGGGCTTTAGCTTATGTTTTTGGGTTTAATTTATATGAACTTTTAGTTGAGGTTTATTAATTTAGGTTTATTTGGTGGGTTTGATTTAATTATTGTTGGGTATTTTATTTAGTAGGCCATAAGCTCAATCGCTTGTTCTAGTTAGGGTTTTAGTATTTATATCCTACTTTTCTAAATGTTGAGCAGTTTTTGATGATTAATGAAAAATTTGTAGACTTTGCATATCTCTAATCCCCATTCTTCTCTTTCTTTGGTTTCACTTCTCAGCTTCTTCTCTAAAAAGCTTCTTTCTTTTCTTGCTTTAATTCTTATTATTTATTGTTCCGCGTCAAATGGCATATTGCATCAGACTAATTGTGTTGGTACATCACAACAAAATGCAGTCTCTAAACGGAAAAATCATGATCTGCTTGAAAAAACTCATGCTATAAGGTTACAAATACACTTTCCACATGGGTTTTGGTCATATGGTGTTCTTACGGTTGTCTATCTCATAAATCGCTTACTCAGCCACATGCTGAATTTTAAATTTCCTTTTAAAGTTTTGCAGGTTACAAGTCCCAAATTGGCACTAATGTAACCATATTATTTGATAGTTTCACCCACATTTAACTAGTGTTTTGCTTATGTTTTATATATATAATGCCTTGATATTCTTTATTTTATGTTTTGAAGGCACTTTTGGATGAAAGATGCAAAAGGGAGTAAATTAGAGGTAATTGACAGATTTTACCTACAGTCGATGTTTTGTGCAGAGCGTGAGCTCTAGAGTTGAAATGAAGCAATTCTAGTGGCATTAAAAAAGCTAACATCCATACCTTTCTGGACATCTAAGGCAAGAAAATAAAACAAGGAAGAGCATGGAAATCGCAGCCTTCAAAGTCAAATTTTGCAATCTACTAGTGTTGACCTTCGACCATTCCGACTTGAATATCTAGAGCTACAAAAGTCCAATTGATGCAAACTCAATTGTTTTGGATTCTTGACTCAAAGACCTATTCACGCTTCAAAGTTTAGCCAAAAAAGATGTCATATGAGGGAGATATGATTTTTCAAAGATGACAACTGAATTCTGCTAGCAAATAGGTTTCGTGAAGAAACAAGTTCAAATTACGTTTCGAAGCATCTAAACCGATATCCAAGTTTTTATTTCAGCAATTTAGCTCCTCTAAGTCAAAGCTTAAAGATTTCATGCAAGGCTATTTCACCTTTTTTAGGAAAATAGTTATTGAACTACTTAAATGTAAATTGTCTACTTAAGGGAGGACTATTTTGTAAAATAGAGACTAGGGTTTCCTGGGATATAAAAAGAATGAGAAAAGAGAAGGGGGCAACCAGCCAAGAGGAGAAAAACACCCCCCTCCTTTAAAAAACCTGAAATCATGCATTCCTCCTTCTTTTTGATTAGTTGTTCAACAAACATGCAAGGCTAAACTCTTTTTCTTAGTTGCAAGGACATGAAAACCTTCAGATTTCAAGAACTGTGAGATTTATTTTACCTTTTCTTTTCACTTTATATGATCAATATGTTTGTTCTTCTATGCTTATTTTTCATATGATTGTTTATTTTAATTGCTAGAGCGGACTCTAAGTTATTATTGTAGACAATCTATTGCTAAGTTTGATATCAAAACCGGAGTTGTGGTATATGAACTTGTGAAGCAATTGAGTTTAATAATTATGGTGGATCTATGTTATTAATTTTAGGGAGAACATTCAATCAAATCAAACATAGACTACAGACAGTTATGTTTTCTTGATTAATCAACTTATCTAGTTCTTAAGGCTGCCATTGAATTAAATTACTAGTGCGGACACTATGGTTGTTTGATGGTTAGGGTTAGTTATACGACGGATCCGTTAACTAACCAATGTTAAGAAGAGATAAATATTCAGAATATAAATTGATGTTTCATTTTCATGATCAATTCTGATTTCTGTAGGTGGATGTGTGCTTGCGACCAAGGTTTGTTCTCTTGATAATTTTCTGATTTTATTTAATTTCGCTTGATAGTTTTCTATTTTCTTTTGCTTTAGCCTAGATAACGTCCAAACCCCTCCCAAAATTATTTTTTTTTGCATATCATCTAGCATAAAAAATCTGACTTGAACCTTTCTCGTGGGATCAACCCCTTGCTTGCTCTATACTATCTTGTGCGTTGTGTTTTAAGCTAGGGTAATTAATTTGTGCGACCGCGACATCGCAACAGGCACATCTAAAGGTATTTGGATGTTCATGTTTTGTGCACTTACCCTCATCAAAACTGGACAAGCTTGATTCCAGAGCTGTCAAATGCATTTTCTTGGGGTATTCTCAAACACAAAAAGGATACAGATGTTATAATCTCTCACCAAAGAAAATGAACGTTTCAAGAGATGTTAGATTTTCTAAAGATACTCTATATTACCCTGCCACAGGTCAAGAAGAGGATGATTTTAACTTGTTTTCGTTGCCTACTTCCAGTTATTATGATCATAATGTATGTTCTCTGCCGCAACAGGTTCCTGAAGTTCCAGATATTAGAGTTCAGCCCATTGTTGATCAATCTCCTTCCACCAGTGCTGCGAATCTTTTGGGTGCATGTCTGGCACTTGATGTTCTTCATCCTAGTATAGAAGCCCCTGCTATTCAAGGTGATGAAGTTCCTAGAAGAATGTATCACAGAACACGTCAGCCTCTTCTTAGATTACAAGAGTATGTAACATATATTATCAAGCATCCAGTCTCTAAATTTCTGTCATATGATAAATTGTCCTCAGATCACCGAGCCTTCCTCACCTCTGTCTCTAAAGAACATGAACCCAAGTCATTTTAAGAAGCTCAATCCCAAGCTGTATGGCAGCAGACTATGATAGAAGAATTGAGTGCACTTGTTGATAATAAGACATGGAGCATCATGCTTCTTCTTGCAGGTAAACATGTAGTTGGTTGCCTTTGGATTTTCAAGATAAAATTCAACTCAGATGGAACAATTGAAAGGTATAAAGCCCGACTTGTAGCTTAAAGGGTCTCACAGAAATTTGGAATCGACTACAAGGAAACCTTTGCTCCATTTATGAAAATGACTATTATCCGTGTCTTGTTATCTGTGGTAATTAATCAAGGTTCGTCATTGTATCAAATGGATGTACGCAATGCGTTCCTGCATGGAGAAATTGAAGAGGAAGTATTCATGAAGCTACCTCCAGGACATCCACAAAGTCACTCTCCTAACCTGGTCTGCAAACTTCACAAATCCATCTATGGATTGAAACAGAGCCCATGAGCATAGCATGCCAAATTAAGTTTTGTTTTACAGACACATGGTTTCATAAGAAATAATGTTGACTCTTTACTGTTTATTCAACATAATTCTGCGGACAAGTTGATTGTGCTTATATATATAGATGACTTAATTATCACGTGAAGTAATGAAACATTTGTTGCAAAATTAAAGGTCGATCTACAGCGGCAATTCTCTATTAAAGATCTTGGGAAGCTAAAGTATTTCTTGGGGATAGAAATGGCTACTTCCAACAAGGGTGTGTTTCTTAACCAACAGAAGTATATCCTAGACATGCTACAGGATGCTAAAATGCTGCATACCAAGCCAGCTATTACTCTTCTGGACAACAAGTTGCGGTTGGATTCATCAGGCAAACCTCTCTCAATATTCACTGCTTATCAAATGATTGTTGGAAAATTGATTTACTTGACAATCACTAAACCAGACATTACATTTGTTGTTAGCTTATTGAGCCAATATATGCATGCTTTTACAGCTCGACATCTTGATATGATGAAGCGTATTCTGCGATACTTAAAAGGAACTATTGGTCGAGGCATTATTTTGACACGTAATGGACATACAGATATTACAGGATACACAGATTCTGATTGAGCAGGAAATGCATTAGATAGACGTTCTACCACTGGATATTGCATGTTTATTGGAGGTAATTTAGTATCTTGGAAGAGCAAAAAACAACAAGTGGTCGCGCGTTCAAGTGCTGAAGCTGAATATCACGCAATGACATCTGCTTCATGTGAATTAATTTGACTTAAACATCTACTTGTAGATCTCGGTTTTGTCTTTCATACACCTATGCCCTTATTTTGTGACAATCAAGCTGCCATGCATATTGCCTCTAATCCGGTGTTTCATGAATGCACAAAACATCTCGAAGTAGATTGCCATTACATTCGTCAGCGGGTTCAAGCTAAACTTTTTCAGACATCCTATGTGCGCACCCATGATCAACTTGCTGATGTATTTACCAAAATCCTTCCATCTGGTCAGTTTCATCGTTTGCTCAGCAAGCTTGGATCAGTTAATCCACTAGATCTAGCTTGAGAGGGAGTCTTGAAGATTACAGTATAAGTTGTAGATCCTTGCAGATATTGCAAATACTGAAGATTAATGGAGCAGATACTGCAATATCAAGAAACAATATACAAGATCTTGTAGTTATTATATTTCCTATATGTTATGTCTATTTTCTATTTTAGATTATCATGTAATTATTATTTATTTCCTTCATATCCAAGGACATAATCAAATCTAGTAGCTGCCGTGTTAGGAACTGATTCTAGCCTATATATATTTGTACTTTGCTATCAGTAAATTTATGATTGAGAGATTATTCTTCTCTAAATTTCTATAAAAATGCCTCTCAAACCATGCAAATGAAAAAAAAAAATTTTTTTGTTAATATTAGTCCTTATTCTTTCAAAAAATTTTAAACAATAACCTGTAACTCTATTTTATAATAGTAGTCTTTAATATGATGTAAGAATAATCTGTATAACAGAGTGTGTGTGTGTCTATATATATATATATATATATGATAGCATGCACATCAAAACATATCTCAATAGATAAAACCATGAAAACATAATTATGAAGGATGATAATAATAATAATAATAATAATAATAATAATAATAATAATTGAAGCGTAAAGAATGAAAACATTGAGCTTGAAAGTCTAACGTAAGAGGATCAAAATTGAACTAGCAATAAAATACTTTTTTTAAGATTTTTTTAATTAATTATAATATTAAGTTGTTGGCAAGGCAATTATTTAATTGAGAGCTTTTTTGAAAGTAAAGAAGTCAATTACTATTATCCTAGGAACTGGAAAATAGGTTGGTGGATGGATGATTTATGAAAGAAGAATCAGTTCATCTAATTTTTTCTCTCCCTGGTTTTTTTTTTTAAAGCCTCCTGCAGTCCTGCCAGATTATGAAAAATATGGAACAACGTACTTTCATTTCCATCAATTATTGCACTATTTTTTTTAATCATAATAAATGCTGTCTCAAGAATAAAATTAAAAAAAATAAAATTCAATCATTCGATAAACTTACACTACCACCTTACCTAAATTTTATTTTTCATTTATTTTTTCCTATTTATTAAATTTGACAATATTCCCAATTTAAAAACACACCAGCTTTTCTCCTTTTTCCAACCAAAATAAACCACTCCCTTTTTTTGTTCTTTTTTTTTTCTTCTAATATACAAGCCAGTTTTCAGGCTCACCTACCTCCCTTCCTACCTACCATTGTTCTGTCCGCCTCAGCACCACCGGGCAATTTTTTATGCTTCCGGTCCCCACCACCCGTCTGCCTCAAACCCTCTCAACCACCCCGTTTTTGGATTTTAGTCGGGCATGATTTCTGTTTTCGAGGTTCTTCATTGTGTTGACTGTTAAAAGTATTAATTTATATTAAAATTATCCATGCACTAAAATTATCGAGAAATATTAAAATTATTAATTTAATATTTTTCAAAATAAATATATCCTTAAGAAACACACAGGAAACAAAAACGATAGCGTTTGTGAACGGTCAGTAATCGGTGGGGCTCGGGAAACACAGTATCCATCAACGTCAAGTGATTGGTAGAATATAAAGACAAGCAAGCGTATGGTACGAGCGCGTGAATTACATTTCTGGTTCGGTTGACTCCAAAAGGTCGTGTCATGTTGGCATTAACACATGATTAATTGTCATATTACTTTAATTTATATTTATTTTAAAATGATATTATTTTGATTTTTATATATGAAAAGCTTAAATGGTATTATTTTAAAATATATTTGTAAAAAAACTACAACAATATTTTTAAACAAAACTAAAAAAAAAATTGTTGGAATTTATCCAATTAAATCTCATTTTATTTCGACACACAGTAACTCATTAAATTATTTTAAAAAATGAGTTGGAACAAAAATTAACCTAAGCTACACTCTAAGAGTTTATTTAAAATTGTGATAGTGATGACGGTTTAAAGTGTTTTTCGCTTAAAAATATATTAAAATAAATATTTTATTTTTTAAAAAATATTTTTGATATTAGCACATCAAAACGATCTGATGATATAAATTTTTTTAAAATACAGTTTAGTTCTCAAGTTGTTGGGTGAATCAATATCATATCAATTCATGCCGAAAAGATATTAGATTACCGTGTAAACATGGATTAGCTTTAAAAATTAATATATCTTTATAGAAGAAATTAATTATGTGAAAATGCCATCTGTAATTAAAAAAATAAATAAACTATTACAGGATTCCAACCTAATATATTTATCATCCAAGCCAAACCCGCCAGAGGCATTAGATTATACTTTTGAATAAAATTATATCTGTCATTTTTATAAAAATAAAAAAATAAACTTAATTTTGTCAATAACAATGCCCAGTTGCCCCGTTGACCACGCACCCCAGTAGAAAGTCGTCCTCACCAACATAAAAAAACTGGTGTGTGTATAATTCGGGCAGTCACTGGGTTTCGCAATTTCTTTAGAATAAACTAGTCATGTATCCGTGATATTGGATTGGATTCAAATTACTTTTTCAACGCACAAAAAGAAAAAAAAGAAAAAAACCAGTGGTAACTCGCTTTTCACAGTAAAACAAAAAAAATATAGAAATCAAGAAGATAATACATATATATATATATAATAAAATAAATTAAAAATTATATACACTAAAAACAATTATGAGGCTAACTAAAAATTAAAATAGTCCCGTAGTCTTAAACTCGAGTTCTGTGGTTGCTAATATGATAATTACTGGAGGTTTACATGCTCGTTAACTTCAGGACCCGTGAAATTAGTTGAGGTACGTGTAAATTAGCCCGGACATCCAGGATAAAAAAAATTAAGATAGTAAATTAAGATAAAACGAAATATTAAGATATTTGACAAAGTATTTTTTTAAAAAAATATTTAATCACATAACAATAAAATTATGTCTTGTAAAAAAATAATTATTTCAACTCTATTGAAAAACAACATTTGATTCCTTTTTTTTAATTAATATATTTGTTTCCATTTTTTTTTTCATGATTATTCATTTGAAAAAAATTGTATACAATTAGAATCAACCTTATTACCTAACTAATGTGCTTTTTTTTTTGGCATTTGACTTTACCAGAATAATTACTTTTTAAACAATAATTTATCAAAACCATAAATGCAAGTTTTGATAAAAATATATAAAAAAAATATTTTATTATTTTTCACATGAATATATTAAAAAATAAAAGAAAGATACCCCACTCATGCGTTGCAATGAGAAACTTTTTGATATATATATATATATATATA
>Ga0325410_1000920_pt1 | contig 31678 bp, 25 predicted proteins | sample PopdelMetagenome_16_FD_206182 | JGI IMG/M metagenome (GOLD analysis project Ga0325410, IMG submission 206182) | Populus deltoides microbial communities from Bellville, Georgia, United States - Xylem-PdIQD-R3 | ecosystem: Host-associated > Plants > Phyllosphere > Stem > Wood/Secondary xylem...
ATTTCAACTAGATATTCTAGATATACTAGTTTCCTTCTGATCCCCTTGAACCAGTGTGCACCAAGCCAATGAGAAGAAATTAGTTATTTAAGTGCTACATTTTTTAGAGAATTCACCTGTGTAATTGTACTCATCGGACTGTGCCAGAAGAACACCAGGACCAAAAGAATAAAGCAATGGCAACGGATTCCCAAACCAATAAACATCGACATCACTTAGAAGTACGTTGTACCCAAGTTTCAGTATCTTCCAAACCATTCTGGACTTCACTTTGGTGACTCTCTGAAAGCATGTTGTTCCAAAGTGGCAATCGTTAAAGCTTATGTTTCTCGGCGCTGATGGATCATGGAAAACAGGGAGGCCCTAGCAGAAAATAGAAAATTTCAATTAACACACACAAATAGACAACAGCTTGGGGGGAGGGAGATCCCCAACTAAATCCAGATAGAACTTTTGGGGCAATCTTCCAAAAGCATGATAGAATACAAATGTGAAAATTTACTGGCCTAACCATTTGGTGCAACTAAACAATAAGAATTGCGCTCAGGCCATAATAAACCTTAGAATTCCTCTGGGCACTCAAAACCATAAATAGAGAATGGTCCAAGCAAAGTCCATTCCCCAGATGTTCAAGGTCATCCTAAAATGTCAATTTCTGGCAATGGAGAAAAAGAGCAAATGTAACTATTACAGTCCCTTCTCTAAACCAATATGCTGCCAGTAGCCCAAAATTTGTCTACCAGAATCACATACAATCTCTTTATGAGCATGCCCCTGTCCACGTGCCTGTAATTGCACAGCAGGAAAACTGACCCCCATTTTAATTGAATTGGAACAGGAAACTAAAACTCAAGAGAAACAGAAAGCAATAAAGCAGTACCTGTAAGACAGAGAATTGATATGTTTCCTGATCAAGAGCACAAATGATGAAATTTGTGACCTGGAGTTGGTGTAATCTGCACACCCAACTCATTAGCATGTCCTTGTAACTATATCCAGCAACAGCAAGCACAAGTGTTTTGTTCTCGTCTGCAGTTATTGAAAGGAGTGACACTAAAGAAAATGGAAAATCTAATGATTCCGATATCTTTAACTTGTCTCTCATAGAACAATTTAATGTTCTGTTTTGTGATTTAACATTTTCAGCAGAAACCATCCTTTTCCTCTGGGTACAGGATCTCAAAACCCTTCTAGTCCATCCACTTCCTGTCTGGCACACAGATGGATAAACGCTGTCTTCAGTTATGTCAGCAAAAAGATATTGCCCCTCACAATTCAAAAGATTTACTAGGCCAGAATAATTAATTTCTCGGAAAAACATCGAGCCATATAGTGCACCCAGATGGGAATTGCAACCTTCCTCCCAGCTTCTGTTTTCAATCTCTAAAACACTGGATCCTCTGACTGACAGTTCAGACCAATGTTCAGGATAATTAAGAGAGAGACATGAGATGGTCCAACTCGCATCAAAGACAAACCTCAATTCAGATGACACAGCTTCATTGACGACCCAGTGGTTGTGAATCCCCTTGCCATACAAGAAAGGAGGAAGTACTCCATTATGTAAAGGTAGATTTCTGTTGTTCCATGCCATAAGCATTCTGTCCTCACAATGATTCCACTCCCAATGACGCCCAAGTATCTCCTGCAACTGTTGGAATCAAGAACGGTGTCAATGTTGTAGTCCCAAATAGGCGGTCAACTTTCAGTCTGGGGTAGGAATCCTTCATACCTCCTGGCGTCTTACCCTTTGTCCATCCTCTCTGAGCCAATGTTCCCCAGCATCATCCAAGTGGAACGGGAAGTAGGAAACATTTCGTAACGAAGCCACAAGAAGCCAGTCACGGTCAAGTTTGTAAGCATAATTTAAGGTGGAAATGAGGTCAGGCAGAAGAACTGTTTGTGGATCAACAAAAACAGCTATGTCTGTTGTGAATAACCGTGATTTCTCTAGCATGGAATGAAAGAATGGGGTACCAAGAAACCTAGAAAACACCCGAATAAGAAGAGAATAAGCCTAATGGAATGGCATATTCCTCGTAATAAAATTGGGCAAGAAAGAAGATAACAAAATTGTTGACCGACCTAAGATAACCATTAACCAATCCAGAGCAGAGCCATCTAAAGCATAGCTTTGCAGAGACGAGAAAATAATCAAATTAAAAACCTAAATAAATGCTTACGTGAAATCAATAGTGGAGTCAACCAAAACCCGGGAACCAAAAGCTGAGGCAAAAGAAGGGTGTTGAGTAAACAAAACGACAATGATTTGAGGGGACAAAGCAAGCCATGATCGAATAGCAAGACTCTGCTTGGGGTCAGCTGAAGCTGCAAAAGGGTCAGTAGGCGCTGAAAATATAGTAATTGTCGGAGGGCTTAAACCTTTGTGGTTGAAATTCTGGGGTCTTGTCAGCTTAAAAGAAGGTAGCCTCTGTGTCGCATACAAGGAAAGACCAATCAACAAGAACCCATATACCCAGACCCACCACAGTCCCATCTGCATTCCCTGTTATTCAAAAACATAACAAGTTTCAGAGCACGTAGAAAGAGAGAGATGGTGTTGCTGAGGATTAAAGTAAAGAGATGAAATGAGAAACCTTCATTGTTGATATTGCTCTACTTCTTCTTCCGTGTTTTGAAAAGAGATAGCGGGTTTTAACCGAAAAGAGAGTGAAACTTTAACTGAGAAGGGAGGAGGGAAGAAAGAAAGAAAGAAAGGAATGGAAGAGTACCAAACAAACCGAACCCACAAGGGCCATTGACAGCGCCACCACCAAGACGGGGAAGCGCATGAGAAGACATGTGAAGTTAGGCGTGGTTACACAGCCACACGTCACCTTCCATTACTTTTTCAATATTCAAAACTTTGCATTGGGGGATATCCAGCCTCCTTCCATGTTCCTTCCATCCACTCCAACCAACCATGCTTTGAAAATTATCAAACCAAACCATTTCATTTCTTTCTCTTATTAAATCCCGGAGAATAATTACATAAACAAATTGTGGTATAATTTTTTTTTTTATTATTATTATATACGATTTCCTTCTGTTTTCAACTTTTAAAAACAAAAGATGCAATTATTCATTTGTTTTGGTTTTTGGTTTTCAAATGAATAATATCCCTCATGATGTGGATCCTAGGACAGGGTTGATAACAGATTAATTCATGGATTAATTCAATAATCCATCCAACATGGATTTACTCAACGATTCATCTACTTGGGATCTAGATTAATGAAATAAGAGTATCTTAAGCTAACAATTACTTGATTAATGGTTTAAAATCCTTATTTGATAAAAAAAATTTAAAAATAAATAAGATATATTTGTCAATTATATTTTATAAAATAAAAATTATCCTTACTTAACAAAAAAATATTAAGTACAAAATAAAAATTGTCTCGCAATTGTCAGACAAAAAAAAATATTTCTTAAATATTTTTAAAAAATTTCAATTATAGTTTTACTCAAGATTCTCCTTTACTTTAAACTGGTTTTACAGAACCTAGGGTAAGTTAGTGAAAAAAATAGGTTTTTTTTTTTAAAAAAAAACACATCATTTTGAGCTTACAAAAATAATTCGACATAGTTTCAAGAGTAATTCGACTTAGTTTCAAGAGCTTTTTTTTTTAAGAAAATAAAATATGTTAATATATGTTTGTATTAAATGTCAAAATTATAAATAACTTAAAGTTAACTTTGAGAAGAATGTATATTTGTGTTATATTAATATTTATATTTTGAATTAAATATAAATTGAGTTTCAAATTTAATAATATCTATATCTTATTAAACAATATTTAAAAGTGTATTTTCATTAAAGTTTTATATCATATTACATTTAAAATATCATTAAATTCTCTAACTTAAGCATGTTTTATAATAAAAGTCTAATAATATAAGATATCTTTAATATATGGTAAATGCTCATTTTAAATCAAGTATATCTCATAATTCAAAAAATTAATTGATGTGTTTAATTATTGAAATTGAGAAGATAAAAAGAGGGATAAACTTAGAGAAAAGATATTGGTTCAATTCAAACTGAAACACCATTTGGTTATTAGATCATAAATGGAGCTATAGACCTTGCATTTAGGTCTGGTTTATCTTGATGGAAAGTTGAGACATAGACATAAAACATTTATGCAGAGTCCAAGATTTAAAGCTACCGTTTTCAAGTTCAAATCTTAACAATAAAAGAGAAGTCTGAATCTGTTCTGTAGCTTAGATATTGTTCAATATTCAACCCATATCTCAAGTTCTGGAAGTACAAATGAGCTCATTTTTTTTTTGTTGGAAATCTGAGACAAATTCCCACAACTTTCATGAAGACCATCTATTTAAATTTTGATGTTAGCAATGTCGTTTTGTCTAGCCAACAAGTCAATAGCTAACCACCAAGTCAAGAGTTGGCCACCAACTCAATAATTAGTCATCAAATCAATAGTTTTGAATTGTAGCCTATAAAATGAGACATTTACCATACATTTAGACATCTTGTTTTTCATATCAAGATCTTGCTCTTGCTTTCTTATATCAAGATCTTGCTCTTGCTTTCTTTCTTAGTATTTTTATAATGTTCAAATTTTATTTCATGTTATATTCTCAATTGTTTATGCTTATAATTTTCTTCACTATATTTAGTTAATTTATATCATACTATATTCTTATCTTGTTTATTTATGTTTCTCATCTTCATTATATTTAGCTAAGTTCATTTTGTCAAGGTGAAAAAGTTACACTAATGGTGTGTTAGAAAAATTATAGTATAAACTCAACATAAACTTTAATGTTTATATTCAAGAAAGTTTATTATTGACATGCTTTATAATTGTTATCTTACTCATTTTTAATACCTTACTTGTTAAATGGTTAATCTAGATTTGTGTTATATAACTCTTGGTACAACAAATGTTTGATCCTTAATTTAAAGGATTGATTGAAGTGTTTAACCATTAAAATTGAGAAGACAAAGAGAGGGATAAGTTTAGAGAAGAGATGTTACTTCAATTCAAACTGGAACATCATTCGGTTATTAGGTCATAATTGGAGTTGTAGACCTTGGATGTATGTCTAGTTTATCTTGATTGAAAGCTAAGATATAGGCCTAAAACATGCATGAAGAGTCTAAGATTTAAAGCTGCCACTATCAAGTTCATATCTTAGCAACAAAAGAGAAGTTTGAATCTGTCCTATAACCTAGACACTGTTTGATGTTTAGCCTATATCTCAGGTTTTAGAAGTCCAAATAAACTCATTCATTTTTTGTTGGAAAGAAGAGATAAATTCTCACAACTTTCATGAGGACTATCTATTCAAATTTTGATGTTAGCAATGAGGTTTTGTCCAGCGAACAAGTCAATAGTTGGCCACAAACTCTATAATTAGTCATCAAATCAAGAGTTTTGAATTTTAGTCTATAAAAGAAGGCATTTGCCATACATTTAGGCATCTTATTTTTCATATCAAGATCTTTCTCTTGCTTTCTTTCTTTGTATTTTTATAATGTTCAAGTTTTATTTTATGTTATATTCTCATTTGTTTATGCTTATCATTTTTTTCACTATACTTGGTTAACTTATATCATAACTATATTCTTATCTTGTTTATTTATGTTTCTCATCTTCATTATATTTAGCGAAGTTCATTTTGTCAAAGTGAAAAGGTTACTCTAATGGTGTGTTAGAATAAGTATAGTATAAACTCAACATGGACTTTAATGTTTATATTTAAGAAAGTTTGCTATTGACATGCTTTATAATTGTTATTTTACTCATTCTTAATATCTTGCTTGTTAAATGATTAATCTAAATTTGTGTTGTAAAACTCTCAGTACAAAAAATACTTGATATTTAATTCAAAGGATTAATTGATGTGTTTAACTATTGAAATTGAGAAGACAAAGAGAGGCCAAGCTTAGAGAAGAGATGCTGATTCAATTTAAACTGGAACATCATTCGGTTATTAGGTCATAAATGGAGTTGTAGACCTTGGATATAGGTTTGGTTTATCTTGATTGAAAGTTAAGATATAAGCCTAAAACATGCATGAAGAATCCAAGATTCAAAGCTGTCATTATCAAGTTCAAATCTTAGCAACAAAAGAGAAGTTTAAATTTGTCCTGCAACCCAGATATTGTTTGGTGTTCAACCTATATCTCTGGTTTTAGAAGTCCAAATGAGCTCATTTTTTTTTTGTTGGAAAGTGAAGATAAATTCTCAAAACTTTCATGAGGACTATCTATTCAAATTTTGATGTTAACAATGAGGTTTTATCCAGCCAACAAGTTAATAGCTAGCCATCAAGTCAAGAGTTGGCCACCAACTCAATAATTAGTCATCAAATCAATAGTTTTGAATATTAGCCTATAAAAGGAGGCATTTGCCATACATTTAGGCATCTTGATCTTTCTCTTCATGTATGGCAAATGCCTCCTTTTATAGGCTAAAATTCAGAACTATTAATTTTATGACTAATCATTGAGTTGGTGGCCTACTCTTGACTTGGTGGCTAGCTATTGACTTGTTTACTGGATAAAAAGTCACTGCTAACATCAGAATTTGAATAGATAGTCTTCATGAAAGTTATAAGAATTTATCTCAGCTTTCCAATAAAAAAATGAATGAGCTCATTTAGACTTCTAAAACTAGAGATATGGGCTAAACACCGAACAATGTCTGGGCTGCAGGACAAATTCAGACTTCTTTTTTGTTGATACAATTTGAACTTGAAAATGGCAGCTTTGAATCTTGGACTCTTGATGAATGTTTTAGGCCTATGTCTTAGCTTTCCATAAGATAAACCAGACCTACATCCAAGGTCTACAGCTCCAGTTATGATCTAATAACTGAATGGTGTTCCAGTTTGAATTGAACCAGCATCTATTCTCTAAGTTTAACTCTCTCTTTGTCTTCTCAATTTCAATAGTTAAACACATCAATCAATCCTTTAAATTAAGAATCAAGTATTTATTGTACCAAAGGTTGCACAACACAAATCTAGATTAACCATTTAACAGGCAAGGTATTAAGAATGAGTAAGATAACAATTATAAAGCATGTCAATAGCAAACTTTCTTGAATATAAGCATTAAAGTCTATGTTCAGTTTATACTATACTTATTCTAACACCATTAGTGTAACTTTTTCACATTGATAAAATAAACTTAGCTAAACATAATGAAGATAAAAAACATAAATAAAAAAGATAAGAACGTAGTTATGATATAAGTTAACGAAGTATAGTAAAAGAAATGATAAGAATAAATCAGAAATTAATGAGAATATAACATGAAATAAAACTTGAACATTACAAAAATACAAAGAAAGAAAATAAGAGCAAGATCTTGATATGAAAAATAAGATGTCTAAATGTATGGTAAATGCCTCATTTTATAGGCTACAATTCAAAACTATTGATTTGATGACCAATTATTGAGTTGGTGGCCAACTCTTGACTTGGTGGCTAGCTATTGACTTATTGGCTGGACAAAACGTCATTGATAATATCAGAATTTAAATAAATCATCTTCATAAAAGTTGTGGGAATGTGCCTTAGCTTTCTAATAAAAAAAAATGAGCTCATTTTAACTTTTAGAACTTGAGATATGGACTGAACACCAAATAGTGTCTAGGTTGCTGTACAGATTCATACTTCTTTTTTATTGCTAAGATTTGAACTTGAATACGACAGCTATGAGGACTCTTCATAAATATTTTATGCCTATGTTTTATCTTTCCATCAAGATAAACCAGACCTAAATTCAAGGTCTACAGCTCCAGTTATGATCTAATAATCGAATGGTGTTCTAGTTTGAATTGAACCGACATATATTCTCTAAGCTTAGCTCTTTCTTTATCTTCTCAATTTTAATAGTTAAACACATCAATCAATCATTTGAATTGTGAGCTATACCTGCATTTAAAATGATCATTTCCATAAATTAAAGATATCTTATATTATTACACTTGTTATTATAAAACATGTTTAAGTTAGGTAATGTAATGATACTTGAAGTGCAATATGATGATATAAAACCTTAATGAAAATGCATTTTTAAATACTGATCACACTCCCTAACTATTTTATTACTAGTTCATTGTAATTAAAGCGTTAACATAGAAAAACAATTTGCAAGATCCAAAAGCAAGGCATTCATCATTTAACTTCTATTGATATATTCAAATAAACAAACTCTCATTAGATTTTTATGTCTGCTCCATACCTTTTAATCAAGATATTAATAAACCTTCCTTTTATACTCACTATATCAACACACAGTTATGAGGCTTTACTTGGAAGAAAACAAAATTTGTTCTAATGTTTTTCTAAAGTTAACTCCCTTGGGTTAGGATTATTATCTTTTTTTTTTCTCTTAAACAAGATAAGAACATAATGTATCTTTAACCCATGTAACGAGCTTTAGGTTAATAACTCCCAAACCAGTCGGTCTTAGGGCATTAGGTGTTGAGACACCTTTATGAGCTTAATAATTCGAGTTGCAGATATTAAAATGTAGATGGTGCAATGTTTGATTCCCTTAAGCTTTTCTCCCCAACCCATATAACAAGCATTGAGCCAATAGCTCCCAAGTTAGTTGACTTTAGGGTATTAGGCATTAAAACACCACTTCGAGCTTAATTGCTTAGGTTGGGAGATTACAAAACCAAACTTGTTTATGTTTTTATTTATTTATTTTATTATCATTGGTTTTTTTTTTGAAAACTTATATAATATCCATATTTCTTAGTTATTACCTTTAATAAAAAAACACAAATAATATAATAATTCAATGTGCAACCCATAATGATATGTTAAAGTGTGTGTCAAAATGAGGGTTTATGAATACTTGCTATATAAGTATATGAGATGGATTAAGTGATAACAGAATGAGAGTTTGTAAACTTGAGTAAGTTATTAAAAAGAGTATGATAAAACCTTGTGATGAATGTTGCAAATAACCATTGAAAATATTTACTAGTATGCGTCTCAAGAGTTAATAAAATTTCTCCTTAATCTGTCATCCTAACAATAACAGTTTTGTCAAATGGTTTTAATAACAACAAAAGGTTAGTTTTTTTAATTACCCTCTCCCACCAACCAAAATAAAACATTGTCCTCAATGTTCTAAGGTAGAAAGGTAGAGTATAGAAGACATCACCTGAAACAACTACTACTGACAAACCTGAAATTCACTTAAACAAATATAAGAAATAATAGAAAATATTATGTTATTAATAAAACCAAAAGACACAAAGTTTTACAAACTAAGACTCAAATCTAATCTAAGCTTTTTATGGCTTTCCATGTTTGACCAATTTATTCAACTAATGGAGGAATCAATTACGGGGGTGAAAGATTGTAGTTGATCAATCAATTGTTTAGCAGTAGCAGCAGAGATTATGATTTGTCATGCGGAAGATGTTTGAAATTTCTATTCCACAGCATGATAAAAAAAAAAAGACAACATGTTCAAACATTGCAGTCATTCGTTTAGACATTGTGAAGATCTGTAGTTCCTCTCCAACTATTTTTCCGATGATATCCGCTTTAGCTAAAGCTTTTGGAATAACACAAAAAACTTGATTGCCTCCTAAAAATGTAGTTGTTGACACACTCTCCATTAACTCAAGGTTGTCTCCCACATACATTATGTCACACTCGAACATCACGACGACCTTTTAAAAAATAAATTCTTGAAAAAAAACAAATAAATGACATCTTGTTCTTTGGGGGAAAATATCTCGTTTAAGGAATTGTTACCTAATATTATAGCCACTAGAAATCCTAACTGGTCAACAAAGATTCTATGGTACAGGACTAATTACTTGAAATGAAAGATATTATCACCCCTTAAGCGTCCTACTTGAGGTAGACTGCATTATTGGTTTTATCTTAAATTACTAAGGGTTTATTGTGTTTTATCTTTGATGGTCTGCCTATAATATTCTTGACTTTTGCGCTGGTGAATATTCAACTACAGATACTTTTAACTCTGATGTTTGTAAATATTATATAGCAACAAAAATAAAATGACCTGACTAGACCTGAGGCTCAGGCTTGATCTAATTTTTTTTAAGGTTGGATCTAGCTCAGTCCATGTGAGCTGGGCTAGACCTGCTTGGGATGGCAGGTCTAGCCAGCTAAACGGGCCGGACTCCACGCGTAAATCCTTCTCGCTTGCTTTGGTACAGGAGGGTAGTAATTATAATTCAAGTAACAGTGTCAAATGAATTATATTGCAGAAGAGGAGAAAAGACTTACCTGGTTCAGGTGCTGCCGGACGCGGAGATTATGACTGACCAACGTTACTCTCCCCTGCTTTTGCTTTTCATTTACTCCTCTGGTTCTTGCTTTTCTTTTGCTTTTTTTTTTTAAGCGTGTTACCTGCTCCCCCCTGTTCTTCTTCGTCCCCTGTCTTTAGTTCCCGGTTTTTGCTTGTGTCTTCGTCCGTGTTCTTCCTCTTTCAATGTTCTTCCCTCTTCTCAGTTACCTGTCAGTTCCCTTGTTTTAGTTCGTCTTGGCACTCTCTCCTGTTCGCTTCTGTGTGCCTTCTGATTTTCTATCCTGTGGCTGTGCTGTTACTTGTAATGTCGAGCTGTTGCTGTTGATGGTCTGGAGGTTGATGTTCGGCTGAGGAGGAGAGCTCTCGTTGCTGGTGAAGAAACAAACTCTGCTATGGTTGAGGAATGGTGTTATGGCTGTGCTCGTGGTGAGTGAATGGGCAGCCTTGACAACGGTTTATGGACTGGTTGGAGCTGCTGCCATGGAGAGAGGAGAGGTGGATCAGCACCGGTTGAGACGTGGAGGAGCTGGTTGCGGCGGAGAGGAAGCTGCGACTCTCGGTGATGCAGGCTCATGAACTGTAATGGTGCGGGGTTGAAGATAGGGTTTAAGCAGCCATTTTTTCTTGGCCGTGTACTGATCAATGCCCTCTCAGTGCTGATTGTGTTGGTCCGTCTGGGTGAATGAGAGGAAAAGCAATGTCTATGGCTGGGGGGAACCGGCGGCCCTTTTGCCAAAATAGGGTTTCCCCTCTCTTTGTTCTGTGCCCTCCCCTGCTTTTTATAGGGCTGGACTTCTGGTGGTTCATCTGCCACCGTCTCTTCCCTTTCAGGATGTGGATAAGTGTGGCTTGGGGTGTTGGTGTTCTGTTCGGACTCGGACGCCTTGGTGGTAGACTTTGGCCCGGATTCCAGTAGCGTGACCGAGAGGAAGTCTGCTTGGATTGGAGACTTTGGCAGACTAAATTGGTCTGCTTCGGCTTCTGTTGGGCTGCCCATCTGGGCAGCATTTCGTTTTTTTCTTCACTGGTGGCGTCCTCCGTTACCAGAGGAAGAAGACATGCGTGGGCGCGAAACGACGTCGTTTCAGGGTGAGGGTGGCTGTTTTTCAATTTGGTCCTTGATGTTTTGATATTTTTCAATCGGACCCCTGGACCAAATTATAATTAAACTCTGCATTGCGGCGCATTTTAAACAACGGTCCTTGGATTTTAATTTCTTGCAATTTGGACCTAAGTCAGCCCTGAATTTTTAATATTTCTTCAATTAAGCCTCTGATTTCATTAATTAAACTAATTCTAAGCTCAATTGAGACCCTAAACTTATCAATTAAACTCCTGACATCATTAATTAAACCAGATCAGAGTTTAATTGAGTCCTAGGACTTGCCAATTCTTTCAATTAAGCTCATAATTTCATTAATTAAACTAATTCAAAGCTTAATTAAGTCTCCAATCTTATCAAAAATTTCCTTTCCTACCACAATTGGCTTCCAAACTTAAAATCCATTATGATTAAATCCTTAAAGCTTCTAATTTGTGTTGTTTTGGCCCAAAACTCAATTTTTCTTCATTCATTTCATTTTTGTGAATTAAAATTAGGTTATGACACATTAAATGAATATTTATCTCAGCTAGTATCCGACAAAGATGATTTGCTAATTCTAAAAACTTATTTTCTTTTCCGGGACTAGATCCACAAAAAACACAAATAGTTTTTATTTTATGAGCCAAGGAACCTGTCATTTCTATACTCTCCTATATTGTGTGAAAGTATGGATTTAAAAGAAATGAAAGGAATGAAGAGAATATTTTATAGATAGAAAATGGAAAATGCAATCATATCACCTATATATAGGCCAGTTGAAGTCTCTCTCTCTTTCTCTTGTCAGAACATGTGTATGTACAAGTAGTTGTGATTGTGGCTCACATCTTTCATTGGTTTGACATTCAAGAACGGCTTAAACACCTTCTATGGGTTGAGGATAGGCTTCTCATCCAGTTTTCTTAAAAACTAACAAACATAGTCTTTTTTAATCAGATTCCCAAGACTATATCGAGTATGTCTTTATGAAAATAGGGTTATAAATCATGAATTGCACGATGCACATCTCCACTAGGGTGCATCTCAAGAGTTAATAAAAGATTATCTAAAGACTCCTTACTCAGGCCATCATTAATGAATTGTATTTTATCTTCACGGTTTATAGATATCATTCCTAAAGAACGACATTGTGCATTACAAGTCTATCTGACACATCTGTGATAAACTTTCAATTGTTTTACATGATATTTTTTCACAAAAATGCATTTACTTGTCTCAGGCATGTGCGAAACAAAAAATTGAAAGACTCATTTGATAAGCTGACTTTTACTTCAATTATTCAGCGAGTATCTTCAGGAATTTCATGCTTCATTAACAACCTCAATCTTTTATATCTAAGATGATAAATTTTTATAATCACATTTTGAGGCAAAATGAGAATTTTTTTTTCAATTTTTCGAGAGTGGTGTCAATTTTTTAGATGACAAGTGGAGAAGAGATGCAAAGAAAAAAAAGGAACATGCAATTTGAACAAATATCAGTTATCATAGGAAACTAAAAGATTCGACTAAAAGTCATAGAGTACCGTTATCTGCCATTTGTCCGGGGTTGAAGAGAGACTAGCAAAAAAAAAGTCACAAAAAAAAAAAACAATGTGAGGAAAACAAAACAATCAACCTTTATAAACAGGATCGTTCAAACCAATGGATTCATTTTCACTAGGAAAATTATCAAAATAAGCTTTCAAACAATATTCATTTACCTTAAAAACATTGTAATTCTTTAGATTCTCAATATCAAAGGCTTTATAAGGATACACATGTTTCACAATAAATAAACCACTCTGTCTTGATCTTAGCTTTTCAGGAAATAAATGGAGTCGAGAATTATAAAGCAAAACATTTTGACCAACATCAAATGTTTTTCTCAAGATTTTCTTGTCATGAAACTCTTTGATTCTTGCTTTATGAATTTTTGAATTCTCATATGCATCATTTCATATTTTCTAAAGCTCATTTATTTGTAACTTACGCAGTTGGCTAGCATCATCAAGGTTTGAATTGAAAGCTTTAATAGCCACATAAGCTCTATGTTCAAGTTTCACAGGCAAGTGATAAGGTTTTCCATAAACTAGCCTATAAGGTGACATACCTAATAATTTTTTAAAAGCAGTTCGATAAGTTCAAAGTGCATCATTAAGTCTTAAAGACCAGTCTTTACGATTGAGGTTCACTGTTTTTTCCAAGATTTTTTTGATCTCCCTATTAGCTTGTTCTACTTATCCTTTTGTTTGAGGGTAATTAGGAGTGACAACTTTGTGTGTAATTCCATATTTCTTTATTAAAGATTCAAATGGGTTGTTGCAGAAATGTGTTCCACCACTTGTCATGGCCCGAAGCATTCCAAATCAACTTAAAATATTTTCTTTCAAAAACTTGATCATTGTTTCGACTTTGAATTGCCTCTATTCATTTTGAAACATAATCTATTGTGGCTACTATGTACAAAAAACCAAATGATAGAGGAAATGGACCTATGAAATCTATACCCCAACAATCAAATATTTTAATAACAAGAATAGGATTCAAAGGCATCATGTGACATTTTAAAATAGATCCTATCTTTTAACAATTTTCATAAGTTTTACAAAATGCATGTGTGTTCTTGAACATGATGGGTCAATAAAATCCACATTGTAATTTTTACAGTAGTCGTTTTTTACGAGAAATGACCCCCTACATGCCTCAAAATAACAAAATTGAATGACACTACTTATGTCAATGTTAGAAATGCATCCTCGAAATACTTGATCAGGATAGTATTTGAATAAAGCAAGGGTCATCCCAAGAAAGTTCTTCACTTCATTCAAAAACTTTCTTTTATCTAGGGTACTCCAATGAGCTGGAAAATTTTATGTTGCAAGAAAATTGACAATGTTAGCAAACTAAGGCACTGTAATAATAGAAAATAAATATTCATCAGAAAAGTAATCATTGATTGATGTGATGTCAGATGTGGAATCTATTGTCAATCTTGACAAATAATCAATGACAACATTTTCGGTGCCTTTCTTGTCTTTGATTTCTTCCTGAAAATAAATTATTTGTGAATCTTTAGATTTATTGAACTCAGTTTCACTAGAAGTTGTTTCAAAGTGGTCGCAAACTAATTCTTCAATAAATTCTACTTCCTGTAAATCATTATCATCTCCAGATTGCTTGTAAATGTTAAAAATATTCATTTCCAATATCATGTTTCCAAAAGATAACTTCATCAGTCCATTCTTACAATTAATCAATGCATTAGAAGTTGCAAGAAATGAATATCCTAAAATGACTGAAATTGAATTACATGCTTCAACAGGTTGTGTATCCAAGACAATAAAATCCATATGAAAGATGAATTTATCAACTTATACTAACACATCTTCAACTATTCCTCTAGGAACTTTTACAGATCTATTAGCAAGTAACAGAGTTATAGAAGTTGGTTTTAACTCACCTAGATTGAGACTTTGAAAAACTGAATATGGAAGTAAATTCACATTAACTTCGAGATCAAGTGAAGCCTTTTTAATTTTATATTCTCTAATAAAGCATGAAATTATAGGACAACCAGGATCTTTATATTTCAAAGCATTATTGCTTTGAAGAATGACACTTTCATATTTGGCTAAAAAGGCTTTTTTTTTCACATTCAGTTCTCTTCACGGTGCACAAGTCTTTTAAAAATTTAGCATAAGAAGGTATATATTTAATAGTATCCAACAAAGGTATATTGATCCTTACCTATTTAGAATTTTCAAAGATTTCAGAATTGTGATTGACTTTCCTTTATTTGGTAATGACATAAAGAAATAGAAGTGCTTATGGGGAATCAGTCTTTTCTTTGAAATGTTCAAGTTCAACCTCTTTCTTACCTTCAAAGATTGACTCATCATCTTTTTTATAAGGTTCAAGAATAGGTTTTTCAATAATCCTACCATTACGGAGAGTAATGACTGATTTGACTTGATCAATGTATTGGCTTTCGGAGCTACCGCACTTGAATTGTATTGCCTTTTAGGATTTTACTATAGTTGAGATGAAAACTTATCTTTTTCTTGAAAATTAAGAGCGGATGTGAATTTTGTAAGAGTATCTTTCAAATCTACCATAGTTTGAGCATTTTTAGTGTTAATTGTCTCTTGCTTTTTAATTAATGTATGCAATGCTTTCTCAAGATTTTTTCTAGGATTTGAAACATAAAGAGGTGCAAATTTATGAGAATTTTGAAAATTATGGTTGTCGCACGTGTGCGGCGTCGCGGCGATCGCCCACCAACCTCATCATCAAGTGTGGTAAGTCTATTTATTCCAGCAAATATGGGAAGACAAGGAATTATTGTCTTTTATCAGTGGAAAAAATAGAATGGGAGTCGCCACCTAGTATTCTGGTCACTAGGAACCCTAACTGGTCTTAGAGATCAGGTACAGAGACTGATTGCGTAAAGGGGAGGTATTAGCACCCCAAATATGCCCTACCTAAAGTAAGCTGCATTGTTTTATTGTCTGATAAAAACTTCAGGTTTGTCATGTTTTTTAATTGTTGGTTCGTCTATGGTTTAAGAAAAGCCCTCCTCAGTAAGGAGGTTCTTATCTTATGGGGTAAAACCTAACTGTGCTAACGTCAAATAAAAAAACTACCTTTTTAATGTTGGGAGTACGTTTTATGTATAAATATGTAATCCCTGATATTAAAAGAAAAATATATTTTTTTGGGTGTTTTTTGAAATATTGGCCTAGTTCTCGTGACTTTAATAAACTAGTTATTAAAGCCTAGATGCATGCTAAAACATATATAATTTTTTTGAAGTTTTCTTTGTTGTATGAAAATACAATATGATTTTATTTTTTTTTGCTTTTTAAGGACTTGGCTGTATACATGAAAACAAAGACATGTTTTTTTTTTATGTTTTGACGAAAACCAAGTATTTTAATACCAGATTTGTATTTTTACAGTATAAAAATACAAACCAATATTAAGCAAAATGGATAGAAAAACACAAGAGAAAAACACAAATTTTCAAAAAATATTTTTTTGATTTTTGATTTTTTTGATTTTTTTTCTTTTACTAGGCCGGACTCGGAATAAAATTGGGCTGGGACCGACCCTAAATAAAATACCACTATCTTATATTGGGTTGGACTTAGCCCACTCGCATGGACTGGGTTGATGATCCAACCCGGACTGGTTACTGTGCCATGCATAATAATGGGTAATTATTTTATTGCTTGCAGAACATGTATAGTGCACGTTCTGCATGCAAGAAGAAAACCCAGAAACAGAGATAAGGGGGAGAGAATTACCTAGTGGTGGCGCCATTGTCGCGGTGGATAGCGGCTATGTTGTGGTGGCAGGAAGTGTTTCCAGCGATGGAGAGAAAGGACCAGAGAGATGTTACAATATTTATCTTCTTCCTTGTCTATCTTCTGTTTTTCAGCTCCCTTCTCTTCTGTCCTTCCATTCTTTAGTTCTTTTTTTTTTTGTTCTGGCTGCGGCGGTGCTAGTGGCGATGGAAAACTAGGGAGAGCTGAGGGTGGCCGGGAAACAGGTGGCAGCTGCTGTGATGGTGGTTCTGCAGTGGTTCTTCTTCTTTGTTATGTGTTTCTCCCTTTGTCTGTCTTTGTTTTTGCTTCTTTTTCTGTTTCTCACGGTGCAGGTGCTGTTAGTGACGACTAGGAGGACGGTGGCAGCTGGCGGTGGCTCTGGTGGTTGTGGCAAGAGGCCACGGTGGAGAGAGAAACAGAGAGGAAAATGTTGGCTGGAACCAGAAATGGCTGGTTTTTTGGCTGATTTTGGACCAAACTTTCTCCACACCTGGAGCATGAAGATCAAATCTATTTATAGGCGGTGTAAGAGGGACACACTCTCTCTTCTGGTGCAAAATCTCAGCCCTTGGTTTGACCCGAAAGCATCCCAACCATTAGCTTAAAGTAGCAATGATGAACTGACAGTTTTGCAGGAAAAATGGCTGGTCGGGTTGGCCATTTTGGGGCGATGCCACCGCCTCTGCAGCATCGATCAGCCCAAACAGCTTACACTAGCATGTTGTCAGGTATCCCAGGATCGTTTGCATGTACATTTCATCCAATTTGGTGAAAAAAACGAGGCACCAAATGCCTTGGGAAGGTGGCCACCCAACCAGCCTTGTTGGAGAAGAAGATGAATAGTATCTTACAATTTAGTCCTTGAATTTGTGATTTATTTCTATCTACACCCTTGATTGGCTTCAAACTTTTAATTTTGTTCAATTTTACCTGTGAAGAACTTCAATTTAAACCCCAGATTTCGGCTCATTTTTTCCTTTGGTCCTTGGTTTTGGATTTATGCAATCAAGTCCCTAATTGGCCATCAAACTTCAATATATATTCAATTAAGCCTCTGATTTGACCAAATCAACTCTCAAAAATCATACTTTGACCCCATAACCTTAACCAATTAAAGCTTAAATTGACTTAAAAATCAATTTGTCTTGTAATCAAACCCTATATAAATTCAATCAAACCTCCAATAAAATTTAATTAAGTCCATAAACATCTGATTTTGGAATGTTTTTCTCAACTTGAATTTTTCTTTGTCAACAAGGCTCTTCATCTGTAAAATATATTGTCAAATTTTAATCTTTGAATTTTTGAGCAGCCTCAACCAATTTCTAGCCATTTTCTGGATGCTCTGACATCCTCTTCTCACTGTTATTATTTTTTGGATTTTTTTTTAGTTTGAATATTTTTTTGATTTTTTGGAAGAGAAAAGGTGAATTTAGGAAATAACCAAAAAACAGGTTATGACAATGGTGTGCTTGAAATGGTGGCTGTGAAGTTTGTGCATTATTGTTACTACTCTTCAAACTAAAATTTAGATGATTTCTCTAACCAGGGTTGTACGTTTGTGAGTATGAATGATTTGGCATTTGAAAATTGTTTAAAGCGTTGACTTATTCATTGAGACATTCCTTGAAAGAAGGCAAAGTTGGACAATCATTAGTTGAGTGTTTAGTTTTTAAAATTTATTGAACAAATTTTAATTGATCACTTATTTTCAATTCTAGTGCTTCAACTTTTCTAGCTAAAGATGTAAATTTAGCTTAGAGGTCATGATCCTCCCTAAGGTTATATATGTTTTCACTAGATGTTTGAGGCTGGATTTTACCCGATGCCTTACAAGTGCCTGTAATGTCCTAATTTTGAGCATTTTCAGCTAACAGGTCTATGTACTCCATTGCTTCATTAGAGTCTTTATCTTTAAAAGTTCTATTGCACATCAATTTCACTATTCGCCTATTTTTACGTGTTAACCCTTCATAAAAGTATGAAACTAATCTTCATGTTTCAAAACCATGATGAAGACATGTGTTAAGTAAGTCTTTGTACCTATCCCAACACTGGTAAAATGTTTCTCCTGGTTTTTTAGTGAAAGTGATGATTTGTCTTTTGAAAGAGTTTGTTATATGAGAAGGAAAAAACTTTTTCAAAAACTGTTGTTGTATTTCATCCTAAGCACAAATGGATCTTGACCTAAGATTTTGCAGTCATGTTTTAGCTGTCTTTTAAAGAAAAAGGAAAAGGCTTTAATCTGATGGTATTCATACTACAATTTGAGTCATTATAAGTGTTTCAAACTTCTTCAAATTCTCTCAAATGCAAGTATAGATTTTCTAGATCTAAGTCATGAAAAGTAGGGAAAAGTTGAATAATACTTGGTTTAAAATTGAAGTGAGATGCATCGAGAGGGAAAACTATACATGATGGTGCACTTGTTCTTGTAGGATTCATATGGTCTCTAAGTGTTCTAAGACAGTTTTTCTTATTATGAAGTGATTGGTTATCTTCTTCGGCCATGTTTTTTAAAGAGAAAGAAGATTTTCTACACAGTCACCATTTAACATATGTGACCAAACTCTCATGTAAGTGTAGAAAAAAAAAGAAACAAAAATTAAAAAAAAAATTGAAAAGAAAAATAAAATAAAATAAAATATATAATTTATACAGTAATTTACCTCCCTAACAACAACGATAAAACCTTGACATGAACAAATGATTGATATATTATCTTAAGTACATAAGTGTCAAAGTAATAAATAACCTGGCAAGACCGGGATCGATCTACAGGGAGGTTAACTATATAAATCATACATAATAAAATAAACAGAGTTGAAGAGAATTTTGAGACGTGATATTAATGTAAAGATTAAATAATTGTCAAGGTTAGAATATTCACAAATGATATTTCGAATAAGAATAGTTCAAACTATTTTTATTAGTCAACTGGAAACCACATACAAAGAAGGTTCCAATATGATGATTTATTATTAATGGCTCATTATAAATTATTAGCATGATCATATTAATTATCTTATTTGAGTAACGTCAATACTTGTAAATGTTATCTGGTATTCATGGTGCTAACTTATGTCAACAACAAATCAAGTTGCTTTCATAGCATATGTGTCGGTTATCCATATAGTAATAAGTTATGAAAGTATTAAGTATTTGTTGTACCAAGGCTTGTACAACACAAATCTAGATTAACCATTTAATAAGCAAGGTATTAAGAATGAGTAAGATAACAATTATAAAACATGTCAATAGCAAACTTTCTTAACTATAAACATTAAAGTTCATGTTCAGTTTATACTACACTTATTCTAGCACTATTAGTGTAACATTTTCACCTTAACAAAATAAACTTAGCTAAACATAATGAAGATTGAGAAATATAAATAAACAAGATAATAACATAGTTATGATATAAATTAACTAAGTATAGATATAAATTAACTAAGTATAGTAAAGAAAATAATAAGTATAAACAAGAAATTAATGAGAATATAACATGAAATAAAACTTAAACATTACAAAAATACAAAGAAAGAAAGCAAGAGCAAGATCTTGATCTGAAAATCAAGATGCCTAAATATATGGCAAATATCTGCTTTTATAGGCTAAAATTCAGAACTATTAGTTTGATGACTAATTATTGAGTTGATGGCCAACTCTTGACTTGGTGGCTAGCTATTAACTTGATAGCTAAACAAAACGTCATTGCTAATATCAACATTTGAACATATAGTTTTCATGAAAGTTATGGGCATTTGTCTCAGCTTTTCAACAAAAAAAAAATGAGCTCATTTGGACTTCTAGAACTCGAGATATGAGCTGAACATCGAACAATGTATGGGCTACATGACAGATTCAAACTTCTCTTTTGTTGCTAAGACTTGAACTTGAAAATGATAGCTTTGAATCTTGAACTTTTCATGCCTATGTTTTATCTTTCCATCAAGATAAACCAAACCTAAATTCAAGGTCTACAGCTCCAGTTATGACCTAATAACCGAATGGTGTTCCAGTTTGAATTGAATCAACATCTCTTTTCTAAACTCAGCCCTCTATTTGTCTTCTCAATTTCAATAGTTAAACATATCAATCAATTTTTTGAATTGTGAGATATGCCAGAATTTTAAATGAATATTTATCATAAATTAAAGATATCTTATATTATCAGACTTATTATTATAAAACATGCTTAAGTTAGAGAATTTAATGATACTTTAAGTACAATATGATGATATAAAACCTTAATGAAAATGTACTTTTAAGTATTGATCATCCATCCAACCAATAAATATTTTTAAATATTCATACCTTAGCTAAAATAATACACACACACACACACACACACACACACACTAGTTGTTCACGCTTCGCTGTAGGTCAAATTATTATTTTTCTAAACTTAAAAAAAATATTAAAGGTATAAAGTTTTTTTGATAGTATCATTAAATCTAATTAAGCAGTTCGATTTTAAAACCTGTCAATCCCATTTTAAATTAAACCACATGGATGCTGATCAAAAGTGAGTCTTTCAATTTAATAGGTCCAAAGACAACTTGGATGACCAGTAAAAATATAGCATAACTTAACTTTTAAAAAAGCTTTAAGATGATAAATTTTTTTTAATATAGAAATGATGATAAATTAGATCGACCTCGGTCATCCTACAACCTGAGTCATAGACTTCAATGTGTTTAATAAGATTGCAATTTTTGTAAATTATTTTTATTTTATTTTTTGATAAAAATTAGATACTTATAAAATCAAGCACCAACCCTAAAAAGATGTTATTGAGATATTAATAACCCTACAAAAAAATAAAAAACAAATAAACCATAATTTTATTTTCTAACCAATCTAATATTGAAGAAGAGTGAAATAAAAAAAACAATTAGAAAAATTAAAGTATCAAAAACTATATTAAAAAACATATCAAATTTAATGGGTAAACCTGTTAAACCTGTAAATCAAATAACTTGAGTCAACACATCAAACCCACAAACTGGATAATGAACTTCATTAAAATTAATAACTTGTTTTTTTTTAACTATTGTTTATTTAACTATACAATAACAAAAATAAGTGATTGCAAAACCAAGCATCAAATCAATACCAAGACTATTTTTTAAGACTATGATAACCTCATAGAAATCAAAATGAAACAAATTATGAAACTCAATTCTTAATGAGTCCAATATCAAAAGATACAATTGAAAAAAATAAATTAAAGGAAAAGGAAAAGCTAAACTCGCCAAACTCATTAACAAGCCTATGAACTTTTTACAATTTAATAACATGTTTTTTTTTTCAAAACAATTTTCTCAACTAAAAAAAATAGACAATCACATAATCGAGTTCAATTAGAAAGGAAAAAAAAAGATATTTGGCTAAACCTGCAAACCGAAACGATCAAAGTTATCTTGTCAAACTCGCAAACCAAGTTATTCACTCCACAAAATTTAATAACATATTTTTTTTTCAAAATCATTTTTTATTTAAATAAAAATTTTAAAAAATAAATCATATTGAAATATTTTTTTTAATATCACGATAACCATATAAAAATAATTTAAAATAAATTAACTCTAAATTCTCACACACGCAGTATATAAAAACTAAATTTAAAAGAAAAAATTCAATAACAAAAAAGATAAAAAAAGATAAAATAAAATCTTTACTATTAGAATCTATATTGTGTGAAAAATCAGTATTTTCCGCACACCCATCCATTCAAGTTGAATTTCATCCTATTCCATCTTTACTTGAGAGTCGAACCAATGATCTAATTCAGAATAAGATTGGAAACATATGAATCTAATTCAGAATAAGATTGGAAACATATGAACCTATTTGAAAATATAATTATAATTATTTTTCAAAATGTTTTTCGTATTAAAATACATCAAAATTATTTTTTTATTTTTAAAAAATTATTTTTAATATTAACATATAAACACAGTCATAATATTCAAGTGGTAGATGAAATTCAAGGGCTTCATTTTGTTTGGTACGACTTACATAAACTAAAATTTATCTTTCAAACGCAATTTAAAAATTATTTTTCATAAATAACTTGTCATTAAAATAAATTACGCTAAACGCATGTTAATAAAAAAAATTAACTCTCATCAACTATTTTTTTTGAAGATAATAAAAATCAAAATTAACAAGTAAAAATTAAATATTTCAATTTTGATTAAATCAAAATCGACTTAATTTTCGGAGTTATACTTGTAAATTTCCAATGAATAAAAAAAGAAATGATAATTTGAATCTAAATGGAACCTTAGATGATCTCAAAATTCACATACCATCTCATATCTTCCAGGTGGCATAGGTAACCAGACGGGGGGAGGGCTTCAGTGAATACTTTGCTGGCTATCTTGTGGATGGATGGTTACACTTGCAGAAGAAGAAGGGTAATAATGAGCAAAAATACTTCAACTTGATCTTCCCCACTCATTCGAAGAACTACCAGTCATTTCAAAGTTTTACCATCAGATTTCCCCAACTCTCACTCATTACACCGTGAGAATTGCTTCTTCACTCAAAGTTGATTGTAATTAAACTATTATCTAAGCTGAAAAAACATAAATGAAATGCACAGAGGTTGTTTTCATGTTCAGTGATAAAAGCACTAAAACTTAAATGTTGCACAACAAAATTTCCCACAGCATGCTATCGGAATATAACACGAAACAATTTTAGAACAGACAGGACCTCCATTGAGCACCCCATCAAAGCCATTACCAGTTAAACTCCCTAAGCATGCCGGGACTGATGTATCAGAAACATTAATCCCTGACTGCCAAGGAATTTAAGCCAGATCCCGAATTCAGATAAGACTCTTTAGATCTTCCCAAACCTTCAAAGAGAATTGCCTTGCATTTCAGAGCCTGAATCATCCCAAGGAATCCTTCGCTAAGATCATTTGTGTCGCCTGACAGGTGATTGGGATCTTGATCTCCTTCTCCTGCAAGAAATTAGCACAGCTACTGAACCAGGTAATATTGCAATTCAAAAACCAGAAACTAGATTCTTTCACCTTTGCAGCAAATGGTTGGGCATGTCTCAGAAACACTAACACAATCTTAATCTTGAATTGCATGGAAACATACCTTGTGGTCTCAAGAGAAGAGTAGGGAGAATGCCTGCGCTGAGAATGCTTGCTATGAGGTGACCGCGATACTTGTCTAGAAATGAAAACACCCATCATACTTATTTGGTGAGTTGAAAACACACAACTGAACAGAGAAATGCTTAGCCTCGTCCAGAATCAAACTTGACAAGTATTTTGATTTCCGTAAACATTTTTGCTACTATTACCTTAACAAAGATGCATAGACTACCAAACACCATCAAGCTTTAACCAAAAAAGACAACGTATATGACCACAGCCCCTCATAAGAAACGCAGATCCATACATAGTACTTTTTTTATCCAAACAAATTAATTTTTGAGACCCCAGTCACCTCCCAACCCCCACCCCCAGGTTTCCTTCGAGAAACCATTACATCCACATTGTTGAATTCAGTCCAACTACAAGAGAAATATATCCATATATAAACACCCAATGTTATTGAGGCAACATATCTCTAATTTATTTTTTCAATTGAAAACGTAGAAATATTCATTTCAATCTTCTACAAGAAGAACATAAAATTATAATTTATTTAATTTTACTTTTTTCTAACTAAAAAAAAAATAAAGTGGCCACTTATTATAGGATTGAAGGAGTACTAAACCCAAAACATGGAACAAAGTGATGCTGCCATGTGCTAGACAGAGGCTGCAAAACTACAACCAGGTCAAGACACCCATTGCTCAGGATTTTTATAAGCTATAGAGATGAGATAGCAAAAAAAGAACTACATTCAGGGGGAGGGGACCAGATGAATGATTGATTACATACAATGAACATGTTCGCTCAAGACAGGAAATGCAATATGCAAAGATGAAATCATATAATGTGTCAAACATGACAGCAAGCCAACAGTGAGATTGAAACTCATAGACACTAAAAATTGAGGACAAAAAAAGTGCCTATAATCTTGCCCCGTAGCTCTTTATCTCTGGATCATTGCACCGAATTTTGGTTCCATGTGCTATCGATAAGTCAAGACATATCTACTTGATAATGGAATATGCACCATAAGAAATTATCTGAAACATGGAAGTGTACTTGATAATGACATGGGCACAAGTATTTCTCTCACAGATGTCTACACCAACATCTAAAAGTATAAAGATGGTAAGATTGCAGCTGCTTTCCACCCCACAACTCTTATTTTTCTTTCCTTTCTTCCATTGATAAAACAACTCCTAATTCTTCTCAAAAAATGCAAGCAATTTCAACTGATTTGCTCGCTTCCATTAAAAGAGTGAGCTGGCTAGGTTACTTTATCAGTCCATGCATTAAGGAAAGCCGACTTGAAAAATATCACAAGAAACTACATTCAATAATTGTCCATGAGAAAAATCATTACCGAAAACCATACTACATTTGAATTACTGACAAGAAAAGATCAAAGAATCCTCTAAGCATTTATACAAGAAAAAACCTGGGTCCAAACAAGAATACTAGAATTAATTTAAACTGTTATTTACTCATTCCATGTTCGTTAAATGAAGATGGACACATTATAGTTTCACAATAGTACCACAGAATAATTTGAATATTAAAACGGGTAGAGAGAAGTATAAACATAAAAGATATGATAAGAAAAATGAAATCCTGATATATGAGTACCTTCTTCTAGATCTGACAGGTGATGGTGAAGAACGTCGTTTCCTGGAATGTTTCCTGCAGTACACAACAGAATATAAGCATCCACACAGCAAATCCAGAAAAAAAGGGACAGGCAGAATCTCAGAGGTGAACCTCTTAGAATCATCTGATGCTTCATCACTTGAATCATTGTCCTTGCTGTTTCTACCCCTGCTGCTGATTGAAGAGGAGCGTGTTCTCTTGTGCTTGCTTGAGTCACTGGTAGGTTTATGTCTTGCCCTATCTTCCTCCTTTTCCTTTGAGCGATCTCTCTTTCTGGTGGCATCTTCTTTGACACTAGATCTGTGCAGTTTTTCTGCATCTTTCCTGTCCTCCTTAACTTCAGGACGAGAAGACCTTCTTCTTGATTCTGGTTCCTTTGCACTCTCTCCTGTCTTATCTTTTCTTTCTCTCCTTTTCTCTTTTGAACCATTCAGATCACCTGTTTTTTCCTTGCTCGAATGTTTTGCATCATGTCTCCTATGACCATCATCCCCCTTCTCATCTGCCATACTCCCACTACTTCTACTTTCATGTCGACTGTCTTGATCTGGTCTCGCTCTGGTATCCCTAGCCTGAGAATAATCCACCACTGGTTTTTCCACATTGACACTCTCACCAATTCGATCAGATTCAATTTTGGCATTTTCTTCAACTGTAGCTTTGGGCACAGCCTTGTTATTGCTTTCTAGTATTTTTTCACCATTAACACTAATCTCAACATGTCTAACTCCAGAAACAACCTTGGAATGTGCATGCTCACTCAACTCACTAAAAGCACCATTGATTTTATTATCAGAACCAACTGAACTTGTTTTGCTCAGATCACTCTCTATATTTGTAACTCCAGAGTTCTTTCCGAGTTCTACTTGAGAATTGCCATTTTCAGCTGCATCATTCATATCTTCAGCACTCTCTGGAATGGCCAACAGTTGAGGCACAGGATTTTTCCTTGAATTTGATATGCTGGAACTCTCGATTTCATCATCTTCATCAGAGGCATAGTTAACAAGACCCAAAACATTTCCATGAGAGCTGGAACTAGATTTTTCATTCTCAGATTCCTTGGTTCTAACAGGAACTAGAACCTTTGCAGAAGCCTTTGGAGTTGAGATAGCTGGGTGTGACGGTGACGGTGATGGTACCTTATGATTTGAAGCAACCGGTTGGTGCTCAACTGCAAAGCCGAAAAGGGCCATATAGACAAGATTTTAAAGAGCAGAATAAATTTAACATACATATGTAGTTAGAGAAAGATGTATAGGCATGGATAAAGACCCGGATGTTATGGCATGATTACCTTCTATTATCAGGTCATCTTCATCAAGAACTTTCGTTGCAATTTCATCAAACAGCTCATCAGTAACCTAATCAAAACATGGAGGTTACAACTACCAGAGAAAGAAGATAATTCAAAAACAAAAGAATTTATGCATCTGTAACCTTCAAAAGAACTTCAGTTAGGATACGTTTGATTTCCTGGTTAATAGCAGCACTTCTAGCTGCTTCGACATAATCCTGCAAAGAGCCGAAACAGAAAGACAAAGAATACAGGGAAAAGGATGTTCATTGTCCAAAATCAAATGCAGATCATTGCATGAAAAGAAAACTCATTGAAATTACCAAGAAACATATCTAGCAAGGAAAAAAAATCTTTTTATCAAGGGAGAGAAACACCAAAAGTACATTAAACATTGAAAGATTAAGCGATTGAACCTCATCATCATCCTCTTCTTCAGTCGACCTTGGGGAACCAATGCTTTTGCTACCTGCTTGATTACCCTTTTCAAATGATTTATCAACACCTTCTTCATCCATGGATTCTATTTCCTCTCTAGGATGTTCAAGAGAGGACCTCGTCATGACAGAAGCATTCTTAATTATTTCTTCTTTAAGCCAATTAGGCACAGAAGCCTGGAAAATTTTCCACAGCTCAATAAAAATCATTTTAGTTAAATGCAAACCAGTCTAAGAGTGTACCCACCTTTTTGGGGCGTTCAGAAATGTTAGAAACCCCATAAGCATCTGCGAAGCCTCCAGTAGGATGAAGAGCATTTCCAGCACCGAGACCATATGGCAAACCAGCAGGTGAAATTGGGGGCTGAAAACTTGTTCCAGAAAAATTTCCAAATGGCGGCGCAGCATGCCCAGAAACAGAAGAAGGCACTATGGTAGGATCCTTCAGAATAAACATAGTAGCTATTAACACGTCAGTGTAAGACCTCTTAAATAGAAGAAATATTTGCAATATTCAGAAAGCCAAAAAAACCTGAGGCCCCGGTGGAAGAGATGGAGGATAAACTACACCAGTTGTAACAGCAGGGGTCCAGGAACTAATTGAAGGCATGGGTGCAGCAGAGCCAATGCCTTTCACAGTTCCTACTGAATCATGATGTGCAGCATAACTTGATTGTGCATGAGGATCATGATCACAATTGAAACCAGGTGCAAACTCCAAAGGCTGATTACTGAGATCAGCTGTGGGATTAGCTGCCTGATTGCTATATGCAATGGGCTGCTCAGTCAAAACTGATCTACCAATAGTAGGCAATGATGGCGGCAGATGATGCTGTCCTTCTTGGGCAGAGGATATGGGCAAAGGCAATGATCTGTAAAGCTGCTCCTTTGGATCTCCAGTCTCTTCTTTACCTGCCATACAATTGAGTAGTCAAACAGAAGAATAAAAACAAACGGTAATGTATAAACTCTTGGGAGAAATTGAAGTTTAACTTGGCCATCAATAAACTTGCTCCTAAATATTATGTGCACAAAATTCAATTCACTGCATGAATTCTATAGATTTTAATGTAGCTTTAGATATTAAAGATCATGGTGAGAACAGTGGACCTCATTTTCCCAAGTACTTGTAACTCCAATAGGAGACGATGGTGCTTTATCCCCCTTTTTTTTTTACAGCAGGTACTAAAAACAAATTTTCCTTAAACCTTATTCATCAAAAAGGAAATACACCTCTCAAAGCCACTTTGTCTTGCATGCCTATTTCATATGGGGTGAAAAGGTTGAAAGTGTTAAAAACAGTGTCCCATAGGAGCAGTCTTGAGCACAACCTTCACATGCAAGTAAAATATGCTAAATTAATTATTACCTGTAACAGAAGAATAACTAGAAGGTACCTCCTGCTGATGAACAGATGGACTTGCATTTGAAGTTGCAGCTCCACCAGGGTAGGGTTGAGGCCTATCATAAACATGTGAAGGTTGCCCCATGCTGAAAGATGCATTCTCCTGTGGATAAGCTACTGGCAGCTGGTGTGGAGCGGCTGAAACTGGAAACTGTTGATAAGTTGTCGCAGGAAATGGCTGCTGCTGAACACCTTGATAGTGAGTATCAACAGTTTGTGGATTCTGATCATAGTACCAACTTTGTTCTTCTGATCTGCCAACTGTTGTAAATTGAGACTGAGGATGTTGATCCTCCGATGCACTGTTTTTGGTAGCTGCCCATGCTCTGGCCTTAGCAGCCCAATCCTCCACATGGTTACGTCCTGCTGCTATTATAACATACATTACAAAGTTAACCCCAAAAATAATTTAAAAAGAAAAAAAAAAAACTCCTCGCAAGGCTGACGAGGAGGAAAGGTTCATATTGGTAGTCTATAGTTTTTTTGTTTTTCTTATCCACAATGCTGATAACAAAATTTCAAGCTACACCATCCAAACTAGGGCAATAAAAGAGAAAGGATGTCAGGGATTGCATTTGAATGTAAGGGTAGTTACCTGATGGATATTCCCAAGCTTGGTGCTGCTCCCAATTAGGATTCCCCCATTCCTGAAAACAAACAGAAATAAATTAAACAAGCAATTCGTTACCAGTTAATTTATTCTTCTAAAACATCATATAAAACAGCATAATCTCTCTAAAAATGGCCAAATTAATGCCCTAATTATAGGCAGCAAAAAAAACCCTAGCTTCACAAAGTGCAGAGATTTAAGATTAAGCATCGGGCGATTCACCTGAGAGTGAGGTTGTGTTGGCGGAGGCACGAGGGGGCGAGGAGGAGGGAAGTGGTGGCTTTGAGGGGGAAGGTGCGTGGGATAAGGATATGAAGAAGAGGGTGGAGGGGGAGGGGGAGGAGGCCACTGCTGGGGAAGTGGAGGAGACACGGAGTGTGATGGTGGTGGTGGATTGTATTGGAAAGGGTTGGAGTACCATGAAGTCCCTCCTTGTGGTTGTTGAGGGAGCGGTGGTCTTTGCTGGTACTGGTGATAGTAGTGGTAAGGATCCGCAGGCGGCGGCGGCACTTGCTGTTGTTGCTGTTGCGGTGGTGGTGGGGGTCTCATGTATCCGAGATGCTGCTGTTGCTGTTGGTAAGAGTCCATTTTTGGGTCTTTAATTCGCTCGCCCTGGGGTTTTAACAATATTATTGCCTTAAAGAGAGACAAGCAAGGGTTTCGCTTCCTGGACACGGTTTGAATGCCAACAACAACAAAACGAAGAGCAGTTTTACTCTTTCCATGTAATGAGTTTTTTATTTTATTGGAGTAATTTATGAGTTTTGATTTTTTTTAAAATAAAAAAAAGCTTTAAACAATATATTATTTAAAACAAAAACTGATTTTCTCATTGCGACTCACCAAGCCAGGTCTTAAAAATGTGATGGGTTATATTTTTTAAAATACATAGTTTTATTTAATTGATATAATTATCGAATTAAACTGAGATTTTATTAGAACTTTATAGAGATTCAGTTTCTTATAAAGTTAAAATTTTATAACAATCATAAATTAAAAGTACATCAAGTAACTTGATTGAATTAGAAGACGGAGATATGAAGATGTTCTTTTTGTGCTTGGCGTTCTTTTATATATATATATATATATATATATATATATATATATATATATATATATATTATTTTTATCATGAGTAGATAGAAAAGGATGGTGGCAAACCTGCATGGTCAGAAGAGGACAGGATTGCAAACCTATTATATATGGTTTTTATAACCGGCTCGGTTGAAGGTTTAGATTCTAGATTTTGATCTAAGTTCTCTAAGTTATTTTTTTAAAATCAAAATAATATTATTTTAATTAAAAAAATTAATAAATTGGAACCGCATTCATTGGGCCACCTCTCACATTCCTTCTCCTTCAAGCTTCTGTTGGGCCCATGATTTTCTCCCCTCTTCTGTTCTTCTTCACCTCTAAAATCTGGTAGGCTTGGCCTAGGTTTAGGCTTCCGTTGGGCTCCCTGGAGATGGGCCTGGACCAATCCACCTCTTTTTATCTCTTCTTTAACCTTCATTCCGTCCACTTGTACTTTTGTAGTGGAGCCCGACCACCCCAGCAAAAGTTTTACAAGTAGGCTAGCTCGGGCTTGATATGTTTTGGTAATGTTTGGGAACGTAGTTATGGTTGTGTTTTTAAAAAATTTGAAATTTTTTTTTATTAAAATTTAATATGATTTGTACGTTTTGGATCGTTTTGATGTGCTGATGTCAAAAATAATTTTTAAAAAATGAAAAAACATCATTGGCATGTATTTTGGCACGAAAAGTTATTTGAAAAGCACCCGCAACCACACTACCAAACACGCTCTTTGTCAAGGCTCAGTGCGGCTCGAGTTACCCTTTCGAAGAATAGATAAATTCATTTTTCTGACTGGACATGTTTTTTAAATATAGTGTTTTTTTAACTGTGTATTTAAATTAAAAAATATTAAATTTATATTTTTTATTTATTTTTTATGGTTTTGATATATTAATATAAAAAATAAATAAATAAATATAGCAAGATATCATTTAAATCATTTCCAATTGAAAATCATTCTTGCAAAAATATCATATACCATATTATTAAATATATTAAAGAATATATATATATATATATATATATATATATATATATATATATATATTCTAAGTGTAACTTATTTTTTTTAAGTCGAAACATACATGTATGTTTTATAAACCTAATATATATATATTGAGCACTTGAGATTAGTTTTAGAGTGTTCAAAACCTACAATGTTCCATTATTAATGAAATCAACTCTATATTTTCGTGAAAAAAAAAAGGCATCTCAAACTATGGAAGTCATAGTATTTTCTTTTTCTCCATAATGAATTTTTTTTTTATCAGATCACATCTCACTATAATTCACAAAGGAAAATGATTCATGATTAAATCTTGCATATTAAAATTTTATATAAAATGATGTGTCGATAAAGGATAAAACCAATGAATTT
>Ga0325410_1000922_pt1 | contig 31671 bp, 16 predicted proteins | sample PopdelMetagenome_16_FD_206182 | JGI IMG/M metagenome (GOLD analysis project Ga0325410, IMG submission 206182) | Populus deltoides microbial communities from Bellville, Georgia, United States - Xylem-PdIQD-R3 | ecosystem: Host-associated > Plants > Phyllosphere > Stem > Wood/Secondary xylem...
TATATATATATATATATATATATATATATATATATATATAGAAAGGGTTGGCTAACCATTAGGTTTAGCCTCCCAATTATTCCTACTTCTTCGTTTACTGTTTTTCATTTCAAGTTTCGGGTTGATCCTCCACCCTCAGCTTGAGGGGGCATATTATAGAATGTACTTATATATGAAATATTGTATATAGTAAATATTGTAGACATACTCTTGTGTGGTAACCTCCACCGTTACTATTGTATATTGCCCTACATATATATATATATATATAGAAAGGGTTGGCTAACCATTAGGTTAAGCCTCTCAATTATTCTCAACTCTCCCAGATGTGATACCCAGCATTCTTCAGATTGTTTGATGTCACTGCCCTTTGGTCTTCAGACCTTCTCGTTAAGAACACAACTTTGAACCTAATTGACAATAATTTCCAGTATAACTTCAGAGATTCTGGCAATGCTAGGGCTTCGCCCGTGAAAACCCACTGGTTGAACGCCGTGGAATTGTAAGGCTCCGCCCTATTATTTTTGTTAAGCCAAAGCAACAAATCACGTCAATCAACAGCAAATTAAAGAAAACAAAGCATAATTATTTTTTTTGAATAAGTTGATATATTAAAAGGGCTAACCAGAAGGTAGCCAAAAATAAGATACACGAAATAAAAGCATAAAAGAAAAGAAAAGAAAAGAGAGTCACAAAAACAAAAAGCAAATACAAAAGAAAAGAAAAAGAAAGTCAACAAATACATAACCGAAAAGAACATCAAGATTGAAGAAGCTGATACGCCATGCTTAAAGCCTTGATTTGGTGTTTGACCAATCTATAATACCTTCAAGTCCCATAATTAAAGTAGTGCCAGTAGCCATGAAGAACTTATCAGCAGACTTGAGCCAATTTGAGAGGCAATAAAGAATTAAGGAGAAACTGTCTTCGAAGGTTGCAGCTCCATCATTGAAGATTACCTTGTTCCTCATAAGCCATATACTCCAGCTAACACAACAAGAAAGCAAAGACCAAGCCTTACGTTGGAATTTTCCAAATACTAGGTTGAGCCACTAATATAAAAGATCATCCACACAGCAGGGAAGACAACCACTAATACCCCACCAATCTAAGAATTTCATCCATAATTTCCACACTGGTCTACAATAGAGGAGAAGATGATTTGAAGTCTCAATTTTATTTTCACAAAAGATACAAAAGGCTTGATCAACTGGGATTATATTGCGGCAAAGTAAGAAATCCTTAGTGCATAATCTATTCTGAACAGCTAGCCAAAGAAAAGATTGAACCTTAGGACGGACCCCTTTTTGCCATATCAAAGCCTTAAAAGTTCTAAGCCCTAGATTCACAATTCTATCAATAAGTAAAGAACAAGTTTTAACTGTATAACCTCCATCTGTTGAAGAGGACTAAACTTTCTTATCTGAAGTTGTTGCCTTTAGCCGAAAGCTTTCTAGAGATGAGAGAAGATAGACAACCTACTCAGTTTCAAAGAGAAACAATTGTCTCCTCCAAGCTAACTCCCACTTCCATTCCCTTTGCTCCCAATTTCCCATATCAGCAATTATGGCATTCAATTTAGTGGAAAGAATATAGAATCGTGGGTAAATGACTTTTAATAGAGAGCTATTAAACCAAACATCAGACCAGAACCGAGTTAGAGAGTCATTTCCTACTACAAATCTATAATTATTGGCTAAAGCTAAAGAGACAAAGTCTGTTGAAGTCATAAGGGATGAGATGTCCCTCTAGATACAAGACAATCTTCTACTAGAAATAGGAAAACCATTTTCAAATACCGGCTTGAATTTGTTGAATACCATCTTCTTCCATAGCTCATTACCAAGAAGAAATAGCCTTCAAATCCACTTGAAAAGCATTGCTTTATTCTTGGCTATCAATGACCCAATACCAAGGCCACCCCTATCCTTATCTCTAACAACCACATTCCATTGGACTTTGCAAATTTTTCTCATTTTAACAGTTCCCGACCATAAGAATTTACGTTGGATGGAAGTAAGTAAGCGACACATACCTTTTGGCATAAGGAAGATGGACATGAAGTACAAAGGAAGAGAGTTCAACACACTTTTGATAAGGCAAATGCGACCGGCCATGCTCAACATTCTTCCTTTCCACGGAGTTTCTTTCGAAACTTATCAATGATGGGTTTCCATGTTGAAATCCTTCTAGGATCAGACCCCAAAGGCATACCCAGGTAGTTACATAGAAGAGAATCATGCCTACAGAAAACTGATTTTACAAACTCATCCAAGCAAGAGTCATCAACATTGATTCCTATAAGAGAACTTTTAAAAAAATTAATGTGTAAACCTGAGCATGGAGTAAACCACCTTAAGACTCTCTTAACTGACTGAAAGGCATGAGACTAGGTAGCATAAAGACAAGAGTGTCATCTGCATATTGTAGGTGACTTAAAAAGTTATTAGAGCCAAAATCAATACCCGAAAGATGTTTGAGGTTGCCGCACGTTGAAAGAGAACAGATAGACCTTCAGTAGCAATATTAAAAAGGAAGGGAGATAGGGGATCACCTTGCCTAATACCTCGCCCCATTTTGAACTCTGGGGAAGGAGAGCCATTGACTAAGACTGAAACTTGACCAGTAGACAAGCAGGAGGAAATCCACCCTCTCTATTTAGTACCAAAACCCATGTAAGTCATCACCTCATCAATGTAATCCCATAGAACTGAATCAAAAGCTTTTTGAAAATCAACCTTGAATATGAGACCTGATCTTCGACTGCTTTTTAGATCATAAACCACTTTATTAGCTACCATAAAACCATTAACAATTTGTCTGTCTGCTATAAAAGCAGTCTGATTATCACTAATCAAGTTGCCTATTACTTCCTTTAGTCTGCTGGACAAAATCTTCGCAATAATCTTGTAAATACCATGGATCAAACTAATTGGGCGGTACTATTTGAATTCCAAGGTAACCTTTTTTTTCAGCACCAATGTGATATTGTTAACCCCTTTTGGCATAGGCCCTGTTCTAAAAAATTCAGTGATAAGGTCAAATAAATCTTCTGCAATAAAATCCCAAGTGAGCTTATAGAATTTAAAATTGAAGCTATCTGGAACAGGACTCTTAGAACCATCACAATCCCATACACATCTTTTAATTTCATCAAATTAATAAAGCATAATTATTAATTTGTTGAAAATTGATAATATGCTGGAGTTGTTGGGTAGATACTAATTAATTAAAAGGTCAAAACAATACGTCATTATCATATAAATTAAATTAAATATGAAGACGTCGCTGCAAGCATTGTATCTTTAATAATTTCAAATTGTATGGTATCGTTTTTGCTTCTCTCGTTGTATTGATCTCTTCATTTGTTTTTTTTTTTTTCTTGCACTTAATTATCAAGTAGTAGGTAGCTATAGTTATTGGCTCGCTTTTGTTATCCTCCATGTGTGGAGGATAGCGTGTCATTTGCATTCTCAAGTTTGAACCACTAAAAAAAACAATGGCTAAAAAATCAATTAGCAGTTTTTTCAATCTAAAAATAATACTAGAATCATCAATTTTATTGCACAAAAAACACATAAATCAGTTTTAAAAATCAAAATTAAGTTAAACTTTTTCTAACAAGACCTCAATTAAATTTTTTTCATCAAATAAAACTTATTAACACTAAAAATAATTTTTTTTTATTATGATGAATGATTAATTATATATATATATATATATATATATATGTGTGTGTGTGTTTTGTGCAATAAAAAAATAATGTGTGTACTATATTATTATTATTATTATTATTATTGAGGGGTTGTAATTAACATCAAATCATTAAAAAAAAAAGTGTGGTATATTGTGCATCGTACGTACCCAAATCCATGTTTGGCATAGTAGGGTAAATTTGAAAGAGTGGTTTCATCAACGTCAAAGACCCATATATCCTTTCCATCTCCAGCCAGCTTGAAGGTTTTAGCATGGGCAAAAGCCTCATCAGTTATGACAGCGGAGTCTTCCCTGTATTGGCTGCCTAACATGTAGTGCCCTACGTAATCTTCACACTCTTCAGGAACTGTACTCCATCCAATCACATTGTTTGTTTCAACAGCTAGTCGCCAACTCAGGCATGACATGCCAGGAATGTGGTGGCCGCCGGAACCCCATTTTGACCTGAGAAGGTGAATCTGGGGGGGTAATAGCTCAGAGGGGAGCCCTAGGAAGTTGCTAAATCACTGCAAGAAAAAAGATTTGCAAAATTAAAGAAGCCATGTTGTTTTGCTGTTCCGTGGAATGCCTCATGTTTCAGATTATTTCTTCAAATAGGGCTTTGGGGTGTTATTTGACCTCAGTTTGGGTTCAAATCTCTTTGGCTGCCCCTGCTGCTGTTCACGATGGACAAAAGGTTGTCTTTCCATGGAGGATTCTTCTTTAAAAAAAAAAAACAAAAACAAAAACGTTTTCTATATGGTTTAATTGTTCTCCGGAAAAGCGACATAAAGAGAAATTATTTCTTGGATGACGACAATGTCTGAGTTGTCATGAATAATACTAATTAGATTTCGATAGCAGGGAATTGATTCCTCTAGCCCCACAACTTTGTCATCAAACCTTATAATGAGGGACCATTTGATTTCTTTTTATGTAGTTTTTTTTTTTATTGATGTCTTTTTATTTATTTAATTTGTTCGGAAAAGAATTATAATTTTTTAAATAATAATTCTATACTTACTTCTCTTTGTTCGGAGAAGAAAAACTCTTAAAGTTGAGCTAGCCCAACTCATCCGATTAGGGCATTGCGACAAAGTGTATAATAATCCGAGCCCCAAACAACTCGAACTCAAATTTGTCGAATCCCATCCCGTTTCCAGGTCCACTTTTTAATAACTAAATTCCTATCGAGAGATGAACATTAGCAGCTGAAATGAACGTCGATTGAAAATCATGATACGAAATTAGAGAAATTCGATTTGGATCATAGCGTTTTGCCCGTCAAGATATGAAATTCGAGTCATAAGTAGTGGCTTTATTGAAAATCAATGCTAGAGTCAACGAGCCATACTCTTGCAACTAGCTTGGGTTTTATTAACAGCATCAATCAATCTGAATCATAGAAGTTAACCAAGCTAGAGGCTAAGAAACCGAGGATTCAACTGATGTAATACATTGGATCAGGTAGCTTGAATGTCCGATTGCCGACACTAGTCCCCAGGAGATCACTCCACTGATCACCAATGTTCCCGATGATTCTGTATCCTTTCTTCTCAAGCTTTGCCCTTTCACTTGATTTATAAAACACCGCTGTCTTCCCTGAATAAGATGACGACCTGCATGCCACCATGAGTGACCACCAAAATGATCGAATTAGAGAATTACATCTCTCCAGATCAAGACTCTTTTCAACATGAAACAATATGTTTGCATCAGCATGAAAAACGCCTTCATTTATTTATTTAGTTTTAGATCAGCAATTAAAATAGATTTAATAAGGTTCATGGGAACTGGGCAAAACCAATACGATCAATCTTAACTAGGTTGCAGGATTAAGCAAACATGATCATACATACATACATATATATATATATATATATATATATAGAGAGAGAGAGAGAGAGAGAGAGAGCTTACTTGAGTATCAGCTTCTCCCAGATGTGGTACCCAGCATCCTTCAGATTGTTTGATGTCACTGCTCTTTGGTCTTCAGTCCTTCCCGTTAAGAACACAACCTTGATCCCAATTGACAATAAGTTCCGGTACAGCTTCAGAGACTCTGGCAATGCTAGGGCTTCGCCCGTGAAAACCCATTGGTTGAACGCCGTGGAATTGTAAGGCTCCGCCCTGTTATTTTTGTCAAGCCAAAGCAACAAATCACGTCAATCAACAGAAAATTAAAGAAAACAAAGCATAATTATTCATTTGTTGAAAATCGATGATATGCTGGAGTTGCTGTTGCGGTATATACTAATTAAAAGGTCAAAACAATACGTCATTAATTATCATATAAATTAAATTATATTAAATATGCAGTCGCTGCAAGCATTGTATCTTTAATAATTTCAAATTGTATAGTATCGTTTTTGCTTCTCTCATTGTATTACATTTGCTTTTTATCTTGCACTTAATTATAAAATAGTTATTGGCTCGCTTTTGTTATTGGTCGAACCAAAGTTTTCATGAATGTAAAAAAATATTATATAAATATTAATAACATGTTTTTTTTTAGTAAATATGTTATAATATTTTTTATAAAAAATATTATAACATGTTGCTTGTGTGGATGAGGACGAGGACGTGTCACTTGCATTTTCTAGTTTCAATCACTAGAAAGATAGTTGAAAAATTAAAAAGTAATTTTTTTAATCTATAAACAATATTAGAAGAATTAATTTTATTACAAAAAACACACATAAATTAATAATAAAAACAAAATTATAAGGTAAAAACTTCTTTCATGGAATAAAACTTATTAACAGTACTAAAAATATTTTTTCTTTATCGCTGAAAGAAGTTCAATCAAAAAATTAACTCAACATTGTTTAGCTACCAGCAACATTCATAGAGGGGTTGTAATTAACATCAGATCATTAAAAAAAAAGAAGTGTGGTATATTGTGCATCGTACGTACCCAAATCCATGTTTGGCATAGTAGGGTAAATTTGAAAGAGTGGTTTCATCAACGTCAAAGACCCATATATCCTTTCCATCTCCAGCCAGCTTGAAGGTTTTAGCATGGGCAAAAGCCTCATCAGTTATGACAGCGGAGTCTTCCCTGTATTGGCTGCCTAACATGTAGTGCCCTACGTAATCTTCACACTCTTCAGGAACTGTACTCCATCCAATCACATTGTTTGTTTCAACAGCTAGTCGCCAACTCAGGCATGACATGCCAGGAATGTGGTGGCCGCCGGAACCCCATTTTGACCTGAGAAGGTGAATCTGGAGGGGGTAATAGCTCAGAGGGGAGCCCTGGGAAGTTGCTAAAATCACTGCAAGAAAAAAGATTTGCAAAATTAAAGAAGCCATGGTGTTTTGCTGTTCCGTGGAATGCCTCATGTTTCAGATTATTTCTTTAAATAGGGCTTTGGGGTGTTATTTGACCTCAGTTTGGGTTCAAATCTCTTTGGCTGCCCCTGCTGCTGTTCACGATGGACAAAGGGTTGTCTTTCCATGGAGGATTTCTTCTTTTAAAAAAAAAACAAAAACAAAAACGTTTTTTCTATATGGTTTAATTGTTCTCTGGAAAAGCGACATAAAGAGAAATTATTTCTTGGATGACGACAATGTCTGAGTTGTCATGAATAATACCAATCAGATTTCGATAAAACTTTCCACCAACGGCATGGCAGGGAATTGATTCCTCTAGCCCCACAGCTTTGTCCTCAAACTTATAATCAGGGACCATTTGGAAACGCCTTTCTAAAATATTTAATTTTTTATTAAAAATTAAATTTTTTATATTTTTAAATATTATTGAAAAGGGCAGTCAATGTTTTTTTAAAAGAATTTATTTTTAAATTATTTTAATGTATTAATTTTGAAAATAAAATTATAAAAAAATATATATATTATTTAAATATGTTTTTGAAAAAAAACTTCTCAAGGACTTTCAAAACTATATTTTTTTACCGATAAAAAATATTTTTGTAAATATTTTAAATTTATTTTTTAAAATAATTTTATATTATTTTAATGTATTGATGTTAAAAATAAATCTTAAAAATAAAAATATTATTTTAATATATTTTTAATTAAAAAATAACTCATACTAAAGCAGGTATTAATTATTGATCAAACTTCAAACACTCTAACCAAGAAATATGTTAATATTTCTAGTTCCTTCTTCTATTTTTTTTCTTTTCTTTTTACGAATTTACCTAATCACATTTCTTTTTTCTTTTTTTGAATTTTACCTAATTACATTTCAAGTTTACAGCCAATCGATTTCGATTCAAATCTCTGACCAAGATCTGTGATGGTGTTTTAATCGGAGAAAGCAGTAAAAAACAGAGACATAATTATTAAAAAAACAGAGACAGATCGTACGAGATCATTCAAAATCTGTGACCTCCTTATTTAATTGATAGCCGAATCTCACGGTGGACGAGTTGCCTTTTAGCTGATAAATTAATTGAAACGTGTTTCATTCTTCATTATTAAATTAATTAAAAATAATTTAATTTTTTTATATTTTTAAAATACAGTAAAATAACTGAAACCGGAATATTCTGGATAAAATTTAGCTAAAAAATCTATAGCAAATCAAAATTTAAAATAAGTTAAAAATTATTTTATTTTATTCTAATTTTTAAATTAATATAAAATATTTCACTTACTCCGAGTAAAACAAAATAGAATTAACACGTTTAATTTGTACAAGACAGAGTGACAGACAAACATTAATTATTTTAACAGTAAGTTATTAAATCTAGTCGTCCACATATTCCATAAATATCTCCTGACGCGGAGCCTTGTTGTCCATTAATACCATCCTATGTGTCTTTTATCCTATCACCTCGGAGAGAGCCATGGCCATTTGAGCTTCTTGGCAGACACTGTGAGTTGAGAGCTCTTTGGTTTTCACAAGATTTAATTTCCGGGTCTTTGCCTCCTTCGTGCGATGCAATTTGTGGCTTTTTTATAGACATATATTTCAAATTAATTTATCTAAAATCTTCGAAATAAGCTCTGAATTCCATCAGAGAGAAAAAAATTCATACTTCTCGGGTCAGGACAACTTATCAAACAAATTAAAATTATGAATTACACACACACAAGTAGTAAAATGTTCTTCGATTCCTTTAAACATCCATAATTAATCTTTTAAAATAATTTATAACTTACTATGTTGATGGTGTTACAAAATTCAATTTGCTTAAAAATAAATTTGTTTTAATGGTTATATAATGAGTTTAATCAAATGTTTTTGTTATTTTATCAATTCTTCATGGTTAAGAAAGCTAATAGCTGAACGAGAAATCATAATATCTGTGAAACAATTCTCTTCTGATAGATTTAAGAACTTTCGTATACTTAAGTTAGTATTTTTATAGAGATAAATAATGTAGTATATATGTAAAATAATATTAAGTTTTAAGAATAAGATTGTTTATTCTTGTTTTGATACAAAACAAATGTTTTGTAGAGTAAATATTGTTATATGTATATATTGAGAATGAAAAAATTATGAATCCTTTACCTGGATGGTTTGTCCTTTTATTTGAGTGAGGGGGCTGTAAAATTATTTCACCATAACAACATTAATAAAGAATAAATATCTCTAACATAAATATAGATGAGGGACAAATATCCCTTATACTTGTATTAATGAGATGAGGATATGATAGGTCACGAAAGACTTTTGTACACCTAAGATTGTAAATGAAGTAGGATTCAAGATAAATAACCTGATTTAGTTTAAAAAAAATTCTAGGGTCTAGGCTACAAGTTTAGACTCAACATAATAGGCTCAGACTACACAATAAGACCCAAGAGGTGCCAGGACATGTGTTTGATTTTAGGTCCAGGTGCGTGGCCTGAGCCTAAAGGACGACAAGACCCAAAGGTGCGAGGGGGCTAGAAAGTATTTCATAATAATAACATTAATTAGGGATAAATATCTTTTACATATACATTAATAAAAGATAAATATATTTAATACAAACATTGATGAGGGTCAAATATCCCTTACACTTGTATTAATGAGATAAAAATATAGAACGTTTTGTGAGACTCTTGTACATGTAGGGCTTTATATAGAGTAGGATTCATGCTAAAAAGCTTGATTTAGTAAGAAAAATCTCATGTTAGGTCCAAGCTACAAGTCTAGACTCAACAAACTAGGCTCAAATTATACGACAGAGCTTAAGAGGTTTCATGATGTGTGCCTAGCACTGGGTCCAGGTGCACGACCTAAGCTCAAGAGATGAAAGGCCTAAAGGTGCTAGACCATATGCTTAGCATCTGGGCCTATGCACGTGACCTTGGCCTAAACTTATTTTCAGACACTGCGAAGCTTGGGCTATCATTAAAATGGACTTGGCCCAATAAAAAATTATTTTAAAAAATATTGATAAATCATGGTACATCATATGTTAAATTATATCAATTCATTGGTTAAGAGTGTTTTTTTTTTAAAAAAAATTATATTTATTGGCTCACAAAAACCATCACACAAACTATAGACTTGAATCCAAAAACTCCTTTAAATTACATGAAATCTTTACCAATTGCACCGACACTTATGGTTTATTAAATCAATGGTTTTTTTTTTTACTTTTTTTAGCTCTTTCTTTTTATTTTTGAATTCTGATAAATTTTCTTTCTACTTCTATGTACTTTTTTTTCTAGAAAAAAAAACAACATTCACTTTCATGATTATTTTTTTTTAATTTTGATCACCCATAACATTGCAAATTATTCTCTTGAGTATTATCCATATGACTAAGTCGGGGATCTACAACAGTAGGCTTAAATTCTATGCTTTTTTAGTAATTAATGAATAATTTATTAGTCGGGTATGTTTTTAATTAAATTGAAAAGGAAGAAAATAAACGTAAAAATACTTGTTCTTCATCAGTAATTCAATACAATGAAGCTCATTTTTAAAGACAATTTTTGCAACATAATATATGGCTATTAAATACTTTTAGTCTCCTATAGCCACCGCAGACACAAAATATATTTGGGTTTTGAATAATATTTTTCAGAATCGATAACATCTTTTAAATTCATTAGTTTTCTTTTATTAATGTTTTATTTCGGTTAAAAGTTTTTGAATAACGATATAACATATTATCAATTTGTAAGGTGATCCACTCTAAGAGATTTAAATGATATACTAGATTATCTATAGTTTTATAAAATAGAAAGAATGATCAACAAAGTAAAAAATGTATAAGAAAATTTTTAAGTGGGTCAAAAATCTATTTTTGAATTTGGTACGAATAAATTATCTTCATAAGTTATGCTATTCAATTCTTGATGATGAATCAATGTGAGAATTTAGATTTTACTATTCATGATATTGATCCAATTTGATATTATCAATATGAAATTCATCCCATTAAATTTAGAGATGAAAGATTTATAATCTTATACGGGATTAAATCTCAAATTACTGTGAAGTAAAAAACAAAACAATCAAATTATGAAAGTAAATATTTTCATGTTCATTACTACAAAATTGTTCATTATAGTTCTTATTGCTTTTCTTGACTTATAATATAAGTAAAAAAATATTATTCAAAGTGATTAGTTTGAATGAAACTTGATTTTTTAGTTCTTATCAATACAAGAAATTAGCTAAATAAATGAGAAGAATTCCAATTCTTTTTTTTATATAGCTAAAATGAGTACATTAGAATTAACAAGATCCCATGAGATCCTTCACGTGTGAGGGCTTACACATAAAGTTGGACACCGCTTTAACCTAAAAGTCTAGACTAATGAGTTTTAGGTTCATCTTGTATATAAGAACTTCAAGCTTCGTATTCCTATTCAATATGGGATTCCCTTTACATATGGAACTCGATAAATCTCCCCCAAGTATTTGATCCTTTCTTCCACTTTGAACCCTAATCTTTAACGAGGGAGCATCTACACAATTCAAGTACTACAATACCATCAAGAGCTCATGACTCTTATAAAAGCCTACTCATCTAGGAGCCTGCACCTGTCCTTCGCTTTTAACCTAGGAGCCATGCCTTACTACTCCACAAGTCCTCTATTTTTCATCTAAGAGTTCAATTAGCTCTCCGCTTTTACTATAAGGGAAACAACCATGAAAGTTAATCCACAATTGTCTCTATACTTATCCTAGCCAATACTACACCAATGATTATGCAAATTCATATCATATTTATTTGTGCCTAACCAAACTTGGCTCTTACATGACTTATTGGGTAGATATGCATTGGGGATCACTTGGACCTGGCTTATACTCATCATGGTGGCTTATACATAAGGATGAACACCAAGTTAACCTAAAAGGTTAGATTAATGAAATTTAGGTTCATCTTATATTGTGAAGCTCAACATAATTGGTTATTCTTTGCGCATAAATAATTATAAAAATCAAGAGGATCAATATGATCAAAAAGTAAAATGATAAAGAGAGTCAATATATTGAGTCTCACAGTTAATAATAACAACTAATAAAAATTATTTCTTAATTTAAATTTCACTTAACTAGAATTTAAATACTATCATTTGTTTATGATTACCAAGAATAGGAATTAAGGTTTATTTGATAGCAATCATAATGTTAATTTCTTAAAAAGGTATTAAGCATACTAACAAAACAAATAAAAAAGAATTATATCCAAACAACAATAAAAATAAAACTCATAGAAATCTCTACACAATCAATAATAAAATAAGCAAATAAAATTTTAATGGAGCCTAATATTGTTATATTAATGTTAAAGGAATGAAAAGACGCACCACTATCAAAATTCAGGGTTTTTAGTAGAGGTAAAAAAGTTTAGCTAGGTCCTGAAGATGTGCCAGAATCTGAGAAGCCTGATGGAAGAGTCATATTAGAAGAGCTTAAGCCTGAGGGTGGTGGAAAACAATCATGTTGATTAGGAGCACTTGGGATTTAAGGATCAAGAATCATAATCACTTTTAGCTAGGAGAATCAGCAACATTGTAGCTACATCAAAATAGACTCCATAAAGAGCCACCAAAGCGAATTGAATTGAGCGAGATCAACTTTTTTTTTAGTTGTGGTGATGATTAAAACCAAATAGAGAAAAAATCAAAGCGAAAGAAAATAATTTAAGCAGTTAAGAAAATATACGATAAGAAGTCATAAATAAACCCTTTATAAAAATGAGTTTTTTCTTCCTAAATCAGGAAAGAGAGAATTCTTAGTTAGAGTATTCTTATTTAGTACTTTCATGTTTAATGTAAGATATCTTAGCATAAGAGAAATCAAGGTTTTTTTTTTTTATAATGGAAATAATATTTTTTTGTATCAATACACTAAAGATACTAACTTAGTAAAAAAAACTAAGTTATGATAGGCCTTTTCATAATGTTTGATGGGCCTTGAGGATTTTTTTTTATGTTGCAATGAGTTATGATTTACGTATTCTTGTAAAATAAATCTCCTTTATAGAATAAAAAACCCTTTAATATTTAAGTTAGTAAAGTACATAGAGAAATATAAGGTATAAAAATACAAAAGAGTATTTTATTTAGATGATTATATCTATAGCCATGTGTTGTGATTTGTTGTGTTTTTTTTTTATATATATACTTCGTGATCCTTAGGTGTAGATTCTTGTGTATTTATATACACATAGGGATCACATGTATTTACATTATAAGTACTAGAGTAGTAGACATTCTGCCTATTCTACCCATAAAAATAATCATAAAAAATAATTGCATTATCATGAACAATCGTGTAACTATTCTGTAAAATAATTTGTTCACGGAGGAACTAATCCTATTAACTTGTAAAACAAGACATCCAAATAGGCATCATATTGATAACGTGTAAGTGCCATCTTGCCATCTTATGAGGAAATTGTGTTATAGAGGTGATCCTTGAGAGAGTTTACTTCAATTTCTCTCGTTAGTAGTCTATGCAGTTCCTCCAGAAACACATTTTGAAATTCCCTCACAATAAAAATGATAGTCAACTCTACGCTACCCTTTCTCAACTCTTTCACAAGAGCTAAATAAATTGGACATCTATTCCTGATCAATTTCTTGGTTGTCACGATTGAGATTACAAAACTAGGTATTATTTTTCTCTCCCTTCTAAACACTACCCTCTTCTTATCTACTTCTTAGATGCTCAATGTTCACTTAACTAGTTCATACCCAAAATCAAACCAAAATCATATAACTTTAAAGATATTAATTCTACTCTTATTTCTAACCCTCCAATGTATAACTTTATATTCCTTTATAAATATTATCAATGTCTATGCTTTCTCCTAGAGATGTACTAATAATTACCCCTATATTCATTTTACTAGGCAACATATGCAAGTCATTTTCAATTTGACATGAAATGAAAGAATGACAAACTCTAAGATCAACTAAAGCATAAACTTATATCAATTCTAACTGTGACATACCAATCACAATGTCTGGTACAACTCTCATATCCTTCAAGGTCATGTGATATATCCTACTCCGACTCCTCTCGTCCTGAAACCTAAGTCAACCCCTATTAGCACTCGCTCATGACTAAGTAGGCCTCACTGGTTGATCAACCATAAAAGACTATCGTTGACTCTGTGTAACAGCTCTCTAATACTGTGCTAACTTTGTCGCCCTATACAAGCACTTTTTTTTTTTGTGGCTTGTATCTCCACAATAAAAAAAACCCCTCCCTAGGTACTGATAGTCCATCCATCGGTGTCCTTCTTCTCTACAAATCTAAAACCTCTCGGGTGTTACTAAACAATCTTTAGGGTGTTTTTTGGCCACATTTGGTATATAATGGGTAAGTGGATCCCTTTTATTATGTAGAATCAACCACCGTAATCGCCCGCTAACAACCCTGACCACCTGTGGACCCTCTACCACTTATCTACCTAGCTCTCCCTAGATTACCCCCTGAAATCTCCTTTTTTTAAAAAAAAAATTGTCCAGGTGAAAGTCCGCCTCTCCCCTTCTTTGAAAGAGGAGGCCTACTAGTAGAAAATACAAACTCTCTTCTCTTTGACCCAATTATCTATCCCTAATCCAGCCTAGTCTCGGTTCATCTCGAATCACCTTCTTCATACCCTGAGCAACCCACATTAACTCTTGAATCAATTAAAATTGCATAACTATCAAAACCATCTTCAATTCCTACTTAGGTCCATTAGGAAATCTCTCTATTCGATCATGCTTAGTAGAGAGATATGCGGAAGCAAAGATGGATAATTCCTGGAACTTTCTCTTATACTCCAAGATAATCATATCTCCTTATTTTGAGTCCAAGAATTCATATTATTTTTCCTTTCTATGTTGCCATGAATAATATCACTCTTCAAATTCTTCTTGAAAGTCCTTCCATATCAGCACCTCTTTTAATCTCCTCGCCTTGATAGTCTTCCACTAAGAATGGGCACTCTCGGATAACAGCTGAGTCATATAATTAACTCGTAATTCTTATGGCATATGAATCTAATTCATTACCCTCTCCACCTTCCTCAACCAATGTTCTATGAAATGTTATATGACCTTAACATCTTCCTCTTCTAAGTATGTCACACAACTCATTTCTTTTATACCATTTACCTAATATACCATAATGGTCACTTTCTCCATTCTAGGAGTTATACTAGATACTTCAGCCATCCCTGCTACCATCACCTTAACTAATTGCTTTAATAAGGTAGGGTCTAAATAAGGATTGAACATGACAACCAGCGCCATCGGTGAGGGCTTATGAGCTTGTCCATATCTATTAGCTGCCTCCAAACAATGATACCTTTGCATGGTGAGAGACATAATCATTCTAGCACCCCCTCTTGGAGTGTACAAATGTTGCAGGTATATGTGAGGCAATATCTACTAATGGATCCTCCTCTTGATTACCCTTATACTGTAAACTCGACTCTCCTTCTTGCACTACAGTTGAATCGGTTATGGTTCCTTGTCTTGTTCGAACCATCCTGAAATACATTTCAAAATCACATCAGCATTCTCGCCCTTAGAATAACAACTTGATGCTCTCATACCAATTATAAAAGTCCTAATTATCGGGACAAACAAACAATCATGTTTATTATGAAACATAATTTTTTTATATATATAATTTGCTGAAATTTTGGCAGAATCTCCCCTATACCAGGAGGCCTAATTTATCGATTGTGTTCTATTACTCTTCTATTCATATTTTTCATTCCTAATCCAATCAACTTGGATCTCAAACCACATTAATGGTACTCATTATTTCACCTATGTCCATATTAATATATTTACAAGTGATTATGCATCCTAAGAAAAATAAAGATTAAAGCATATGCATAGAAAATCATAAGAATATTATAACAGTGATATTCATTTGTATCTATGCATCAAAAGTAGAGATTTAACATTATTATTACATGATTAAGTAAATTACAGTCGATCCCAAAACTATACATATTGTTCCTAGTTTATAATTATAAAAATAGAATAGGCTAACGACAACTCCTGACGTAAATAAGATGGCCCTGAAAAGTGCAACAAAAATATTATGATAAATAAATCAACTATAAATAATAATTATTACATTGGAACAATATCAATCAAATACTAAAAAAATAACATCATCAATCATTTATGAGTAATATTTCCCTTTATCTCAAGAAGGATTCATTAAGGGCATGCTAATACTATATCACTAGTATAAATTTGTTATTATTCCTAAATATCTAAACAAATATAATGTGTCAATATCAAGTTACCCCCTTGATATTATTTTCTTTCTTTAATTACCGAAACTAGTTAATCAAGTTCATTTTCATTCTCTCAATCTTTAAGGTTATGCTGATGCTAATTAACCTACTAGCATAATTAGTCTCCTTTATCCGGGATCGACTAAAGACATTTTAAGAAACTAATGTTAATATCAATGTAATCTATTGATATCATTAGTTATCCTAGCCTGAAATAACTAATCAAACCCTAACGGGTACCTTAATTCATCATTTGGAAATATTTATGTCAAGAACCCATTGACATCATTAGTCTCCATTCAGGAGTAGTTAATCGAGTTCCACATAAATGCCAATATCAATACAACACATTAATATCATTAGCTCTCCAAACCTAGCGTAGCCAATCAAATTCTTTTAGATACTTTAATTTTCCATTCATTAATTTCGATGTCAAGGGTCTCTTAATATCATTAGCCTCCATTCAGGAGCAGTTAATCATGATTTTTTGTCCATAATTTTTCTTTCCCTCCATTATTTATTTATTCACTTATTTTACACAACAATGCCGAAGACAAAGAAATAATTTCCAATAATATTAATAATGCCCTAATTTAACAATTTTATAGGTGTTAGACACCTATCTGCTGTGTTCGAAGTCCTCGCTCTGGCTCAAGTTAGTGGTCTAGCCACCAAAGTATCCCATATGAATCAAATAACCCATTGATTAGCACCATTATTAGTAAACTCAAAAATCATCTTTACATTCCAATATAATAAGTTTTCCTTCATAACACATTCCATAACATCCATTTTCCATGTCCCATTTCAATTTTCAAACACATCTTCGTACAAGCATTTTATGCATATAACACAATCAAATCTTTCTTTCCTCTAACAATTTTCTCCAACTGAATTAAATTCTCAAGTCATTAAAAATTTATCATCATCATCATCACTATTAATAATCTACCATCATTATTCATTTTATTAATAACACAAATTATAAGAGGTATCATGGATACATCATTACCAAATCTTTCTATCATTGACCGACCACCTATAACTTCTCTAACCTATATAATTTCTTTATTATTTCTTCATAAATTCACTTATTCCTCAATCTAAAATGATCTTAGGAGCTCAATTTCAAGGAAATTTAACTTTCCCCTAAATTTTACATTAAAACCCTAATCAATTTTGCTATTATTTTGATGGAAATCAAGTAATTCTTGTTTAAATTAATATAGATGGGTTCTAGAAACCTTACCTGATTGAAATTTGAATTTTAAATGCCAACCAGTTAAAATTTTCCAAAGCCTTCTCCTCTTTCCTCTCTTTTCTTCACTTTCTCTCTCTAAGATAATCTTTCCTCTCTTTCCTCTTTCTTAATTTCTAGTGTGTATGTGTTCTTCTCTCTCATAGCATTATTTTTTTTCACTCGTAAACATCATTCTTTAGCCCTTTAAGGTGAAATAAAGGAGGAAGAAATGAAAATGCTTGTTTTCTTTCTTGATTGTAAATTGTCAGCTTTAAGAGATCCAATATCTAAGATGGAATGATTTGACTATTTTATTAAATCGGTTTAGCTATTTCTCAAAATGATAGAGTATTTCTAGTCCTGGAATAATTTACACACACGGTCATAAACCTTTCTTCTTTTATCTTTTTAATTTTTTTTATACTATTATTCTATTTATTTTTTCTTATTTCATTTTATTACACAATAATTTCTATTATATATATATATATATATATATATATATATATATATATATATATTATCCTGGGGCTTACAATTCAACTAGGAGGTTGTTGATGGAGAATAAGTGATCTATCTAGGATGTTAATGGTGATAACAATAATTGGTCTCACATTTTTTCTACTAACTTTTCCTTCATCTTACCTTCATAATTCTCATTTCTCACCAAGATCAGAAATATTTCTTGTCACTTTCTTTCTTGTATTTTTATGGCTTTGAGTTGGTTTAAAAAAGCCTTTGGCTGAAGGGGTTTCCATCCAATGGTAGAGGTTTTATGCTAGACGATGTTAAACAGAGTAAGAGAATTAGACATATGAGATCAGGTGAGTAGAGGTGTGTTTACCTAGACCCCATTTTCTAAAATTGAAATAAACATTTAGACTATAGGTTGTAAATCAATTGGAGGATGTGTACGTAAGTGTTGCCACTATAGCTAAATATCATTAACGTCAATTCTATATTAAGAACAAGTTCCTTAACAAGATTTCCTCTCCCTTATAAGAGGATTAGCAAACTAATTAAAAGTGTTTATGATGGAGGATTAGAGATAATTGTCCCTCTATTGCATGTTAAGTTATAAGTACGGTTTGCTCATTTATGGTTTCACTAATAAAGTTTTTTTAGCTATAATTTGTGTTTAAAGAAATTTTATCTAAATGGTTAACTAATTCTTTTGACCTTTGAAAATTTTATATAACACCTTTGGGGAAGATCCATCATTTAAAATGTTTGAAATTTGTTATAAGTTAATAGAGTATGTTGAGGGATCGTACATAATTGCTTAGTTCTACATCTTTTCAAGGACACTTAATAGTTATGTAAAGGGAATCTTCCAATATAAAGCTGACTTTGTAAAAAATAAGAAGTGTAGGTTGTTATCAAATACACAGTTAGTTTCTCTGTTAGATCACGAGAGGTATGGGGAATAGCTACATGCTAGAGGGTTTCTACATGGTTGGAATAACTTTAGATGGTGCCTAAATGATGCTTAAAGCATCTAAGCAAAAAGTTAAAATATAGTCTTGATTAATATAACATTATCCTATTAACTGAGGGATATTCCTTGACGGATAATGAGTAAGGTATGCAGACGACTTTTTTTTCTAAATGTTTTCTTCCCATTATTGTATATTGGTTTTTGATTCTATATCTTTTGTGTAAATACATAACTCCATCTATTGAGTGAGAAAACACCTTCGATGTTTTAAAAAAACTTTGAACAACTTAGTTTATTTGTTTATAAGAGATTTATTTCCAAGAAGGGGATATATAAAAAAATAAACTAAAAGAAATATCCAAAAGGTGACAAGAGAAAAGCAAACCAAGGAAAAGAAAATCAAGATGGATATTGGTAGTGTTGGTGTAAGATTGGTCACTTATTAGAAAAGATATGCACCTGAAAATGAGTGTCCCATATTCTTTTAGGACAACCCCTCATTCAAATAAGACCACTATAATTGATGCTCTTTAAATACAAATAAGCATAACTCTTTTATTGCCATAAACACCTATTGGACATAATTTGCGGTTAGTTCAAAATCTTAGTCTAAAAAATCATTATTATGCTACCTTACTAACATTGTAGATATATTTGAATGAACACCATAATTTTTGAGAGATTTAGAGCAGGTAAGAGGTGGGAGTAACCTTTTTAGTCATTTAGTGCCTACTACTTTCTATAGGTTTTAATTGCAGGTTTAGTTGCTATATTATGAAAGCTAAGGGCAAGGAAACAACTTAGTCTTTGTCCAAGGATCGAGAATATTATTAAGCCTTGAAGGCCTTTTACGTAACACAAGTATAGATGAAAAAAAAAAGGCTTTATAACTTAGAAGCAATTTGCTAAAATTTTCTTTGTAAGAAAGGTTATCATATAATAAAGATTGTAACTTTTTAAGTATATATAATCTAAATCAGATAAAAACTTATAACTCATTAGTAGAGAATCGATAATTAAAGATGGCTTAGTTGAGGCTCAAAGTGATGTTGATTATGCATGCTTAAGTCTTCTTATATGTGGGCTCTATGAGATAATCTCGAAGAATTTCAAGTTATGTATCAAAGAACTCCTACTTTGAAGATCATCGTGAAAGACCAAAAATGAATATGATGAACGACTTCACCCTTAATTTGTCAAAGGATATTAACATAAACTTTACATAAATTTTCCACCCCACCATTGTTCTGAAGTTAGGAAAGATTATCGTAAAGCGTACTCAACCTGCTGGTGAAGGCTTTGATGAACACTAAAAGTCTCTTGTTTCTTGTTTTCTTTAATTTGTATAACCTTTTCACCCTAGCCTTGAAAGGTTTGTTTTGCCTATATTAAATATTTCTTAGATTAGACTCTTAAATATTATTTTTTCCATATAGGGAATGCATTTGTTTGGATTCTATTATCTTTGGTTTACAAGTGTTTTAACTTTCTAATTAAAATATGGAGATATAAAGATTTTATATAGAAATATTTTCATAAATAACAAGAGATAAAAATAATCTTTATAGAGATAATATAATAGAGACTAGTCTTAAGATCTTTTTATTATATAATAGAGACTAGTCTTAAGATCTTTTTATTCATGAAGAAGTACAAAATATGTTTACTACGAATACTTTTCTAAGTGATTTGAACGCTATGTGTGAGGGAGATTTTTTTTTCTTTTCATGTCCTGGAGATGATTAGTGTTAGTTCTGATTACTCTAGTAACTGTGCACAGGCCATCTCATTTCAAGGTTGTTTTGCTTTTTTTTTTTTTCCTTCCAAAATAACATATTGCCTCAAGTTTTCTCAATACTAAGTCTTCCATTTTAAATCGCCTGTTTTTAACATTGGCATTATAGTACTAATATGTTTTGTTCTTGAAGGCCTCATTCTTTATATATGCTAATAATCAGGCTTCATGTACTAAATCTTGTTTTGCCATGCGTTCTCTCTTATTTCCTTTAGAAAAGAAGTACAACAATTAATAACTTGGGTGTAACTCCTAGGTAAATTCCTGTATTTTGATTTACAAAAAAAAGAGACAAATATATATATATATATATATATATATATATATATATATATATATATATATATATTTGTCCCTTTTTTTTGTAAATCAATGGAGTGGAAATTATTATCTAATAAAGTGAATGTGGGATAATGATTATATTGAATAAGTCAAACTTGTGGGCCAAATGGTTTTAAAACAAAACAAGGAAGTACTTAAATGAAAAGGAGGGGAAAACTTGTAAATATATAAACAAGTGGGGAGTGGAATATAAGGAGCATGTGGTCGGCTATGTGAGGGCTTGAGAAGGAGAAGAAATTGAGTGAAAAAAATCATTATAGTTCATACAAAACAAATCACAAATAAAAGGATAGAACTAGTGATTAAGATATATTAGGAAGGGTTTGAACAAGGAAATCTCAAAAGGGGGACAAGGAATTTTTCTTTTAAAGAGGAGGCATTGAGAGGAAAATAAGGGGAGAAGGAGGAAAGAAATTTTTATGGTGATTTCAAGCTTTCCATTTCTTATTTCTTTGGGTTAGAAGGTAACAAATCCTTTTCTCTTAATTAAATTGATGCATTTAGTGTATTAAGATTTCATTTAATTGTATTAGTGTATAGTTATGGCATGAGTTGTGAGGTTCATTGGATTAATCTATGAAATTGTGATGAATTAATGTTTAAATAAGTGAAATAATAGTGGGTAATGTTTTAATTTGTAAAATTGAAGAAGTTATATTAGTGATGAATTGATATTGTTGTGTTAATTAAATGGGTTGTGTGATAATGTTGAAGATGAAGAAATTATATTAGTGATGAATTGATATTGTTGATTGATAATTAATTGATGAAGAAATTATATTGGTGATAAATTGATATTGTTGATTGATAATTAAATGAGTTATCTGGTAATGTTGTTGATGAATTAATTAAATTAGTAATGAGTTGATATTGCTGGTTTGATAATTAATGTGGTTTTGTGGTGGTGTTATTGATGAAATAATTAAATTGATGATAAGTTGATTGTGTTGATATAGAATTAAATTGATAATGAGGTGACATTATTGATGTAGTAATTTAGTTGGTAACGAAATGAATCTGCAGGAGTAGGCGAGGTTAAAGGAGCCACCCAACAGTCAGGTTCAGCTAGCAGGACGCAAACACCATGTAGGTGTATAACACCTTGAAAATTTTTCTAAACTCTAAATATTTAAATTATCTCCTCGGTCAATGAAATTTCATGCGCCATGCTGATAAACTTTCCTGTGATAATTTATTCTATGAATGGGCGACTGGTGTGCCCGTTGTCCTGGTAAGGGACTGGTGCTCTGTGAATAGGCGAATAGTGAGCCAGTTATCCTAGTATGGAACTGATGTCCTGTGAATGAGCGACTGGTGGGCCAGTTACCTGGTATGGAACTGATGTCCTGTGAATGAGCGACTGGTGGGCCAGTTACCTGGTATGGAACTGATGCCCTGTGAATGGGCGAGTTATCCTGGTAAGGGACTGGTGCTCTGTGAATGGGCAAATGGTGGACCAGTTATCATGGTATGGGATTGGTGCCCTATGAATAGACGACTGGTGGCCAGTTATCCTAGTATAGGACCGGTGCCCTGTGAATGAGCATGAACAATTTTATATTTTAGGTTATAGATTCTGTGATTAGTACTAGGAAGATGGGTTGTAAATTTAGAAATTTCTTTGTGAGTAAATAATATATATATATATATATATATAAATGTAAATTTTTTTAAAATGCTTTAATTGACCATGGTTATCTTTTAAATTATTGTGTATGTTCATCTCAATATCGCGCATCTTAATAGCCTTAGTGATTACTCTTATTACTAGTAGCTCTCTTTTAGACATGTAAATCAGTAATAATAATAAATACTTCCTGTATACTTTTTAAAGGTCATTTTGTTGTGTATGCACTTAAATGGATTAGCTTAATTAAACTTGTATTCTATGTGTAATTATTTTTTTCTAATTATAATGGTGATATATATATATATATATATATAAGTAACGTAGTTAATATCGTTTGTTTAATAATAATATTTAAAAGATTAAATATGGTTAAAGGAGGTACATTAAATGTATAATCTATGATTATGTGTATAATTGTTGAGATAATTTGTCTTTCTTTTTTTAGCTAACATGATTATTTTTTGGATTGATATGTTAGAGAATGTGAAATATTATTGATTGAGATATGTTGGAGTATAATAAGAACATTGAATTGTGAAAATGGTTTATTAGGGACTGATGTTGATTTTGTCGATAACTTGGGATATGCTAAATTAGGGGAAACCCTGCCGAAATTTTTGAAAAAAAAATCATGAATTTTCAATATATATTGCTAGAAATTTTGGGGTTGTTACATTAGGCACCCTATCTCCACATGTATTACTACCTCGGTACCATAAGTAAAGAGAAAAGGTGTTTATCTCATAAATGTTTTTAAAATAGTCCTATAACGCCCACAAGATTTCATAAAGGAGTTCAACTCATTCTCTTTTTACTCAATTTATCTTATGTTAAGCCCATTTAAAAGACTTTTGTTTATGAGTTCTACTTATTTATTAGTTTGAGGATGGAAAATAAAGGAAAAGTTGTGTTTAATATGAAGTCTCTAATATTGTTCCCTTATCTTTTTATTATCAAAGTGAGTGTCATTATCAGTAATTATATCCTTATAAAGCCTAAACCTATAAATGTTGTTTTTCCTATAAGAATAAGATAACTTTGTTGGTTATTATTTCAACAAAGCTTCAACATTTACCTAATTAGTGAAGTATCATGTCGTAACTAGGAAAAACTATATTTTACCTAATGTATTAAGGAATGAACCTAAGAAATTTATTCTCTACGAGGAGAAGGCTAAGGCAAGGTGATAGTGGTTATATTTAAAGGGTTGACGAGGCACTAGAGAAAACCTTTGGTATTTATCATATTTTTTCACCAAGTCTATGTCATCCTAGACAATAAAGCCAATAAAATCTTGATCATGTAGTTTGAGCGACCAAGGCCCCTGCTATTACATAAATGTTACAAACCCCTTCATATATCTTTCTTAACATATATTTTATATTTTCAAGGGATAAACACTTTTAAAAAATAATCGTTATTGACCTTTTATGCAATGCACCATTAATGAAGCAATATCCAAATGCTCATCCCATCAACCAAACAATTTCAATTATAACCCTAGATAGCTTTTCTATCAATAGGTACTTCTCAAGTGGAGTTTTTCAGTCTTCTACTTTTAGCATGGTTTAGATGGTAGCTACGAGTTCCTATTATGTTCAATGCTCAATCTTTCAAGTACTTTTATCCAAATAACATGAGGCACCTCTACCACATTATAACTAGCCAACTTTGAAAAGAGATCAACTTCGCTATTTTTTCTCTCAATAAACTTTGATGATAAAGATTGTTTTTCCTTCTTGCACCTTTAAGACTACGTGTACTAGTATGCTTTATCGATATTAATCATGGAAGACTCTTTGACTTCAAACTATCCTTTATATTGCATGACTATAAGTAAAGAGTTACTATGCACTTGGAGGGGGTGGTCATTAAAAGCCTTAACTAAGTTGAGATTAGTCGAGAGGGCTTTATATTCAATCATATTATTGGAGAAAAAGAATTTAAAATGGAGTCCATATTTGAAAACCTTCCCTATAAGGATTATTAATATAATCCCAACTCTATATTTATGAATATTAAAGGACTCATCCATGTAAAGTTTCCATATGACTTCGCTCATTATGTAATTGAGTGTTATGTGATGTTTGAGCGTTAACAACTTTATAAATAAGCATTTTATGATAAAAATTTCCTAGGCATGGTCCTTGTGACCAATCTTGATTGATATTTTAGGTTGTATTCTTCTAATTTAATAGTTCATTTAATTATGTGCTCTAACATGTATGGCTTGAGTAATTTATTAATGGAATTGGTCAACCAAAATGATTACCTTGTGTAATTGGAAGCACGAATAGGATGATGTTCACTTTCTTAATTTTAAAATATCTGGTCTTGGAGTCCTAACAAATTTGGCTAGTATATAGTACACAAAACATTAGACCCTCTTTTCCTCTTGAACCAATACCATGCTAACTGCCAAATTCATGACTTTTAGGTAAACAAAAATATTCTACCTTCCAAGATTAAGCATAAGTTTTAGAAAGGATATATATGTTTTAAGCTCTTAAAAAGTTTTTTAGTACTTTAAAGTCCCTTCAAAATTGGAGATATTTTTAAAATATTTTAAAGAATGGCAAGCAATGTTCTCCAAGGTAAAAGAATAATATGTTAAAGGGTGGCAACTCTTAATGTGAGCCTTTGACCATCTCTCATTGAATATGAGAAGTCATGGTAAGGATGACTTGGACCTTTCAAGATTCAGCTTTATTCATATGCTATTTACAAAAAAAAATGTTATGAACTTTTTTTAATGGCAAAGACATATTTCATGGGATTTAGTTTCATCCTATACTAGCGCAAACTAGAAAAGATCTATTAGAGGTTGTAAAGATGCTACTCGAAAGTCATGCCTTTAACTAACATATTATCAACGTAAATATCCATGTTTCTATGTAATTGAGCTCTAGAAACCTTATTCACTAATGCAATCTTAGCTTCAAAACCAAGAGATCCATTAGAGGTTTGATTAGGTCCAGTTACGAGACTTAGAGTAAAGAGGTTCAAGAAGGCAATTATTGGACTTTTTCAAGATACATGAGCTAAGATGGACTTCAAACAAATATCAAATAATAAAAAACAAGCCTTGATTAATTTGATTTATGTTCAAGAAGAGCTTTTAAGGCTTCTAGACATTACATAAAGATTAGAATAATAAGATTCAAATATATCAGTTTTTATATTTGCTACTGTTTTGGCCATAACTTGAGTTACAAAATGAATTTTGATGTGATTCTAATTGAATTGGAAAGTAGACATCCATATATTTCTAGTGACATGGTAGACTTTCTAATTCATCAATATGAGGGAGAATCATTCATTTGAAGTTGAGCTTCAATTGTACTAGCAAATTACAAAACTCGACTTTGAGCTTGTTTTAATTACTTGGGATTTTATTGATTTTATTTTAGTTTTTTTATAGGGCCTAAAGCATTTAAGGGTTATTTGGGTTAGTTTTATTTTATTAGTTTAGTTATTTGAGGCTTTTAATGTGTTAAGACCTATTTATCAAGTTTGGGTCCATTATGTCAAATCAGGGTTAACTTTTTACTATATAAACCAAATGTTAATATTATTTTGAGGTTGATGAATTTTATCTAAAAGTTTTTTCATATTGTGTGTTTATTTCTCTTTATATAGTTGAATGATTCTCATACTAAGTTCTTGATTGAACTTGCAAACTTTTTGAATGATTGATCAACTTTATTCTGATTTATATTTCTCGTTCACATCTTGTCTTAGGCGTAAGGTGGGGGTGATCAATTTCATATAACTTTGGTTGTCCAAGGTAAGGTTGTTATTAGGTCAAGATGCAAACTTTCTTCAAAGCCTAAAATTAGCAATCTAAGGGAAAATTTTGCAATATTAACTATATTTTATATATAGCCCTAACATTTTTCACTCTAAATGGTATAATTTGGTAATAAAACATTCCTTTATGTATGATAAATAATTTCTTTTCTTTTTTGTTAGGATGCATGAGTATCTGGTGATATCCTGAATTCGCGTTTAAAGAACCGAGAAATACAAAACCAATAATGGGTCCATTAGTTTATTTATTTTGGGTAGGGAGAAATTTTCTTTAGGGAAGGTGTTGACATTAGTTAAGTCTACATATATATTCCTTTTTTTTGTTAGACTTCTTTATTATGACTGTGTTTTCTCAAGCCAATTGAGGTATAACATCTAGCTAATAAAATTGGCATGTGGTAACTTGTCTATTTTCTAGAAGATGACTTTTTTATTTCTTCAATGAAGGTTTTTTTTTGGTAAATAAGAGGAAAAAAAGGACTGACATTCAACTAATGAAAGGCTATATCCGAGCTAATTCTTGGCATGTCATTGAAGGAAAAATTCTCTTTTTGGATGTTAAGAAGCATTGTTAGGGCTTTCTCTTACCTAGAGTCCAAAGTGGACCCAATTCTAGTGGTCAAGTTGCTTCTTTGCACATGAAGACCAATTTATTCCAAACATTTTATAGCTTTAGTATGCATCTTTAGTTTCTCTTTGAGGATTCCTTATCGGTATACCAATAAAACTTTTTTTTTTCTTTTAAGACAAGTGGGGATGCATTTACTAGAAATCATCTGATTTCTTAAGTTACTTCTTTGCTTATAAAGGCTAACTTCTTACAAACATTTAATAGTTTTGGTACACTTCCTTAGTCTCTTTTTAAGTGTTGCTCAATTAATAAAACATTCTTTCCTTTAGAAAAATAGAGGTGTATTTCCTAAAAACCATCTGATTTCCTCTCACTGTCACCATTCTTTTATCAACGGGGAACTTCATAGCCAAATACTTGGTGCTAATTATCTCATAAAGGAGAGGTCTTCCAAAAATGATGTTATAAGTTAAATCAATCTTGATTACCATAAAAATTTGCTAGAACATGATATTTTTAATAATTTCTAATGACGATTGGTATGTTTAGAGTGTCTTTCACTAGCATGCATTTATCCTTGTATGACAATTTAGGAAGTCTTAACTAGAGTAAATTTAGAGGGGTTAATGCCCATTTATGACATCGCTTTTTAAAAAAAAATGTTAATCGTGCTTGTATCATCCACCAACACCTTATGTAATGTATGATTAGAGAGTTTGGTAGTAATTACTAAGGTGCTTTTATGAGGAAAGGTCACCACTTTTCCATCTTCATAAGTGAATTCAATAGGCTCATGCTATAAGTTCAAGAATTGTGAGGCAAGTAATTCTTACTTCCTATAAGGTTTTATTTATTTATTTTTGTTGAGGTCCTTTCTTGCCAAAATCCCACCTTGTATCATGTTAATTTTGGGTAGTGTCTTATTAGAAGTGTCAGCCCCTCTCCTTGCTATTTGTTTTTGATAAACTATTAGTGGTAACCCTTACTAATGTCTTTTTATTTCTTTTTTAAGAGCATAACAATCCTTGATGTCATGACCCATGTCTTTATGAAAGAGGTGGAACTTTTTAAAATTGTGTGTATTGGCGTCTCTTTTTATTGGAGATGGATATTCATAAATTATCTTTTTTTAATGATTGCAAACATCTTTATTGAAGTGGTATTTAAAGGAGTGATTAGAGTTTAAAGAATATTAATTGATTATAAATTGACATTTTTGGGTTATTTTTGAATGCCTTAAGGCTGTCAAACGACTAATGATGTTTAAAAGATTTTCTCTCAGTTTATAAAACCAAAGATATCTTTTTCTATCCACACTCATCTTCTTTAAGAAAACATGGTTCTCTATTGCCTATTTAATTTGGGGAGAGTTCAATCTAGGAAAGCGTATAGACCTTTCCATATAATATAGTTGTAGACCATTGATCAAGGCCTCTTTGGTAACAGGTTCAAATAAACCCTCTACCTTAAACATATCCTTATTAAACCTATTTAAATATGTTTTGGAGTTTTTATTTTCTCACTAGAATATATACACTTGTGTTGAAATAGGCAATAAGCTTGACATATAAATTGTTGAAGTCAAGGATAAAACTGAGCTTCAAGCTATGATACCATGCTAGAACAAATTCATAAAATATGGTCAAAAGGATTTTACAAGTGATATTGTTATCCTGTATGATTAGGTTTGAATTTCTTCTTCTATTTTATACATATTCTCTTAGGTCATTGAACTTGTCATATTTTCCCAAGTTATTTTTTTATGGAGATGAAATCATTGGAGAGACAGGAGTCTAATACCCATTTACATATTAGGGAGTCTCCATGGACTCTACATAATAGATTGTATTCATCCTTTAAAGTGTGCATAATTTACTCGTGTTAAAGTCTTTTTTTCATATAGGAATGCTCGAGCAGGATTTTAAAGGAGAGTGATGGCAATGGCGATTCTTATGGCTATGCCATACTAAGGCTTTACTTTTAGGCTTTTAGAAATCACCATTGGAACACTTAATTTGAGAACATTCATCTTGGTAGTAAGAGCAACTTTTAGGTAGGATTAGGGACTGATAATACTCTTGCCTATTTTTCTACATGTTGTTTTACTCTGTTCAATTCATAAAAAGAAGTTGCATACATGTGATTGGTGATGCGAATGACAAAGCTAATGGTTGCACCATTTGTTCACTTTATTTTTCTTTGTTATTTGATGAAGGTCCAGAGGAGTTGATATACCTATTGTAACACCCGGACATCACGGGGATTGATTAAAAATTAATCTCAAGTGGAAAAAGAACAGATATCTGACATCTTGTTCTTTTAGGGGAAAAGGTCTTGTTTAAGGAGTCGCCACCTAGTATTATGGTCACTAGGAACCCTAACTGGTCAACAGAGATTCTATGGTCTGGGACTGGTTACACGAAAGGGAAGATGGTATCACCCCATTAGCGTCCTACGTGAGGCAGGTTGCATTGATGGTTTTGTCTAAAATTGCTAAAGGTTTTGTTTGTGTTATGTTCTTATGGTCATCCTGTAATATTCCCGACTCTAGCGTCAGTGAATATTCATCTACGAATATTTCCAACTCTGGCGTTAGTAAATATTGTGTAACTCAAAAAGTATGGTATTTCTAACTCTGACGCCAGTAAATAAATCCGTAAAATTCTATATTAAAAGAAACAAAAACTATTTTTTTATTTTCTCTTTTTATTTATGTAGCCCAGTCTCAAAACTAAAAAAAAAGGTCGGGTCACTGGTCCAAACCAGTGACTCGGTGTGGCCATTGTTGCATGCATGCGTGAACAATTCACGCATGCAAGCAACAGTAATATGCTAATTAATTTTAGCAAACAGGGAAAGAAGGAGAACTCACCTGGCGTTGTTGTGACTTGGAGGCGCAGCTGAGGGAGACAGTCTAGCGTTGCTGCGACTTAGAGGCGCAGCTGAGGGAGACGCTCTAGCGCTGCTCTCAGTTGAAGATCCGGCCTGCTGCTCACAGCGAGGACAAGCTGTTGTCATGAAGGAGAGTTTCTGATGTTGCTTTAATAGAGGCTGGAAGAATATCCTGTTGTCAATGTCTGGAGAAGAAGGTGTTGCCTTTTCTGCTGGAAGGAAGATCTTCTGCCACTATTACTGTGTTGATGAAGACGCGAGGTTCTTTCTAGCAAAGAAGAAGTTGCACCGCGAGTCTACTAATGTGGACGCTGCATGTGCAGAAGGAGTTGCTATTGCTTTCCAAAGCTCACCGTGTCTATGGAAGAAAAAGCTGCACTGCTGGAGGACAAGAAGCTACATCACAGGACTTTGGTGTGGTGGCTGGACGTAAGGAGGAAGCTGAATGATGAGAGGAGGAGGCGACGCTGTTTGTTTTTATTACGCTACGATATTGGTGTTGCTCTAAATGCTGGACCGAAGAGAAGGGGTTGCTGTTGTAGTTGAGTTGAGAGAAAAACCTGTCTTTGTTTTGCAGCTACCTGTGGCTGGAACCATTGGGTTTTCGGGTGCTGATTCTCCATTGCTATAGGTAAATGGCCGAGGAAGAAAAAGAGTTGCTGATAGGGTGAGGCTGAGAGAGGGTTGGTTTGGGAGATGGTGGTAATGGCTTCGGTTGGCGGGGAGGGAAGGAAGAAAAAGGAAAATGCCGAGGAGGGGGAATGTATGGCTGGTTTGAGACCAAGGAAGAAGAGATGAAAAAGCTGGGGGGATAGGGCAGCGGCGGCTAATCTAGGATTCGGCCGCGCCCTCTTTTTTTTTGTAAATGTTTTTTTATTTTTATTTTTAGGTTTCTGGTAATGGCCTTCTTCTCGGTTTTTTGCCATCTCTTTTTTCATACCCTGAGATCTCTATTTATAGTGCCAGAGTGACACGACCAAAAAATTGATGTCTTCTCCCAAGTGCAGGAGTGTCGAAGTAATAAATAACCCGGCAAGATCGGGGTCGAACCACAGGGAGGTTAATTGTATAAATTATAAACAACAATAATACAACAACAATAGTAACAATAATAACAATAATAATAATAATAATAATAGTAGTAGTAGTAGTAGTAGTAGTAGTAGTAGTAGTAGTAGTGATAATAATAATGATACCAATAATACTATTAATAATGATAATAATAAAGATGAAGAAGAAGAAGAAGTTGATGAGAACTTTGAGATGAAGATTAACGTAAGGATTAAACAATGATAACAATAAATGTCAAGGTTAGAGGATCCACTAATGGTATTTCGAACAAGTATAGTATAAACTCTTTATTCAATTGAAAACCACACACAAAGGAGGTTCCAATCAAATTATAAATTGTTAACATAATTACATTAGTTATTTTATTCGAATAATGTTAATACTTGTAAATGTTGTCAGGCATTCATGATTATAACTTATGTTAACAACAAATCAAGTTCCTTTCATAGCTCAGGTGTCGGTTATACCATACAGTATGGGCTATGAAAGTGCCAAGTATTTGT
>Ga0325410_1000925_pt1 | contig 31651 bp, 18 predicted proteins | sample PopdelMetagenome_16_FD_206182 | JGI IMG/M metagenome (GOLD analysis project Ga0325410, IMG submission 206182) | Populus deltoides microbial communities from Bellville, Georgia, United States - Xylem-PdIQD-R3 | ecosystem: Host-associated > Plants > Phyllosphere > Stem > Wood/Secondary xylem...
TGAAGACGGTGTGTACCCATTTCCAGAAGATTTACCTCCAAAAAATATTGTTGCCTATGTCCATGAGCGTACCACCACCAATGGTTGGCACAAACGACTTGGCCATCCATCGTCCAAATTGGTTCATTATTTAATTCACACTTTTTCTTTACCCACAAATAAGAATAGATCCTTATCACTTTATTCTTCATGTTCTCAAAATAAAGCCCATCGACAGATTTTTAATAATCATGGTCTCACTAGCACTGCTCCATTGGATCTAATTTATATGGATGTTTGGGGTCCATCGCATGCCGTTGGTATTGATGGCTCTAAATATTATCTTATTTTTGTTGATCATTATACTAAATACACTTGGCTCTATCCTATGACTCATAAATCAACAGTTCAAACAATTTTTTCACAATTTAGAAATCTTGTGGAAAATAAATTTAATACCAAAATCAAGAGTCTTTATTCTGACAATGGTGGAGAATATATCAGTCTCAAGTCCTACCTATCAGTTCATGGCATCAGTCATTATACAACCGCTCTCCATATCCCACAACAAAATGGTATGTCTGAACGACGTCATCGACACATTGTTGAGACTAGTCTCACATTACTCACAGATGCTCACATGCCCCTTTCATAGTGGCCATATGCTTTTTAATGTGCAACCTACCTCATAAATCGAATGCCCACTTTTACCCTGCACAATAAATCCCCGTTTGAAAAATTGTTTCAACAAACTCCAAATTATCTCAAACTCAAGCAATTTGGCTGTCTATGTTATCCTTTAACAAGACCTTATAATAAACATAAATTGGAACCCAAGGCCACACCATGCACATTTGTGGGTTACTTACTTTCTCAAAATGCTTATCTCTGTCTTGAGCCAAAAACGTGAAAGTTGTTTCCCTCCCGACATGTCATTTTCCATGAAGGAACTTTCCCTTTTGAGACATCATCCTCCATCAACTCCATGCTCATCTCACCTTCATCAGCAACCAAAGACTCTTCTATTCCAATTTCCTTACCACTTGTCTCCCTCCCTTCTCCTCATCCAACAACATCTCTGGAACTGGGTACTGCTACCTATCCATCGTCTACGAATGGATCCTCCCCTGTATCTCTTCCTTCCCAGGTAAGTACTCCCTGCTCTCCTACTTTACTTTCCAGCCATCTTCCTCCATTAGAAGTGTCTGCTACTAATGTTTCTGAGCACACTGACGTGCGCACCCACAGAATGACAACTCGTTCCATGAATGATATTTACAAACCAAAAAAATCCTTTGTCGTCACTAAACACCCTCTTCCCCCTTGCTTGGAACCTACGAGTGTTTCTGAAGCACTCATTGATTCCAACTGGCGCACTGCCATGTCCTCTGAATTGACTGCGTTGTTGTCTCACAATATATGACATCTCGTTCCACCTCCCCCCAGTGTAATATTGTTGGTTGTAAATGGGTGTTCAGGGTCAAAAGGTATGCCGTTGGTTCGGTTGATCGGTTTAAGGCTAGATTAGTAGCCAAAAGGTTCCATCAGAGACCAGGTTTGGATTACAAAGAGACGTTCAGTCCAGTGGTCAAACCAGTGACAATTCATGTTGTCTTAACCATTGCAATTATGCAAGGATGGTCCCTCAGGCAATTAGACGTAAACAATGCGTTTCTTCATGGGCATCTCACTGAGAAAGTCTATATGCAGCAATCGCCTGGCTTCAAGAGTCTGGAACATCCACATCACGTCTGTTGTCTCACAAAGGCAATATACGGACTCAAATAAGCACCTCATGCTTGGTATTTTGCTCTCAAAATGGCACTCTTAGAATTCGGTTTCATCAATGCTAAATCTGATTCATCTTTCTTTGTGTTTTCTGATGGTTTGATACTTGCATTTTGTCTCGTTTATGTTGATGATTTGATCCTCACTGGAAACAACATGCCATTTGTTACAAGTATTATTACACAGCTTGGCCAGAAATTCTCCATCAAAGATTTGGGGCCCCTGCATTTTTTCCTTGGCGTTGAAGTTATCCCTACTGCAGATGGCTTGTTTCTAAATCAACATCAATATATTCACGACTTGCTTGCTAAAACTGGTATGGATGGAGCTAAGGATGTCACAACTCCTCTCTCTGTCTCAGTTCCTTTAAAGCTGGCAGATGGTTCCTCACCAGTTGATCCCACAGAATATCGATGAGTGATTGGTGCATTGCAATACCTCAGCCTCACTTGTCCTGATATCAGTTTTGCAGTCAACAAACTCTCACAATTCATGCATCGTCCAACACAGATTCACTGGACAGCCACCAAACGACTGCTGCGTTATCTCAAGAACACTATCTTTCATGGCATAAATATCAGGCACACTTCAACTCCGGTCTTGACATGTTTCTCGGATGCTAATTGGGCTGGTTCCTTGGATGACAGGAAATCTACTTCAGCTTATATTATTTTTCTTGGTTCAACCCCTATCTCATGGAGCTTAAAAAAACAACGTGCCATTGCTAGGTCATCCACCGAAGCTGAATACAGGGCCCTAACCACTGCTGCAGCTGAGTCCATGTGGTTGCTTTCTCTCTTTCACGAGATGAAGTTCTCTTTATTACACTCACCTACACTTCTCTGTGACAATTTGGGAGCTACTCAGCTAAGCTTTAATCCTATACAACACTCACGTATGAAGCATATTCAAATAGATCTTCACTTTGTGCGTGATTTTGTAGGAAAAAAAGCTTCCTCATGTTCGCCATGTTCATACTCATGATCAGCTTGCTGATTTACTCACCAAGCCGCTTTCTAGACAACGAACAGATTTTCTACAAGACAAGATCGGCCTAACTGATGGTAGCCCGTTCTTGCAAGGGCGTATTAAGGAAACTAAAGCAATCACAGCAATGTCACCTCCAATATAGTTGTCACCATTCATGTCCATACCATATCTGTGTATTCCCATGATTTTAGGATCAGTTTATTTTTTCCGTTACATATCCTTGATTGCCTAAACTTATGGTTTCGGGTTGTATAAAGATATGAAATATGTACAGAGATAAGTGTGCCTTGTAATAAGAACAATTTCAACAGTTTCTTATATCCGCTTTAATCCCCAATTATTTTGTTCTTATCACCTTTAAAGTGGCGTGTGTGGTACCAATATTAGGATAACATTGTTATTTTTTTGAATTTATCTTTTATGCTATGATTTATCTTAATGATCAGTGTCATAAATTCTGAAAGTTGGTCTGGATTGGCTTCGATCATTTTTTATTTTTTTTATTTCATCCATGATCATTAGGTTCATTAAAAATTAATATTCTTTGTTTTTTTATATATTTTTTCTATAAAGTTATCATAATATTATATCTCAAGTCATGGATTCAACATGTTTACTAGATTTGACTCACACCTTTTTGTTTTTAACTCAAGTCAATGGCCAGAATTTTAGATTTGTTTTTTCAAAAAAAAAAAATTCATATTGTCTTAATATATTTTCTACAATGAAAAATAAAAGAGTCACTTATCTAGTATAAACTATGATAAATTTATGATTGCTTCGTGTTACTTGTTATAGAGGACATTTAGACACCAAAAAAGTAAAGTAGAAGAGATAGAATAAGTTACTGGACATCTAAAATGGTCTAATAAAAATTCTAAATAAAAAGCTAGTTATAGAAAAGATAAAACCCAAAATGATGTTGAGAACAAACTCACTTACCCCTAGCCAAGCCTCTAAGTGTAAAATCTCCTGTGCTATACTGTAAAATACCATCCTTATGCACCACAAGGTCCTCGGAGAAGAGTTGAAAATTGTTTGCTTTTTGGCATCAGCATGATGAACCAAATTGAAAATAGTATATGTGATTATGATCCTATAACTTTCACTATACGTTTGTTGCATTTACATGCTAAGTTCGGATATCATATTACATATAATATAATACATATAAATATAATCTTGAAAATAAATAGTACAAGGCATGAGAACTGAATCAATCCTAAAACTGAAAGCTGCAGTGTCTACCACCTCAAGGTTTGAAAGAATCTGCTATTCACTCCTGCCCTATACAGATGCAACTCAGATGTAGTTGATACGCTGATTTCAGAGTTGGCAGGTGCAAAGAGGACATCTCCCTCCATAACTACATCTTTGGATGATCCTGTGCACATTGCACCGTCGCCAACCATGACAAGAAAAATGGATGGACCTGGAATAGCGGGAAATACTGTTGATGCCCCTCTTGGAAGAATGCAGCGATCAACCTCAAATTCATCAAAAGGTGGAAGGTATCTTGTTATATATGGACTCAAAGGAAATCCTTTTAAGATTTCAGGGAAGCCCTGGATCAGAACCAGCATCATCATTAATGATTTTGCAACAAAAAGTTGCTAAGACAGAGCCACTAAAAGCAAATTTAGGGGGGAAAAAATCTCCCCTGCATTCTAAAAGCTTAAGTTCCTTTCTTGTCTTTATGAAAAATGACAGCAGTATTGTCTTTTCTTCAATGTGTGTAGATGCATGCTGATGCAACACTATCCACAGCAGAATTTTATTGATTCTTAAGCCGAGGTCAATGAAGAGCAACGAGTGAATAAACAGCACATAACTACAACAGAGCAATACTTCAATTGTTAATTTGTGCAACCCATCACAATCTGATGAAGATTTACTTACGACTCATGGCCAATCTCCTTTCCATTGGCTAATAAAAAAAATGAGTGCCCAGTTGAAAAAGAAGGCCCAGGTTCTAACACAGAGAAGGTGTCATAAGATAATATTCTTCTCTGTAAAAATTTCCTGTTTTGCTACTAAAAAGTACATTTCTACAGAGTAATCACAGAAATTCGTTCCTAAGATATATTAATGTCCAGTAATTAAAACTGTTATGCCGAGAAAAATTTCCCATCCTGTTCTTTTGGCCCTTTCTAATAAATGACTTTTTTTAAAATGCAAGGCATATGATTTCTGGAGTATTACATGCTACAGGTGACTGCAAGGGATTTGATTTAAAAAGCCCAACATATTTATCAAATTTAAACAAAAAATAATGCAAATTCACACATTTATTTTTTAAATGAAGTACATACATGCATGAATTTATTACCTGTTTGTATGTGAGCATGGAACAAAGAGTTTGAATATCCCGGAGCTTGGGTGTAAGACCAGCCCGCACAACATTGTCTGAGGTTGCCATGCATTCTATACACTCACCGTATAGATATGCATGGGGTTCATTTGCCCCGAGATACAAAGCTTCACCAGAATTGAGCTTCACATAATTAAGAAAGAAGGCTGATATGACACCAATATCAGCTGGATATTGCTTTTCTAACTGCAAGACCAACTGTTCCTTTCCTGTCAACTGTCTTATCTGACAGATAAAAAAATGTTAAGGTGTTAAATCAAGAGCATGACAGAAAATCAAGAATGATATAGCTTAACAAGTCATTAATAAAATACTCTACTGCAATTCTTTTGTTATCATTTTTTTATTCATGAAAGAAATGCTTTTAACCCTAAATGCAAATCTATTACACATGTCAGTCACGGCATTCAGATCACCTTACAAAGCAGGTATCTTTAATCAAGAAAATCTCAACTAACCTTGCTTTCCATATACAATCTACTTTTTAATTTTGATATTGCTTCAGCCGTGATCTCTTGGCTCGCTGACATGAGTTGGGTAAAAGCTGATCGCAGAACAGATTTTACTTTTTCCTCATGATCTTGCTCATGGATTTGCAGGACTTGGTTTGCTTCCGCACTGCCAACCAGTTCTACTATCTCAGGAACATCTCGAAGCACACCTTTAAGCTCCTGGAAAATTTATCAATTTGCTTCGATTGAATGAAAAAATGGATATGGCTTCAACAGATTTATTAATAAAAAAGACATTAAAAATATGCATGTGGAGATGCAATAAACAAAGTCAAGGTTGTTAGAAGAAAGTAATGGTGACCTTGATCGACTGAGAAAAACACCGATGCCTATTCAGATCTAATCCATACAAGATAGATAGATATTCACCCTCATTTTCTTTGGATTAATAAGTTCCCAATTAACATTGAGAAGTCATGGGTTTTCAATATGCCTGCAGTCTGCAGTAACCATTTCCTGTTCAAGGCTTCTTTTAAAAATGCATGCTTTATAAGGCGAAGGAGAAGTTTGTTGATGACTTGGTAATTCTCTCGCAACTTTAAGGAACCCAAAAGGGCAGCAATAAAGGATAAGGAACTCAAAAGTATCCCATCATCTTAGCGATACAATCCAAACAAGTTGTGGTCACATGATATTAAGAATCGCCAGACTGATGATTATTACAGTTGAGAGCCACATAGTTCTAGCCCATTAGAAATGTTAATAACAGGAATTACCAAGAGAAACGGGTTAAGTTATGGTAGAATCACATCCATTTGATTGAATCTTTAGATTTCTCATAAAATGAAAAATAAACAATTTAAGGAGCCTATGTGTTTCTCATGCATCAGAATGACCTCTTAAAGTCCTTCAATTCCAACCAAGATTCACAACACTACCAATGAACAAAAATCAACTCGAAGAATTTGCGAATTAGATAAATGCAAGAAAGATAGAGATCAATCGAGCACCCCAATACTGATAAAACCACAGAGGGCCTCAAACTCTGTTATGGCTAAAGCCATCTCGGGCTTATGATTGTCATCCTTATAACGATTTGGCTGCAACTTGTGTAGAACTTTTGCCAATTCCTTGTCTGGGTGAGCCTGAATCGACAACGCTTTTGCCACAGAAAGTACCTATCAGACACCAAACTTTGAAAATCAAATTGAAAACATGCGATCAAAACACAGTGATTTTATTTTTTTTAATCGAACACAGATAAAGAAGTTAGACTAATATACAGACAAAAACCATAATTCATCCTGATCATAAAAGAACCAATTACAAAAAATCACACTCATGACTCAACCAAAACAAAAATTCAAGCACAACACAAACAAAATCATACAAGAAAAAAAAAGATTGTACCTTGAACAAGAAAGGGAGATCACAACCCCACTTATCCAAAACTCCTTCACCAAGCACATTAGGATTCTTAAGAATCCATTCTTTCAAACCCATACTCCCGGACCCAATTGAGTCGCCATTCTCCACACCACTTTCCACCACAAAAGAAGGCCCAGAACCATGTGTACCCATCCAAAACTCAGCAAAAGGCTTCTTCTTTTCCAATTCTAAATCAGACCCAGAATTCAATTCATATAGCCTTGCAACCTCAGACCCCTCTGTCCCTTTTTTGCCCCAATCATAGTTTTGAACTGAACATCTCAGTCTCTTCAGCCCTCCTCCTCCATGATGGTTCTTCTCCAATCCAGTCTCCATTGAATCAAAGACAAGACCTTTACTATATTATATGAAACAAAAAGAATGAGACTTCAAAGATGTGAATATAGCAAATGCCATGAAGAAAAGGGTGTGTGTATATAACAGATATTGCTGGTTTTTGAAGTGTTTGAAAGGGTAAAAAGAGAGAGGGAAACAAGTTGAGAAAGAGAAAGAAAAGGAGACTTGAGAGAAAAGATAGAGGAAACCGCATGTAGTGGGGTCTGATCTGCCTACCAGTTTTCATTCCCTTCCCTTCCTGTTTAGTTCCAAACTCTCAAGATTTTCTTTCTTCTTCAGCACTTTCTGTTTTGTCAGCATATAATTAATGAGCGTGTTCTTGAAATCTCTCACTTGATATTGATATTAATTGAAGTACAAATTAATTCTATAATATTTTTTTTTATCATAAATAAAATATTGGACAATTAAATAAAATATTAAATAAAAGAAACATTTGACCCCAAAAAAGGAGCATAATTTTAATACATAAAAACTAACTAGAAAAAAATCCATAAAAATTAAAAAAATAACAACTTAACAGATTGATTCAGAATAAGTTTTAAAATAATATATATTTTTTAAAATAAGAATTAAAAAATCAATCACGTTGGATTGGCGTGGAATGAGTAAAATTGCCAAGTTTCTATGGGCATAGGGACACAAAACCCGATCAACGCCATGTGAAGGACACAGCGTCACCATCCCATGAGGAGAATATCCAAGCCCCCCAATTTATTAAAATTTAATGCCTGTCCTTTTCTTCTACACTAAGAATTTTTGTAGTTATCATTTCAATTTCTTATAATGCTTTCACGTTAATTAATATATGAATAATGTTTGACTTCAATAGTGTTTTGTCTTAATTTAACATTTTCTTGCATCAATTTCAGTGGAAAAAAAATTAGTTTTATTTAAAAGTAACAAAAGGACCTCTTCCTCTTGTATTATACGTGTCCAACAATTTCAGGCTTTTATAGGAGTATAATTAAAGTTGCCTTTTAAAGTATTTTTATTTTGAAAATAATATATTTTTTTATTTTTAATACCAATACATTAAAATAATCTAGAAACATAAACAAAATAATTAAAAATTAAAATTTCATAAAAAGTCTACGAATCCCACTTTCTACAACATAACTTTTTATCCGTGGCTTATCCGTGGATTGTTCGATTCATAGTATCAATTTTGACGAGCATCCAATCTCAATTCATAAGAAATATATTGTCAAAATTGTTGTTTTGAATTCCGATTCTATCTTTGAAATTACAAGAATAAGATGCTTCTTACTAGCATGAGATTTACGATAAAATAAGAAAAGGTCCTTGGACCACCAATAATAGAATAATATAAGGTAAGGAGTTGATACAAGTAGGAGAAGGTTCCCACTATAAACTAATAATAATAATAAAAAAAAACCAAGATAATATAATCTTAAACCACTGTGGTTTCAAATTCAAGCCCCGTAGTTACTAATATAATAGTCACTGGAAGCTTACATGGTCGTTAACTTTAGATCTCGTGAAAATTATCGAGGTGCATGCAAGCTGACCCGCACACCCACGTTAATAAAAAATAAAATAAGATAATATAATCTCAAACCATCAACTTTAATATTGGATATTATACATGTTATTTACACTTTTATTATTGCATAATGCGCCGGTGCACATACATGCAAAATCTAAAATGATTATTTATTTGATCATGAAATAGATATATCAATTAGATTAAATCACAAAAAAAAATATATTAAAAAAGGAGAGAAAATATATATATAAAAAACCCATATAAAATTGATAAAAATAATGTCAAAATTCGGAATTTTTTCCCAACAATAGGATTTGGATATTTTTATCGCCTAATACTTGGATAAGAGAGAGAGGGAGGGGGGTAAATTCATAGTTTTATGATTGTAAAGGCAACTAAGATGTACTAAAATGAAACAATATGCAATATATGGGGACTTGAAAGAATTTAATCCGTCAATTACTATACGCGTCAACCATACGCCGTTGTTCTTGAGAAAAGTTTTCTGTTATGCACACGTGAAATTCGCAGGACATTTGTGGACGGAATGGACGTCGGGCCACAGATGCCAACGAAGCTAAGATCCACTTTTTGTGTTGTTCACTCCACCAAACGAATTGAATCCACAATGTTATATATTCCTTCCTCTTCCCTTCTTTTTCTTCTAAAAAGTTATTATTATCCCATGGTGTAACTTTAGATAACATTCGGCTACGTACTATCCCCAATATAATGAACATAAGATATAAAATAAAATTGAGAAAAAATTGTATTTCACAGTAAGGTATAAGATATAATAACTGTTTTTATATCTTATTTAGTTATAATGGATATGATATAATAAAATATTAAAAAATTTATTTTATTCTTAATATATATTGTTATCAAACTTACATATTTTAAAAAATAATTTATTTTTTTTACTTTAGTTTATATCGAGTGTTGAAATTGATAATATTATAATAATCCTAGTTACAAGACTTGAACTAACTTAATGAATTGATCTGATATCTGAACAGGTTCGAGTTTAAAAAATAAAGAAAAGATTTACTCAATCTAATACAATAAAATACCCAAGTCAACTCGGGATAAAATATAAGTGAAAAAACCGTTGATTTTTTGAAAATAAAAATCTTGGGTCAGCCGAGTTAACTCTCTTGACTTATGACCCGAACCTTATCTCGGGTTGACCCTTAAGTCAGATTTTAAAATTACGATAATAATAACTTTTATTCTTACACTAACTCGGTTAACCCTCCTGATCCATGACCAGGCCCTTGCCCCGAGTTGACTCTCGAATCAAGTTTTAAATCTATAATAATAACCACTTTTATTTTATGTTGATCGGGGTCGGTTGATCCTCCTGACACGAGACTCGGGCCTTACCCTGGGTCGACCCTTGAAGTGGATCTTATAGCTACGATAATAACCATTTTTATTTATGTTGAACTGGGTCAACTCAGGTTAATCCTTCTAAAATGAGACCTCGACCTTACCCCGGGTCGACTTTCGAGTCAGGTTTTAAAACTATGATAATAATAATTCTTATCCTTATGTTAACCCGGGTCAAAGGTCATCTTCACTTATGACCCAGACCTTGCCCCAGATTAACCCTTGAGTCAGATTTTAAAATTATGATAATAATCATTTTTATTCTTATGCTAAATCGGGTCAACTGACCCGTGACTCGAGCCTCGACCAATGACTCGGATCTCAACCAGTGACCCGGGCTTTGCCCTAGATCGATCCCCGAGTTGAGTTTTAAAATTATGATAATAATCATCTTTATTCTTATATGTCTTGGTTGGAAAATTTTGGAATTGAGAGTTTTATACAATGATATTATAGGAATAGACAATAATAAATATTATCTTTATCACTAGAGACATATCACTTCTATACTTCATGCTTTGAAAGTATATAAATTCACTCAAAAATTATTTTAGAGACAAATTTATTTTTATATCTTTGTCTCTTCAACCAAATACATTTTTTTTTATTGTCTCAATCTTTTCTATCTCAAGACACTAACCAAACGCTAGGGCTGCAAATGTCATTTTCAATTCGTAGTTGCATTATCATTCATGTAATATTATTAAACTTGGTTTAACTCAAGTTGAATTTTAAATTAAACCAATTATGAGTTGACTAGGTTAAACCTGGTCGATCTGATGAGTTCATTCATGACTTGATTCATCCGTTTAAAATTCAATTTGCTTTTTTTTTTTATATAAATAAAATGATATTGTTTTGATTTTATTAAATAAAAAATCCTTAAAAATAACATCATTTTAGATTGATTCAGTTAACTCACCTAATCTACAACTTGATTTTTGAAATAAGATATACCAATAAAAAAAGAGATTTGATAAACATTTTCCACTAGAATATAAGAAGTTTGTTAGGGAAAAAAACAAATAGTTATTTTTCTTCACTCCAATCAACCAAGTATTATATGTATATTTATTCCAACTACGTGGGATATAATACGTGCATGTAAATAAAACAACGAAATTTATGATTTAAAGTAATCATTTGGGCAACGCAATGATTGCAAGTTCCAGCTTCCCAGGGTTAGTAAGAGTCACAATCTTGCCTTGAACATGCTTCTACATAACTACATACCTAGTTTGATCGTACAAAAGTAAGCATACAGCGTGTTTGACAGTGTGGTTGCGGATGCTTTTCAAATAGCTTTTCGTGCCGAAATGCATACCAATGATGTTTTTTTATTTTTTAAAAATCATTTTTGACATCAGCACATCAAAACAATCCAAAAAGTACAAACCGCACTCAATTTTAGCAAAAAAAAAAAAATTCAAATTTGAAGGAAACTCAGGTACAAACGCAGTACCAAACGTTCCCTTAGTGACTAACCTTACAAATTACATGTCAATGGAATGTTAAAAAAAATATTAAAAAATACCTGTGTTTTCCATGAAGCAGCTGTTCACGAGTTTGTTTCGGACGTGATTTAAAATATTTTTATTTATAAATATATTAAAAATATATTTTTAATAGAAGCATATTAAAATAATATGAAAATATAAAAAAATTAATTTTAAATAAAAATAAATTAAATTTTTTAAAAATATAATTTCAACTTGATTCCACATGGATTGATCTAGTTATAAAACCTGATTTAAAAATTAATCTAGTTTGAGATGTTAACTTGATTCTACTTACCTCAATTAATATGAAAATATTGTTTTTTTAAATATTGTTTTGATAAATGTTTTTTTGAAAAAATCAATGAGCTTTTAATTGGATTTTACTAAATTAACTGTGTTACAGGTCAATCAAAATTATTAACCAAATTAAATTAAATAATATATATATATATATATATATATATATATATTAATCCAAACCAATCTAAATTTATAGCCAGATCTAAGTTCATTTGATGTCTTTCACTAATTGTAGTCCCCCGGCCCACGTGTGTCTCTTTATTTATCCATAATTGTAGGTTATGTTAGGTTTTTTTTAGGTGAAAAATTAAATTTCACATGTGACTGCAGTTGCTTCGGGCTATATTTATTTTCTGAAAAGTAGTTTTTAAAAAATTATTTTATAAATTTTTTTGTATTTATTTGTTATTAGAAAAGTTGGTTAATGAAAAATACTTTCCAGTCAAAGAAAAATTTAACTTGATTTTCAGGAAAGTGTTTTACTGGAAAATATGAGCGGAAAAAACTTTCTGGAAGTTGTGAAAAATTTAGAAATGTCATATTATTTACTGATTATATCAAATTTGGTCATCAAATTTTTGATTGCTATATTTTGTTTTGAATATTTATTTTTCAATTTCACATCTTAAAATTTAATTGTTATATTAACTTTAGTCCTTATTTTTATAATTGTTATTTCTTTTTCTTTATCATTTTTTTATTAAATTTTTTTATCTATCAAATTTGGTTCTCATTCTTTTGATTGTTACTTATTTTATTTGAAATAATTTATGAAATATTAATTATTATTATTATTTTAATTTCTTCATCTTTCATTTTTTTTAAGATTTGATTTCTATTATTTTGATTATTATTTATTTTATTTGAGATAATTTATGAAATTATATTTTTTTCAATTTAATTCTTATTCAACTTTTTAATTTGTAGGATTTGTTCCTTATTATTTTAATAAACTTGAGAAGATAAAACATTAATAAGTTATTTTCCAATTTATTTTTCATGACATAATCAAACACTGGAAAGTGTTTTCCAACTTATTTTACATTACACTATCAAATATTAAAAAATAATTTATTTTTCTAAAATTTTTTTTAAAATTTACATTTTAAAAACAAACTATTTTATAGCAAACAAATATAACCTTACTGATCATGTTTTTGCCGATTTTAATAAAGGATTTGTCATCACTTTTTGTTGAACGGAGGGAATTTGACCTTGACAGTTCGTAATTTTCTATGAGCAAGATTTGGTACTGTCGTTCCAACTTTGAATTGACAAATTCATATTATTAATTTGGGAAAGATTCAATTTCCTCATATTTTAATGTTCAATCCGATGATAATTTTAAACATAGTTTTTAAATCCAGTTCGGTACAAAGCCCGGATTATCCATGTTAATTTCTTTTTAAATTAAAACGATGTTGTTTTAATAAAAAAACAAAAGTTAACAGGTTGCAATCGAGTTTTTGTTCGGATCTCGCCGGGTTAATTGGCTCGCCGGGTCACCTCGAGTTTTGATTTTTTCTATTTTTTTTTAAACCCGATCTGATTTCAGCTCTGAATTAATTTACTAAACTGGACCGGATTTTAAAACTATAATTTCAAATACTTATCCTGGAAGGTGTTTTTGTGACTTTTGAAAATTAGTAAAAAAAAAAAGTAAAAGAAAGAAGTTCTAAAGTCAAATATAAGAATGTGTTTGGTATTGCACCTACACTGTTTTTAAAATATTTATTTATTTTTTTTGTTTTAAATTAATTTTTTTTATTTTTTTTGATATGTCAATGTTAAAAATAAATTTTTAAAAATTAAAAATTATTTTAATTTATTTTTAAAATAAAAAATATTTTGAAACTAGAATCTAAATAGCTTTTATTTTGTTCTGAACACCAAAACAAGAACGCAGATTTTAACTTTATATCAAGAAAAATGATACCATGCTTGTATACGGACATAAATAGATACGAGAATGACATAAAAAAAATTATATATAGTACAAAAAAATGATAAAAATATTTTTATCTATTATTTTTTTTTAATTTCCTTTCTCCTGTTTCTCTCTCACTAGTCTCTATCTCTTTAATGTCTGTAAATCTATTTAACAGGTGAGCCACTATCTAATATAAAAAATATTTTAGCTTATAATTTATAAAAAAAATAAAATATTGCAAAATAATAAGTTTTCTTTGATTTTTCTCTCAAAATTGTTTTTACAAACCTTTTAAAGGAAAAAAATTCTTATTTATTTCCCTAAAAAAATCCTATTTATTTACTAAATCTCTTAGGAAAAAAAAACTTATATGAAAGCTCCTAACTAATTTTGGTTAAAAAAAATATGCAGCAATTTTAAGAGAATTAATAAATTGAACAAAGTACACAAATAAAAAAAATACTAAACAAATCCAAACTTTAGGGCCATTTAGTAATAATAGAAAAATCCAGGAACCAAACTACAAAACCCCCCAAAATCTTTTCAAAAACCCTCAAAATTAGGGTTTTACTTGCAGTTCTAAAAATCTCTGAGAGTCAACAATGGCAGAATCAATGTGCAGAACCCTACGAGACGGATCGTTAGAAGGAGAGCAAGCACCAGCTCTTACTATCAAAGATGCTGCAGCTTCTCCTTTCGGTTTTCACGTCTTCTCTCACGTGCTCTCCCAGCTCTCCTCCTTCATTTTAGCCTCCAAATCCCAGTCCCGGTTTGTCCAATTCAAAACCACGCCGTTTCTGGTCCCTTTTGTTGTTTTATTAATTTAATCGAGATTAATTAATTGATGTTGCAGTGGTATTGTGATTGTTGCGTTTTCACGGAGCCCTTCGTTTTACGTGGATTTACTGAAAAGTAGAGGGATTGATGTAAATTCATCTCATAAATGGTAAAAAGTTTTTTACTCTATACACACTGTTTGGTTATTGTGAAAGTGAAGGAAATGGAAAAAAAATATTAAGTGTTTATATATATATATATATAATTTTTATTTTTGTGGTAAAATCGTGTTATTTTTTGTGATTGTAGAATTTGTGAAGTGATTTATGGGCGGGGACATGTGGGCTGAATTATTGTTGTTGTAGGGTTCAGATTTTGGATTGTTATACGGATCCGCTTTGTTGGAAGGATCAGCTTATGGGGTCGGGAAATTTCATGGATGCTTCCCATGAAACTTCTTCAAGTTTGAGCCGTGTCTTTAAGGATGTGAAGGATTTGGACAAGCTGTACTCTATGATTCTTGAACTGGGGAAAGGCAAGTTCTGTGTGAATTTTTGTTGCTGCTTGGTTTTGTATGTGATAGATATGGCAATAATAGAAATAGAAGAAAAGTGGATTCTTCTGAGAAGTATTGTGCTTAAAAAACTGTTTGGTCCATCAGTTGGTTAATTTGTGAGTAGTTTTTTGTGTTTTTACTTGCAGGGTTGGTTGGACAAGGAAAGGATCGTTTTTCTGTTGCCATAGATTCAGTAATTCCGGAACCTGCAAGTTTGAATCTCTGATAACTGTGTTTAGAATATGAAAAATTAGGGCTATGGCCATCGCTGTTAAGTTTAAATGAAGTTCAGGTGATCCTGCTGGTGTGGTCTAATGATTTTCTAGTAAATTTTTGCTTTAGGTCTATAACTAAGTTCCACTTAGTTATGTGTGGTAATATGAACAAATGGATTGTAGGTTGCTTTTCTGTGTGGAAACTTCTTGTCAAGTACTGATACGAGCCAAGAAGTATTTTGGGTTACTATATTGGATGCCTCTGTTAGAAAGTATCGTTCTGTTTTGGATGTGACCTGTGGAAACTTCCTGTGAAGTGCCAATGTTTTCCCAACAAACCTGATGTGGACAGGCTTAGCCAGAGGGAAGGCATTATTAGGGATTGTATGTCTAGTGTCTTACTTCAGATTATTAGGAGGTTCATATGCTGAAATGGATGGATTTGATTGCATTTTTTGTTTTCTCCTAACTCACGTGGAATAAGTTTGAAATATGGTTCTTAGAGCAAAAGATGCCAAAAGGTACTTGCATGGTGCTTTTTTGTCTCAGTTTAGTTCAGCAGGCATGCTCACATGAACAGTGCCCATGGAAAACCCAAAGAATTTGTTGATTGGTATCGAAATCATTCTCCTTATTTCTCGAGGCATGTTCTAATGCAGTAGATCCATTGATTGGTATCGAAATCATTCTCCTTATTTCTCGAGGCATGTTCTAATGCAGTAGAATGGATGCTAGGACATAGAGATGATGTTGGCTATCCTTGGGAATGACACAATGCTTCCTTCATCATTACAGTTCTTCAAAAACCTGATCAATACAGAGTATATTTATTTGCTGTTAAATCACCAAAAGAACAATTTCAATCTGTTATCATAATTTAATAGTTTTGTTTAACTTGTGAGATATTGAACTTGTGGTAGTTTGTCCTTTTATATAAAATTCTAGTGACAGCACAATATGTCAGAATGCTCAGTTTTAATGTTGAGTAGTCTTTCACGTCTTACAGCTCATATGTTTGTCCCTTTTCTTCTATGATTTCATTCTGATGGATTCTTCACCATTTTAACCAGATAAATGAAATGCTAAGACATACGTCTACACCAACAGTTGCAGGCCTTTTAAGCAACCTTCGTAGCCATGGTATTAGTATTTATGTTCCCTCCCAGACTTTCTCTAATTTAATGCACTGTTTTCCTTTGATATTTCTGCTGTTACTTAGAACAAGAACTATATCTTTGGTGTTTAAATACATAAAAATTAATGGTTTGCCTTTCCTTTTAAATAAATCTGAATCCTTTAGGATTGGCAGAAGGGTTTAGATGACATTGATGTGGTTTAATATTGAGTGTATATTGACTGTTGTTTCATGATTGCAGAACAGATTTCTAGCATCTTTTGGTTGTTACATTCAGACCTTCATGAAGTCAAAGTTACATCTGCTCTTGAATATCTGTCCTCTGTGGTGGCCAGTGTAGAACCACTGCATCAAACTGCTGGTGGAAAGAGAGGGGATTTAGAAAACCTCTCTTTGTTGGAACAGAACTTTGGGAAAGGAAAGCTTCAAGTCCGATTCAAGCGCCGGAATGGGCGTGTTCGTGTGGTGGTGAGTGTCTCTCTCCTTTTCTCTCTTTGCTTTCTTTCTTCTGTTTTTTTGGAAGGGTCTGGTGGGATCTGTTGCCCCTGATTATGAAGCATCAAATTGCTGTAACGGATTTTTATTCTGTTTTTAGAATGAAGGATTTCATATTGATCAGTCAAGCAACAATTTTACATCTGTTTCATCTGAAGATGGGCTAGTTAATCAAATTAATCAAGGCCTTGTGCCAAAGGTCAGTGTGGAGTGCTCTCTCTCTCACACACACCAGTACATGCACCCATGCACATGTGCACCCCCAAGATAGCAGATGTACTTTGTGCAACTTAACTCATTTTTCTGTAACTGGTGCTTCTTTCAACAGGTGCAGTTTAATCTAGAGTTAACAGAGAAAGAACGGATTGACAGGGCTAAGGTTGTACTGCCTTTTGAGCACCAAGGTGTGGAAACGTGGATTGATTAATAGATTTGATTCCTTCACTTGAGATTTTATTTAATCTTAGAAAGTACAAGATGTTTGCTTCTACATCAATTCTTAACCTTCACTTTTGCTTTAGGAGATGGTGGACCTATTCATATCTATGATGGTCGGAGATCTCTTACAGAGAGCAAAACTGAGGCAACTCTTTCTTCAAGTGGGAATTCACAAAAAACTGACTCTGGTGAAGGTGAGATAATATATTTTCGTGATTCAGATGATGAGATGCCAGATTCTGACGAGGACCCAGATGATGATTTGGATATATAATATATACATGCACTGTTCATGATTATGAACTGATGCCAGAGTGCATAGATTGTAAAATATAGTATCTCATTTTCTGGTCGTTTGCACGTCCCTTAAAACGGAAATCAATTTTTATTTTTTACTATTTGACTATTTTAGTACAACATAGGATACCTAGAAAAAAGGGTTATTCCTCGGATCAGTGTGATGCTAATTTTTTGATAAGAGGCAGCGCTGTGCTCTATAAATGGATCCAGCAGACTTTTAAGCATGCAGAGGATAGCAGATGGAGGAAAGACATTAAGTGTTCTACAACAACAATGGACATCTAGGCTAATGGGAGTGCATCCAGTCCAGGAAAAGATGGTTCTTAACTTTGAGTTGTATCCTTGCCAGATGAAGTAATTCCTTTTGCTAGCTGAAGAGGAATGCGTAATGGCCCTGTCCAGCATGCATTTTCTTGACATAAGAGAGAGCTTCAAAGTGGGTGTATGGCCTTGCCCTGATTTTAATGGAAAGGATCAAAGGAGTAACCACCACAAGGATCACTGGACTGGTAAAACTAGCACGAGCCCATTGCATTCTCTTCACGTTGGGCAATAGTGAGGGATACAAGTACAAATCATCTAATACCCGGTATATTTTCACTTGTGCTTGCGAGCTTACTCCATAAATATAAAAAGAGCTGTGTTTTGATTTAACATAAGATTGCTATATAGGCTGACACTTGTTGCTCGTCAAGTGACTTCTTTCTAGGAGTCTGGTGTTGTTTGGTATGTTACTGTGAGGCTTCTACATATTCGATCTGGCAGTTTTTTTCGCTTTTCTGAGTGCGCCCTTTGGGTTTTTCCACTGACCTGTATATCTTTCTTAAGCGTGACGAAGAGTTTTGTGAGATACAGACATTTTGAGTAATTCATGTGCTGTCTGTAGTTTTGGATCACCTAAGATTGGAATTCACATAAGATGATTGAGCTCCTTTAAAAGCCGATCTCCATATGTCAGTCGGTATCTCAACAGGCGAAATCCATTGTCTGTAGTCTTATCTACGCACAGCCCGCCAGTTCCCCGATTACAACATCAGAGAGTACACTAAACGAGGCACCGTCGACGTCTTCCATCAAAACCAAACCCTAACCGACCCATCCTCCATCTCTGCTGCCTATTCCGATGGTGAGGCCCAGCTTGATGTTGCTAAAAGACAAGCTGTTGTTTACTCCCTTTATTCCCTGAAATCAAGAGCGTCATGGAGTCCAACAATTCTTGCTGATTAGTCCCCGATTTCATTTTGTATCCATTTTGTAATTCGAGGAATTTGATTTTCTTTTTAAATAATTGAAATAATTCTTTTTAAAACTTGTTAATTAATAGTATTAGCCTATAAGATTAATTTATGTTTGTCTGGCTTTCGACTTCACTGGGAATGTGAAGTTAATTAGAGATGTGTTAATGTTTTGTGATGATTCTTCTACTTCGTGTGGTAGTTGATGCTGATGTGTAGCTACCACACATATGAGACTGTTCTAAAGAAGCAGGATGTCCTGCAGCTACAACATATGAATGAAGAGGACAAGCTAGAATGCCCTCTCTGTTGGTGTTTTTTAAAGCTAGCAAGAGGCAGACAAATCAATTAATATGGTCTTCATGATGTTCGTAAAAAAGATTTGGTTTAGATCTGTAGCAAAGTTCTACTTAGTTATGTGTGGTAATTTGAACAAGTAGATTGCAGGTTGCTTTTCTGCGTGAAAACTTGTCAGCTACTGATATGAACCAGGAGGAAGTGTTTTGGGTCACAATATCGGATGCTGTTTTGGATGTGACCTGTGGAACTTCCTGTGAAGTGCCAATGGTTCCCCAACAAACCTGACGAGGATAGGCTAAGCCGATGGCAAGGCATTTTTAGGGATTGTTTGTGTAGTGTCCTATTATAGACTATTAGGAGGTTTATATGCTATAATGGATGGATTTGGTTGCTTTTTTTGTATTCTCCTAACTCTTGTGGAATAAAGTTATATGCTGTTCTTAGATCAAAAGATGCTAAAAAGTACTTCCATGCTGCTGTTTTGTCTCATTTTAGTTGAGCAAGCATGCTCACACGGCTACAGCTTATGGAAGCCAGAATCTGATGACTGGTATTGATGCAACCAGGGTTGTAGATGTTGATCTTTGGGTTAAATATTAATATTTATATATTTTGATGATACCAATTAAATGAAAATGAATTAATAATATGCTTTGTTGAAAATAAATTTAAAGGTTTTTAATGAAAATCACATCAACAAGCATGAAGAATTAAATGATGAAATCAATCAACAAGTTCAAGATACAAAGTGAAGACTTAATTCTTAAAAATTCTTTTTAGTATAAATTGTGTAAATTTTTATACCTTACTTGATAACATAAATTAAAATGAATTCACACACTTTACATTGCATGCATTATATGATTGATATGCATTTAGTTGGTTTAAGATTCATTAAGTTTAAAACTGTCAAATCTAGTTTTTTAAGTTGAACCGGTCGACTACTTGGCTATATCAAGTGAACTAGTTGACTGCTTGTTCATCCTTGAGAATTTGTAGGAACCGGTCAACCGATTGTCCTAACCAATATGAACCGGTCGACCGTTTCATCTATCAAAGGAACAATAACAACTATAAAACTACTAGTTTTTGCTAGAAACATATATATAGCTTCTCTAATTACAAAATTAGATAAAGAATTTGAACATATATCATATACAAGCTATTTTAAGAGCAAAACAAATTCAAAATCATTGATCATTAATCATACTCATATTTGTGCATTAAAACCTTCATAATCTTGCACTAGAGTATATATTCTCATTCTTACAACACTTAAACACTTTCAAATCCCTTAAGTGCTATTAAGTAAGCTATATAAATCATAGATTCTGAATTATAAAATCCACTCCATTGAGAGTATTTTGTGACTACAAAACATTTGTAAAAACTTGAGAGTTTGGATAAACTCTTGGCATTAGTGAAATATTATCACCAAGAAAAAAATCTCAAGAAGGGGATATCTTCAAGTGGCGTATAAGCTTGGTATGGATTCATCAAGGACATTGTATCTTTAACTTGAATTAGTAAAAGAATACAATACTCAAGTGTGGTTGGTACTTGAGGTGTAGATGTAGGTTTGCTGAACCACGTTAAAAACTTGAGTTTACAATCTCTCTTTCCTTACTTATGTATTTTAATCACTTTAATTATATTGTTGGTTATTGTACTTAGTGTTTCAAATCATATATTTTTTTAATATTAGTGGAACACCTAATTCACCCCTCTTTAGGTGTTATTGTTGCCTTAATCCTAAAATAACAATAGATATTGAAGGTTCCAAGAATTTGGGTAAGGATATGACACTACTAGATGGAGATTTAACAAGCAGACTATATAAATGGCTTAATAGATGCTTTTATGGACCGGTATGACTGGTCTAGGCCCAAGATAAGGCTTGGTTGCATAGGCTAAGTAAGCATCTTAAAATTGAGATAACTGGAGATCTGATCATTGGATCGGGATCAATTTTTTCTAGGTGATTCCACATGTAATTTTCTTATAAGAAGCCACTATATGCTTATTGGACCATTGGATATTGTAGAATTAAGCCCAAAAGTTGTTGTGCGGTCTAATTTTGTTATTTTCCTAGGATTTTTTAGATTTATCATTTTTATTTTGGATTATGTTTTAATTTCTTTAATGTTTTTGGACTATAGGTTGTTTTTTAGAAGAGGCATGTTTTCCTAGCCTATTTAAAAGTCTTGTAAACCTTTTGAAGAGGTAACCATCATATATTTAAATTTAATAGAATGAAACTATGAATTTAGAGTTCATATCTGTAATCCTTTTTGTTTATTAAATTTTTTATGTTTTCTATACTATTGCTATCCTATTAGCTTTCGCCTATATCAGTTGGTAATTAGAGCTCAACGATCCTATGTTTTATATTGCTTGTTGTGTGCTACAACTTTATAATTTCATGAATAATTATTTGCTTGATGTGTGTTGCTAACAACCATGGTAGAAATAGGTCATGAAGCAAGACATGACCAGGGGGGATGAAAAGGCTCCTCTTTGGTAGAGATACATCTAGGAGCTCATCAAGAAGGATATGAAGAGGCAAATCATAGAATTGACTAATAGGTTAAAAGATAAAAAGCAACAAGAACCAACCTAAGAGAATGACCATGAGTCCTTGGCTAATACTGAAAACCAAATGCATGATTAGAGGAGACAACCTTATAAAAAGAAAGAGGTCAGATTTTGGGATTTCAGGCTTCATATCAAACTATTTGAGTTTACTAGAACTTTATAGGTAAAGGAGTTCATAGATTGGTTGAACAAAGTTAAGAGTATTTTTTTTAGTATAAAGAGGTTCCTCATCAAACGTGAGTTAAGTTAATCACAATCAGACTAAAAGGCTAATCATTTGTTTAGGGGAAACAATTAAAGAAGACATAAGAGAGACAAAGAAAATAAAAAATCAATTAATGAGATAAGATAAAGAAGAAGATGAAGGAGCACTTTGTTTTTTGGCTATTTCTACACCCTATATCAAAGGCTTCATACACTAAAGCAAGAGGTAAGTATGTTAATAATTCACTGATAATTTCTACTAGTTAGTAGCTCAAAATGGTTTGGCAGAAATGGAAGAACAATTAGTGGCAATGTATCTAAGTGGTCTATGATATTTCATACAAGATCTATTATGTATCTAGTCTTTATGAATTATTTTTTAGGCCTATTAGAGTGCATCGACAATAGAGAAAAAACATGTTGCTTATTAAAAATCATTAGGCATATTAGAATAATAGAGAAGGGTGACATAATAATAATCAGATGGGTACCACCATATAACCTAGGCTAGCCCAACAAAACCAACAGACGACAGGTCAGGGTTCCGACTTCAGAATTTATTGCTTAAGATATGATAAACTAGGGCAACGAGATAGTGAGTATAGCAAAACAGTGAGTCATCTAAGAAAAAACTTGTTGATAAAGAAGCCTACTAATGTGATTGATCTTAAGTATAATGATGACTCGAGAAGTGATGTAGAGATTTTGTATAGAGATGGTGGTACTATATTTATTATTAAAATAATTTATTAATGCCCATAAGTGATTTAGAATAGAATTGGTGGCATACTAATATCTTATACTCTACATGCATTATTAAAACCAAGGTTGGCAACTTGATTATAGAGTGGTAGCTACGAGCATATAATGTTTGTGAAGACAGTGAAGAAGCTTCAACTTACTATTAAAAATCATCTTAAACCCCATAAGTCAACATAGATGAATAAAGACATTGAGGTAAGTATTGATAAATGCTATATTTTTTCCTTTTATATAGAACAAAAATATTTTTATAGTGTTTGATGTGATGTAGTGTCTATAGACTCGTGCTATATTCTGTTGGGAAGGCTATGATAAATTGATAGGAGTGTGGCACATGATGGTAGGAAAAATACGTACACCCAAAGCATAAAAAAGAAACATATAACGTTGGCATCTATAAAAGAGAAGTGGACACAAAAACTAAAAAAAAAGGATTTGATGTTTTTTTATCACAATTTCTAAAGGAGATATAGGGCGAACAAGTAGTGTATGCCCTAGTTACCATTAGTATAATAGTTACGAATGATGATGACGTTGTTGACAGCCCTGAGAAATTACAGGATGTACTGGTAGAATTTACAAATTTTATGGTGGACAAGTTACTCTAAGGATTACCTTCCATGTAAGATATCTAGCACCAGATTGCATTGATTCCATATTCTAGTCTCCCAAATAGACTAGCTTATAGACTTAAACACAATAAAGCCAATAATTTACAGAGGTAGGTTGTGGAATTGTTAGATAAGGGATACATTTGGAGAAGTATGAGTCTATGTGCAGTCCTAGCTCTCCTAGCCCAATAAAATAAAATAAAATGGTTCATGACATATGTGTGGATAGCCAAACCATTAATCGGATCATAATGAACCATATATCCTCGATACTATGGCTATATGACATGTTAGATGAGTTTTCAAGTTCTAAGTTGTTTTTAAAGATTGATCTTAAGAATTGGTACCGTCATATAAGAATCAAACTGAGAGATGAGTGAAAACACATTTTAAAATACAATAACCATTATATGAATGAATGATTATTTTATTTGGTCTGTCTAATACTCCCAACATTTTTATGAGGTTCATGCATAAGATATTAAGGCCATTCATATACATATTTATAATGGTTTATCTCGATAATATTTTGATTTATAGCTTTACTCTAGAGTTTCATTTAAAACATCCACATGTTATTTTTTACATTTTGAGAAAGGAGCAGTTGTATATGAATTGCAAGAAATGTGATTTCTTCACTAGTATTTTTACTTTTCTAAATCTTACCATGTTTGTTGATAGGTTTCAGATTAATCCATCAAAGATATCTGTAATTATGGTGTGGCCGACTTCAAAATGTGTTCATGATGTCCAAAGTTTTCACGGACTTATATTTTTCTATAAGAGGTTCATCTAAAACTTTAGTTCTCTTATTGCTCCAATTATAGAGAGTATAAAAAAGCACACCTTATAATGGCAGATAAGGCTGAATCTAGCTTTCAGTTAGTAAAGTAAAGGATGAATGAAGTTCCTATTTTGGCACTTTTAGATTTTGTGAAACTATTTGAGATAAACTATGATGCATATATGTTGGGAATTGAGAGAGTTCTTAGCTAAGATGAAAGGTCAGTTGCTTTTTTTAGTGAGAAGTTATCTAGCTCAAAGAGGAACTACTCCACGAATGATATAAAGTTTTATGCTATTGTTCAAAGTTTTAAGCATTGGCGATATTACCTTGTGCTGAATGAGTTTATCCTAATCATAGATCATAAAAGCTATAAATTATATAAATGGATAACATAAGTTAAGTCGTTGACATGCAAAACGGGTGTTGTTTCTACAAAAGTTTTTTTTCACTAAGTCACCAGTTAAGCAGTTTAAACAAAGTGGCTGATACCCTCAATAGATAGGTTGCTATACTCAATACTATATATACCCAAGTGACAATGTTTGATTCTTTTAAGGTGGTGTATTCACATGATTATGAATGATTATCTATTTCATAGTTTGTAGCTTTGTATTCTATATTACTCATTACTAGAACATATCATATACGAATTGCATTTTAAGGGACACTTTGGGCAAGACAAGATATTAACCCTAGTGTCTGTATATTATTATTGGGCTAAGCTACCAGATTAGATATCGAGTCTTATGAGGATATATGTTGTTTGTTAGAGGTTCGAAAGAGCCTTAATAAATGCTAGGCTCTATACGCCATTACCGATTCCTGGCACTCTATAGTTGAATGTTAGTTTGAATTTTATATTGGGTTTACCCTGTACACAACGAGCCATGGATTCTATTTTTATTGTTGTATACAGGTTCTCAAGGATATCTCATTTTATAACATATTAAAAAACCATTGACACATCATGGATAACCACCTTTACTTCAATAAGGTGGTTCATTTACATGACATTTCTAAGTCCATGAATTCGAATAGAGATATGAAGTTTATGAGTAACTTCTAGAAAAGCCCGTGGGGGTAAGATGAGAGCTTAACTAAACTTTAATAGTTTATATCATCCTCAAACAAATAGGCAGACAAACATGGTTAATTGAAGCCCCAACAACTTGCTATGAAGTTTACTGGGAGACAAGTAGAAACAATGAGATTTGACCTTGCTGCAAACATACTTTACTTATAACAAGTCTCAAAATTGAACTACCTAATTGAGTCTATTCGAGATCGTTTATGGATAAAACCCTTCTAAAGTGCTGGAGTTGATGTCTATCCCTCATATTGGATGATTAAGTGTCTAAGCTAATGATATGACATATTACTTGCACGATATTCATCAGCAAGTCAGGAAGTAAATCACTAACAACAACACCAAGTATAAATCCCTAGTTGATACTTATCATATAAGAGTGGTGCTTTAAGTTGGGATCTAGTATGGACAATGCTTACTCATGACAGGTTTCCAGTGGACGAGTACAACAAATTGAAAGAAAAAAAGATAAGTCCTTGTAAGGTGTTGCAAAAAATAAATAACATTGCTTATAGACTTTGCCTTTCTAGTCATCTAAAGACTTTTGATGTCTTTAATGTGTAACACTTGACACCCTATCTGGAGGAAGAATAGAACTCAAGGACAAGTTCTCTCCAACCTGGAGAGAATGATGTAGCCGAGGTTATAAAAACTAAAGGTTTTGAGCATTCAAGTGAGGATCTGACCCTACTAGATGGGGATATGATATAAGTAGACTAAATGGATGGCCTAACATATGCTTTTATGGACCATTGAGACATGTCTAGACAAAAAAGAAAGCCCGGTTGCATTAGGCTAGATTAATACCTTAAAACCAAGATAACAAAAGATTCGATTATTGGATCGAGCTCAAATATTTTCAAGTGATTTTACAAACAGTTTTCCAATAGGATATCACTTAATCCCTTATCGAATCGTTGGAACTCCCAGAATTAGGCTCAGAAATTGCTGTTTGGGCCAATTTTGTTATTTTTCTAGAATTTTTTGGATTTATTATTTTTATTTTAGATGATTTTATTTTAGTTTCCTTAATTGTTTTCGGACTTTAGGTGATTTCCTAAAAGAGGTAGGTTTTCTTGACCTATTTAAAGGTCCTGTAAACATCTTGAAGAGGCAACCACCATATGCTTATATTTCAGAGAATAAAATTGTTAATTTAGAGTTCACATTTGCAATCCTTTTTCTCGTTAAAGTTTTTGCATTTTCTGTGTTATTGCTATCTTATTAGCTTTTGCCTGCATTATATATCCAAAGTGTTGTCCTTCTTTCTTGAGGCATGTGTTAATATAGTAGAATGGATCCTAGGATATAGAGATGATGTTGGCTATCCTTTGGTAGTGGCACAAGGCTTCATGGTTACAGTTCTTCAGAAACCCAGTCAATACAAAAGTATATTTATATGCTGTTAAATCGACAAAAGAGTTATGTAATATTTTTTCATAGTATAATAACTTTGTAACTTACGTGATATTGATCTTGTGGGAGTTTTTTTTTTATATATATAAACTTCTAATTAACAGTATAACATGTCAGAATGCTTAGTTTTAATGTTTAGTAATCTTTAACATCTTACAGTTCATATGCTTGCTCCTTTTCTTCTATGATTTCATTTTGATAGGTTCTTCACAACTTAAATTGGATGGATGAAATGATAAGACATACATTTACATCAACAGTAAGAGGCCTTTTAAGCAACAATTGTAACCATGGTATAAGCCTTTAAGCTCTTTTCAGATTTCTCTAGTTATAGGCAATTTTTATGATCTCTTTTCCTTTGATATTTCTCATGTTACTTGGATGAGAGCAATCACTATTTGTTGGAATTTATTCAATGTTATTTCATAGGTAATGGTTTGCCTTTCCTTTTAAATAAAGCTGAATCCTTTTAGGATTTACACATAGGATTCCATGGTATTGATGTGGTTTAATTTTAGGCGTTTATTCACTCTTATTTCATGGTTGCAATTTGAGTTAACATAACAAATCCATGACTCGGGATATAAGATTGGGAGAACCCCCATAAATGATAGCAAAAAAAAATTGAAGCTCAAGGCTCAATAACCTAAAGTCGAATGATGAAATTGAAAAATAATCAATTTAAAAAAAAACATAAAAAAACTGAAGTTAAATCGGGCTAATCTCTGAAACTAGTGACCTTGATTATGAGATTTAGATCACCTTATAGAAGGCAAACACTAAAAATTACTAAGAAAAATCCCTATTCATTCAAAGTTATAAATAACACAACAAATAGCAATCAAAATAATGAGGACCAAATCTGGAATAAAAACTCAATGAAAGATAACAATGAGGGACTAAATTGAAAACTAAAACAATTTTTTTAAAAAAAGATAAAAAAATAACAATCAAAAGAATGAGAACCAAAACTGGATTAAAAAATTAAATGAAATACAATTATTAGGGATGAAATTGAAAAAAGAAAATAAATCAAGAAAATGATAAAACATAAAAAAATAGCAATAAAAAAATGAGGATCAAATTGAATAAAAATAATAAAATAAAATAAAATGCCTAGGGATAAAATTGAAAAAAAACCTTTAAAAAACATTAAAAGAAAAACAAATAGTAATTAAAAGAATGAGAGCTAAAACTAATAGAAATACAAATTGGAGGACACAATAGATTTTTGAAAGGGCTGATGCGTATTTCTAAGCCAAGTGAGAGAAAAGAGGAAAAGAAAAAAAGCTCACCGAAGCCAAATTGCACCACCTTCGTGGATGCGTGCTCTACTACCGTGACAAGGATGACATAACACTTTTAACGTTGTCGCAGATGATGATGTTTGAACATCTGGAGGTGTCACTCGTTGTCCGAAAAGTGCGAGTATCTCTTACTCGCTGGTGATGACTACACACATGCTACCCTTTTTTTATTATTTTTTTAGGTTTATTAAAAGATCTAATTGCCCCTCATTCAATAGATAATTACAAAAAAAAAAACATATGGAAAAAAAATTAAGTGCCTCTAACCCTAAGTCTTATTTTTTAAAAAAATTTTAAGAGCAATGTAGTGATTTTATTGTTCATTCAAAGTGCAAAAGACCAAAAAGCCATTTTGCCAAGTTTTAACTATTTTTACTTTTATGGGTATGTAAGTCATTACACAATTCATTTAAAATATAAAAAATATTAATTTATCCCTAATTAATATAAAAATGATGAAGGAATCCTAAGAGAAAGATCTTTTTACCCCTAAGACCAAGTTATATGAATTTTTGTTTGCAATGATAAAATGATAATTTTATTGTTCTAATTCATAGTAAAATGTCTTGGTGCACAATAAATCAATGAGGCCTTTCAATTCCAAAATTAAAAGATAAAATTGAAAAAAATATAAAGAAAAAAAGAAAAAAATCAAACTACCTGAGTCAACTTGCGAAATTCAGAATTTATGTAATGAGATCGAGATAACTCTATAAAAATAAAATATAAAAAATTATAAAATCTAATTTCCAACGAACCCAATATTAAATAATAAAATTGAAAAAAAATCAATTACAAAAAAACCAAAGTTAACTTGAGCTAACATGTTAAACTAGGGACCTAAGTAATGAGACCCAAATATCTTCATAAAAAAATAAAAAAAAAATTATGAAACTCCACTTCCAATAAATCCAATGTTAAAGGTTGAAATCAAGAAAAAAAAATCAATGAAACCGAGAATTCCTAAACAACTAAATATTAAAAGATGAAATTAAAAAAAACAAAAAAATAATTTGAGACATCTTAAGTCAACTAGAAAATCCGTAACTTAAGTCATGAGATCAAAATAACCCCATGGAAAACAAATGAAAAAAAAAATACAAAGCTCAATTAAAAAAAATTCAATTAAAAAAGGGGAAAAAAACAGAGTCAACCCGGATCAATCTGCCAACCCCACGATCCGGGTGATAAAATCAAAATAATCCTATAAAAAAGAAATAAAAAAAACTATAAAGTTTAATTTCCTATCAACCCAATATTAAAGGATGGAATAAAAAAAATCAATGAGGAAAAACAATCTAAAAAACACAATCCGAATTAACCTAATCCGAATTAACCTAGTTTAACCTGATAAACACATGACATGGTCATGAAATCAGAATAAATTTATATAAAGCAAAATTAAGAAAAAAATTCATGAAGCCTTACTTCCAACTAATGTAATGTTAAAAGTTGAAATTAAAGGAAAAAAAATCAAATCTATAAGACCAATATATAACCTAATAAAAAAGAAATAAATTTTTTAAACAAAACACAATTCCCAAAATAACCTAATAGATAATTTTTTTTTAAAAAAAATAAACAACAAAAGAATTTTTTTCCAATAAATAAATATTTCATGGATGTAGCTAAAAATGATTTAACCAACTAATGTTAGTTTTATAAATGATATCCTTTTTACACGTGCTACATCAACAAAAATAAAATAAAATAAAATGAATGAATACGGAAGTTGATATCCGTTACATCACTGTAACGTGTATATCTGATGCCATACTTCAAATCCACACCATGATTACTGAAGAAGAGAAACTCTTTGTTGAATGCTGAATTCTATGATCTTCTCCTGATAATTATTTTAACCAATCATCAAATTAGCTTCTTGGGGATATGATTGCATGATTGGTGAAGAAGTAATATCCTCGTTGCTAAGAAGAAATTTCTCACAACCATAGTTAAAATAAAACAATGGCATCCCCTCAATGTCATCAACCATGAAAGAACAGAACCAGAGTGCTTCCATGAAAGAATAAACAAGAGGGCATTTCATAATGGAATTCTAAATTTAAAACAGTTGATTGCGTCAAAATTTTTAATTCAATTGAAAGTGAGTACAATGATATCAATTTTCTACAAAGCAATAATTCAAACCAATCATCATAGCCTACTAATTACCCTAGATACAAGGGCAAAAGAATTAAGGGATAAACAAGATTGGCAGGACCACCAATATATAATGTTTCAAAATTGAAGAAATATCATGCACAGGAGCCATTCCAATACATAATGTCTTGGATCATGAGTCTGGAGTCTGGACCTGGAAATGTAAAGGGGAATTAGGAGAACTTGAAGATATCAATCATGGTGATTCTACAGATGCTACAGGCCAGGGTCTATGATTGAACTTTAAGTAAAGAACATTAGATAATTAAGCTCAAAGTGGAAATTTCCCCATGAATAATCCTCAAATTACTAATAACTCTCCTATATTCCGCTGACATTGTACTTCAACAGACACTCAGATAGTACAAAGAAAGCTCAATGAAGGAAGCAAAACTCACAATACTCGGTTCAAATGAGAGTAGCAAATATAATTCAATAATGCTAAACACTTCAAAGATCTAACAGTGACTCCAGCCATGAAGTAAATTAAACTTGTTGCATCCAAAAACTGGAAAAAAGCCTATAATTCATGATTTCCATGGAGAACTTATTGAGACTTTCTCCAAGGCGTTTAGATCTCTTCCCGTTCTTCATTTAGGCGAAGCATTCTTAAATGGGGTTCTTATTTCTATAAACTTCATATTAATCACGCATGTCACACTCAATGGAATTTTTCAACATTTGTAAGAGCTTCATTTCTGTTTCTCATGACCTTATTATAGATGACTTGCAATGCCAAAATTCCAAATCACACAACTCCAATAGTCCATAAAGAATAATAATAGAAAAAAAGTTCAAAAAATCAAATCATTGCAAAAGTAGGCTATACCTCAGGATAAGATGACCAGTCCAAGATATATGGATGCACTCAGAAATACAAATGAGATTATTCCCCTGCAATTGAAGTCACACACAGAAAAAGGAAATGCAGAATTGTTAAAAGTGCACAAACTCCCTTATCAGACATTGACTCTATCAACCTTTTATGGTCCTGTCAAACGTTAAAAGCTCACCAAATGACTCCCCAACCAACACCGGTACAAGGGCAAGGGCATATTTCTGCGAACTTCTCAGCATCACTGGTGTGGACTCTTCGGGATATTAGATCGTCATAAATATCTGCAGACCATTTATATTGGTCAGATATAATTATATTAATGGCGCATGGTTAATTAAAAGGACAATAGAAGAACAAGAGAATATTCACCATAAACCGAAAACAAACTGTTCATCACACCTGCAATTGCAAGACAGAATATAAGCTAAATCTCT
>Ga0325410_1000927_pt1 | contig 31644 bp, 10 predicted proteins | sample PopdelMetagenome_16_FD_206182 | JGI IMG/M metagenome (GOLD analysis project Ga0325410, IMG submission 206182) | Populus deltoides microbial communities from Bellville, Georgia, United States - Xylem-PdIQD-R3 | ecosystem: Host-associated > Plants > Phyllosphere > Stem > Wood/Secondary xylem...
CAAATCAATTCCGCACGGTCCCCACTCTGAATCTAATTAATCTGTCAAGTTGGACTAAGAGGCTAATGGGTCTTCGAACTGGAGCCAGCATTTTCGCCGTCAATCAAATACATCTAGAGGAAGCCAGCTCTATATAGGTTCTGCTAAGTCAAGAAGCAAGACCTAATTTCAAGAGACCATTGGCAAAATTAATGATCCTCACTGGATTCCAAATATACTCTCGCTTGTTACCTGGAAAAGAAAAGACTGTCAATCCCCCTCGGAATATTAATCCAAAAAAAAAAAAAAAGTTTTTTTTCTCGAGCGGGGCCTATCTAAGTATCTATAACAATTAGTAAAACTATCATTTTACCAGTCTCAAGCTAATTACAGCTTAATCGACTAATAAAGGTGTATATTTTTTTTCCCGTTCTCCAGGGAAAACCAAGTGGAGGCTGCTTTTGCGTGCGTTCCCTTAATGTACCTGACAACGTGGCATGGTACTTGAAGAAGAAAAGCAAGCTAGTTCATGAGTGTTGCAAATTGCAGCCATGAATTTCATGCAACTAACCTATATTGCTAGGGAAATACAAATGACGGGTAATTTGTCACGCTCGTTGCCGTGGTGGACAAAATGCGATTGAAAAGGAGACAAAATACGCCTTTGATATCAGTTGGCATAAGCTGCAAATATTGCAAATCAATGTTCAGAATGTATAAATTTCCTTTCATTCCATGCATACGTTTCCTATGTGAAGGCAACGCAATCAATTAATTACTCGGCGGCAGCATTTTCTCTTGATTAATCAAACACGCAATGTTAATTAATAATTCAAAGCGTTTCCCATTTCACAACGTCAAGAACAGCTTCTAGCTAAAACTGACCATTTTTTTATCTCGACCGCCTTTATGATCAATCAGATGGTGTTCATATGGGCTGATCATAGATCAATTATAGGGCTAGTGACGTGATACTCGTGAAGTCAATCTTTTTCCACACATACCCAAAACTTAATTAATGATTAAGTGAACACCAGTTGTTATCTCATAAATGAGAAACTTGAATGGATCAGCTAAAGTTGAGTGTGGTCGCGACATGCAGCATGCATGGCATCGGCAACACTGCATGCATGTCATGCATGGATTCTACATGATGATAATGATCATGGTAGTGTTAAATACAAGTGGGTGCAGCATAAAAAACTAAATTTATGGAGCTAGGAGAAAAGGACAGACATACTCATTCTCAAAGGATGGTAGATCCGCATTAATAGGTTCACGTATTCTCATGCACAGATAAAAGTAGATTAAAGAAAGAGTGGTTAAAAAGAAGGAAAACAAAGGTCTTGTTGGGAGTTGACTTCCTAGATTAGGTGTTTGATGCCGAATCTCTCAGACCTCCCCTTTCTAGTCTTATTTTAATAGTTTTCACAGGAAAACCAGCTTATACCATTGCTGAGAAGTGATCTTCACATCTATTTCCAAACTCCATGTCTTAATTAACTATCCCTTTTTAATTATTGGATGCTAGCTGTAGGCTGTAGCATTGATCTCTTATAATTTCTTTTCGCTGGCATTTTTTTCTTTATAGTAATCCAAGAAATATTATTATCGTTAAAACATTTTTAATTCTCTTTATATAAAATTAGCTTTGAAAGTCTTCAATCATAAAACAAAAACAAGAGGGTGAAGAGTTAATTAAAAGATTGAATCATAATCTGACAATTGATCCTAAAAAACCGGATTATTCTTAACTAGCAATTTGATGTCTTCTGTTTTCCAGGAACTGCCTGGAAAGAAGAGACAAAAACATAGAAACACATAATTGCTTTTAAACTAATTATAACGAGGCATTTATTGATTGAAGGTAATAAAATGCATCAAGTAAATTAAATGAGACTAAACCAATTATACACAATTAACTAAGTTGATTGACTAAACTCAAATTAACCCTTTTCCCGTACTTAAATCACGAGTTGAATTGACTCACTCGTGCAGCAAATTTTGTCAAATGTGCACCTGCTCAGTTAGTGTCCTCCAAGTCCAACCGTTGTTAGACCATGGATGGATATTAACTTGAAGTTCTTTTTTCCATTCAAAGACGTTCTCAATTAGCATTTGCAGTCACACCCCACGCCCAATAATATTTAATTTAATACCAGCTAACTATATATATCAAAGGGAAACTTTGCCAGGAGAAACCATTAATTTCTTGGACGGTTTAATTTGATTTCTCTCAAGATCCTCGTGATGATGAGTAGTTTTTAGCTAAAGAAAGTAGACAAAAGCTTTAGTTAGTGGTTACATGTCATGCTGAGATTTGATTACGTATATATGTATAGCCCATAAATGTAGTGAGAGCACACGAGGATGGAATATTAGGTTAATATTTCATGCAGAAATAATACTATATGCTACCTTACTTTCCATGCGAAAGCTGAAATTAAATTGTGCGTGTGGGCAATTTTATTGAACATCGAGTTAATTATAAAACCATGATGATCTTTACTCTTTAGGCACAAATTATGAAAAACAATAATCATAAATCTATATAATTCGGCCTTTAACCGACCCAAAAACAAATTAAAGTATTTGATCCATTAATGATTTGTTTCCTTCTTTGTTTTTTTGGTAATGGATTAAGGATTGTTGTCGATAAGGTGTTGGTTTTTTTTTTTTTTCTTGACTTCAAATGTAATATATATAGACGTTAATTATATATATACATGTACATTGATATTTTAATTTTAGGACAACAAATACATATACAGGCCAGCAATTTTTTTATACATTGTTTTTTACTTGAGATTTTTTAACATCGAAAAGTTATTGCTACGTACTTGATATGTAACTGAATCATTAAATTGAAAATTGGGGGAAGACTCGGGATCTTGGCATGCACACTGCTCGGCACGAAGGCTTAATTATAAATCTTAGTTTGAGATTGAATTTTTTTTTTTTGGTTACTGTATTTTTCTGTTTGAATATTGGACTATCAACAGGAATCCTTAAATGAAACATTGAAGGAGTTAAACTGCTGCGTAATAAGCGTGTATTTAGAGCAGCGGTGTAATATTATTTTGAATTTTGAATTTTTTTATTTTAAATTATATTTTTATTTTTAAATTATTTTAATATGCTGATATTATTTTTTAAAATTAACAAAGTTCTTGCTACTGATTTTTTGAAAATTATATTATTATTTTTTAAGCATATATTTAATTAATGCCATATGGACCACACAAATATTTGAATCCTATCTTTAAATTAATTTTTTTACTTCAAATTATTTTATTTTATTTTTGCTAATATTTTGCTAATTATATTTATTTATTTATTTATTATCTTCTAAGATTATTTTCTCTTCTCCCCTTTTAATATTCGCGTGGTCCATGGCATTGAATCTTGGATGAAGGCAAGGAAGTCAAGGCTTTCGTTAAAAGTTACCACGCTGCTAGACTTGCTAACTCTAGTCTATTTGGGTCTTATTTGTTCGTTTCCCCTACTGATCTAGTCTATATATATAATCTTCAGTTTTCAAATTAATGCTGGCCCATGCCAAAACCATAAGGTCGTGATGGAGCACATCCGATAGAATATTTCTTTGGCAGCTACCCAGCATTCCTCGAGTTTTTTTTTTAGTTTAATATGGGTATTCGGGTTAGTTTATATGTATCTCGACTAATCCCACAGATCCTGAAATTAACGACCATGTAAATCTTTATTGATCATCATATAAGCAACCACAGAGCTTGAACCTAAAACCACAAAAAAAACAAATTTTTTAATTCCAAACTTGCCACCACCTAAATGATTAATTGCTCTCGAGTTTCTTGATACAATGGTTCCTAGCTTTGTCTAACTAGTTATTTATTAATCCAAATATTTTTATTGGGAATTTAACTTTGATACTCATTTCCGAATCATGATTTTAGTATTTCCCTAAACCGACTCCCACGCCAAATCCATATCTGACATCGGGTCTCAGTTTTTTCATATATATCGCTAATTATAATTAATTATTAATACTAATATCAAGACTCTTATAGTACAGGGATGATTCCCCGATAAACCACAATCACCAGACCCAGTACGATGATTCGATTTCTTTAATGTACATGTATCCTCTCAACATCATGTTTTTAAATTAAATGGATATGATTTAGAATACCATAAAAATAAGAAGTTGGTTTTTTTATTGTTTTATTTTTCATATATATCTGATCAAGATCATTGAGTTTATAATTGAAAGTTGCGATAAAAGAATATGAGGGGATCCAAATCCAAAATATCATGCTTTCACATCCATGTATCTAGAGGGACTTTTATCATATTTATGAAAAGAACGAAATTTAAAGTATTTCTACAAATGAATTAATTAAATAGATATGGATATGCTATATTTTTCCTAAAAAAAAAGGCTAGTGGTAAAACTTGAACTTCAAACCTTCGGATTAAGCAAGTTTTATCTTTATCTCCTGAATCAAGTCGACGAAAGCAATTGGTTCGGGTGAAATGAATATGCTGATATCACATGGGAGCAGGGCTCCAATAAGTCTTTTTTAGCACACCAAACATGATAATAGGCACTGATACTGGGGTAATTTAGTTGAAAGCTAATCAAATAAAATCATAAAATTTAAGTATTAAAAAAACTAATATTAAAAAGCGAAGTCATAAAAAAAAATTAATTTTTTTTTAAAAAAAATAAAAATAATATCAAGTTAACTAGGTTAACATGTTAATCCCGTAATCATGGACATAAGATTGAGAATTTTAGATAATTTCATAGAAAGGGAAGCGGAAAAAAACACGAAAATTAATTCTCAATCAATTAAATGTCAAATAATAAAATTAAAATAAAAAAATAAATGTTGTAGGATCTCATCTAACAAAGAAAAAAAATTAAATGAGAACACAATAACCTCATAGGAAAAAAAATCAAAATTCAATTTTTTGCTAATAAAATATTGAATGATGAAATAAAAAAAAATATATAATCCAAAAAAGATCGACAAAATCTGACCGAGTCCATTTGGGTTAGAATACAAAATCTGCAACCTAGTTATGATACTGAAATTAGCATGTTGAAAGTAAATTGAATAAAACTAAGTTTAATTACCATATAATACTAAATGACAAAACATTATTGTCAACAACTTAAGATATTTTTATTTCAAGGATAGGTTAATCATTTTATTATGCTAAAAAAATTAAAAGGACAAAAAAGAAAATGTAAACAAGTTTAATATATTTTTTGCTTTTAAAAATAATTAAATTTTTTTACTGTAAAAAATAATATAAGAATATCAATTTATCCAAATACATTTAAAAATAAAAAATGAGTGATATAAAAAACTATTTTAAATCTCATAACAAAACAAGGATGTTGGTTAAATGTCAAATAACCAGACAAATATATGTCAGAAAGACCCAAGAGAAATCGAAGAGTTGTTGACATGGGTGCCACGGTAAGTGGTCTTCGATAGAGACAAAGACAAAATCCGTGATTCTCGACGCAAAGATAGTGGGGCATGCATTTTTCCAAGTTAATTTGTGTGTGAACTGGCGGGTGACAGGCTAGCAAAGCTTGGTAGGGCTATATATCCTCCATTGATGAGCTATGATATTCTTTTTTGCACACATGCACATAATCTTAATTATATTTTCTTGCCTTAATTTTTCTCTTATATACCATTAATTTATTCCTCGGTTTACTGGTCTCGAGCTGATCATGCATGAGCATAGAGTTCTTTTCCTTAAGAATGCCCTGCACAGAGAAACCCATTTAAATAAGTGCATGGAAATTCTAATACATTGTGCATTGGAGATCCAAATTAATTATATAGAAATTAACATGAGCGTGTGAAAATTTTAAAGAACAGGAAAAGGCTACTTCTATGTGCGTATGTATAATTAGTTCAGTCCAAATTTATCGAGTCTCTGCAACGAACTAAGATAATAAATAAATCTTCACTTAATTATATAAATATAGTAATTAATTTTTTAAAAGTAATAAATTTTACTTATATCTCATCATCCACCCATCCATGCATAGTATAATAAATGCATGCCGAACTTCACTATGCATGCATGTCATAAACAAGTATAAAAAAAGTAGACTAGCTATATATCAAGAAGACGGATGAAAGAGCCAGCTATAGCTGTATATTCTCCATAGTCAAGGGCTAGGGTTTTTGAATTCCTAATTCTTGAAAATATTATTGCTTGTGCTTATCTGATTTTATTCCAAAAGAATATTAACCCCATTTTCTCTAGTCTGAGGTAAGAAATTAAGATGAAACTGAAACATCAAAAGTCATTTTATAAGACACCTAGACGACACTAAAATTCCTAACTGCTGTTTCTTGATCATTCACATAGAATTGATAAGGGAAGACAGGTAAGCTAAGCTAAGAAAGATGGAGGGAAGTGATAGTTTTGGAGGCTCCAAGTCAAGCTATTCTAACAAGGAAGTCGAACAAGACGAGGGTGATGAGGAGGAGGCGGATAAAATTAGTTTCAAATCCAGAAATGAAGGGGTGAGCACAAGCAACAGCTCAGTTGAAGGAAATGAAATGAAGGCAGCCAGTACCGGATCTGTAAGGCAATATATTCGTTCTAAGATGCCAAGGCTCCGGTGGACGCCGGATCTTCATCTTTGCTTTGTTCATGCAGTTGAAAGACTAGGAGGACAAGACAGTTAGTACTCAATTAACACTCCTGGTCTCCTGTTTTATTCCTTTTTTTTCTTTTTTTGGTGAATGATTTGCTCTTGTTCATTAATTTAATTACAGATGGGAATTCCATGAGGAATTTGCTTCTGATAGTGGGAATTGTATTGATCTGTGCAGGAGCAACCCCAAAGCTTGTTCTTCAGATGATGAACATCAAAGGCCTTAGCATTGCTCATGTCAAAAGCCATCTTCAAGTATTTTGATCTATACTAGCTGTTACATAAGTTTACTTATGCACTGATTAGCTAACAATTTTCTTTTTTATTTATTTGGCCCGATTTTCCTAATTTTATGTATTCTTTGTTAGATGTACAGAAGCAAGAGGAGTGATGAACCCAATCAAGGTAATTATTAATCCTTTTTTCTTTTTATCAAACAAGTAATCTTTCCTGTATAAATAGATAGAGCATTAGGGTTTCTCTAGGGGATTGTAATTCTCTCTAACTTAGGAAGATACTATTGACAGGCCAACAAGGGCTTTTTTTTGAAGACGGGGATCACCAAATCTACAACCTTAGCCAGCTTCCCGTGCTACAAAATTTCAATCAAAGATCTTCTTGCAATTTAAGGTATGAAAGTCTTAACTCCTTGTTCTCCTATTCCAGACCAAATTCAGATTCTAAATTGGTATATCCTAACAATCTCTCTCTCTCTCTCTTTCTCCTTCAAGATATGGAGATGCTTCTTGGAGAGGTCACGACCACCAGATGTACAGCCCTTATAAGGGAGGAACTGCTCTCAACAGATTCAAACATGGACTTTATGGCTCGGTATCTGAAAGACTAGTAATTGGACGCAACAATCACAATTCACTTAATTATGATTCGAGTATCAACATTCCTTCTTTGAATGTACAAGCTACAAGTAGAACTCATCAATTTCCTGAAGGGGTCAAGTTGTTTCAAGTATCCCGACAGGAAGAAAGTAGACCTAGCTCCATGGAATCACACTTCATAGCCAAGTTGCAAGAGAGATCAGGAATAGATCAAAAGGAATGTTTGAACACCACTAGTTCCGCTGACAAAAATTGGAGAACAATTCAAGAAATGCAAAAAGGTTCAAAGAGAAAGACTTTGGATTCAGATTGCAACTTGGATTTGAATTTGGCGCTGAAACTATCAACTAAAGATGACGATGGACTTCAAAAATGTGTAGCTGATGGTAGTTTGTCTGTTTCGTTGTCTTCATCTTCATCCTCAAAGCTTGGCAGATCGATGGAAGGAGATGGAAGGAGGAAGCATGCAAGGATGGCAAGTACTCTAGATCTGACTTTATGAATGGGACAATTTTGGGTGAGATCTTGAAGTACTTACTTTCCTGGACCAATATGCTTAATGATAATATCATGTACCTGCATACAAGGTAATTTTAGTCATTATTTGATCTTCTTTTGTTGGTTATGTTGTTTTGTATGCAATATCTCATGTAGCTGTAGGCTTCAGTTTGGTGTTCCCAATGAATAGATGAATATTTTTAGCATTACAAAATATGCATTTTGGGTTCTGGGTATTGTTTTCTGATGAGAGTATATATATATATAGGTCTCCAATATTTTAGCAACTCTTAGCTACCTTTGAAAAGACAAAAAAAAAATGAAAATGACATTGATACTCGAATCATTAGCATGAAAATCCTTCAATTATGTTACCTGTATATCATGTAGGCTCGTAGCTAGATTTAGAGAAGAATAATTCTCCAGAGGGATCGGAGGGGATATATGGTTTTCCATTGGAATATATATTGATTGAACAGTTCCCTTTTGCACTTTGCTGATGAAATGTCTGATCAGTTCCTATATACACTGAAAAAACTATTAATGATGTATAAATGCATGAAATGATTCATGGAGATTGGAGTGACAGAAGAATTAAAAGAGAAACCTCTCATATGCAAGTAAACCTGCACCATAGAGTGTAGTGCAGCACATATACAAGTGTGCTACCTGTCAGCAAGTAACTTTGGCTTCCACTTTTTCCTCGTGGAAGTGATTGGTTTTTCAGATATTCATAAATGCAAGAACGGTTGAGTTTAATGACATTTTTAACATCTCACAAGATCAAACTTGGAACAGAATGGTCTTCTAATTAAGAAATAATACAGGAATTAATTTTGATAGCGAGGAGAAATTAATGCTATGACATTCAATGCTTTTCTCTAGCTTTTTCAGTACGTAGCCTAAGTTTGCTTAAACGGTGAGCGAGATTAATTTTATGATAATTGCAGGTTTTGGGAAGAAAATAATTTTATATATATGTGTGTGTGGGGAACGAATATGGAGTATATATAAGAGATTGGAATATTAGAAAAACTGTAAAACTAAATGCTGGATATTGAAAGACAAGCATTCGCTAGCTGTTATCGTATATTGCATGTGGCTTTCTTTCCCTTGTATTTAATGCCTGAATGTGTTTTCACTAGAAAAAAGAATTGGAATATTTTTCCTAATATCTTGGGATTTTCATTCTTGGTATCGAGTTGATTGGTTGGATTTTTCTAAATTTAGAAGTGGTTTACCCTTTGAAAATTCCGAATTTACTTTCCGGATTAGTTTCATTCCAGTTGTTTAACAAATTATACACACATCCACAGTACTATTTTACTAGATTTGGACCCGCGCGGGGCGGTAGTTCTTTTATATAAAAAATTGATATTTAGATAACGAAAACGGCATACCAAAAAAATAAGAAAAATAACAATTATAGATATAGCTTTAATTAAACCAAATAAGTTAGTTTTATTTTAATTAGATAATAAAAAATAGAAGATGATAGTAAAGTGATAAAAAAAAAACCATGATTACTTGAGAAAAAAACCCTTTAAAAGTATGAGATTGGATAAAAATACAGATAAAAAAAGCAGCTCAAATTAACCCAAGATAACGTGACAAACATGTAACCTAGGTAATTAATAAGAGCAAGTCAGCCCGAATTAACTCGCAAAACCTGTGACTAATGGCATCATATCAACATAACCCAACAAAAAATAAATTAAAAAAATCACAAAGCAATTTTTTTTAAAAAAAATGTGAATGATGGAATAAAAAAATAAACCAAAAAAATTTGACTTGCATTAACTTTTTAAACTCATGACCTATGTCATTAGGCTGAAAGTACTTTACATGAAAAAACCGTGAAACACAATCCCTAACAAATCAAACATTAAAAGATGAAAATGAAAAGAAAAATTGATTATAAAAAAGGTTCCAAAAAATAGCAATTGGAAGTATGATGATAAAAAAAATCAAAATAAAAAATAAATTAGAGTGCAACAAAAATCTTTTGATTGGAGGGTGAAATCAAAAGGGAAAAACCTTTAACAAGAAGACAAAAAAACAAAAGAATGAAGATTAAATTGAAAAAAAAAATACACTATAAATTTAAATTGAGGGATGAAATTGAAAACCAATAAAATTTGCATAAAAGGGTTAAGAAAAAAACTAAAATCAAAAGAATGAGGGCTAAAATAGAAAAAACAACATATATCAAATTGATATTAAAGAATAAATTTTTTTTAAAAAATCAAAATCTTACAAAAAGATCAAGTATGAAAATTAGAAAGTAAATGAACATAGACTAAATCTAAGAAAAACCAAATTAAAGGGCAACTCTAAAATTTAAAGAGTCGAGTATGAAAACTAAGAAGAAGAGAGAATGGGAGGGAAGGCTCCAAACATCAAATAATGTGCCACCAAAAGGATTTGAACGTCATCCAAGAAGCCACGATCTGGTTGTTAAGAGAGAAGCCACACGAGTCTTCTAAAGACCACAACAATCCTCCATGCGTTGATACGTGCAACATATTTGTCAATCTTGTTTTAGTATTTTTAAATATTAAAGTACAGATTTGTCTCAGATCACATCTAAAAATAACAAAAGAAAAGGTTAAAAAACAAAAATGCCCATCAACCAAAACTGTTTTTTATTTCAAGAATATTCTAGTAATTTAATTGTGCATTTGAAGTTGAAGAGACAAAATGCCTTTATATGCCAGTCCTATTATAAAGGTATTTTAGTGTTTTTACTATTTAAAAAAGAATTAAAAAATTTAACTACTCTCACCAGCAGGGGCGGAGCTAGGATTATTTGATAGGGGGGCCAAAATAATATAAAAATATATAATTTTTTTAATTTATTGTATATGAATTGTTAAAAAAAACTGCATGATTTAGTTTTATTCAAAGAAGTAACTACAAACATATGACAATCTTTGTATAAAATAAGAGGTTTAAAACAATACCAAATTGAGTCAAATCTATGAAGTTAATTTCATCTTCATAATATATTCATCACTTTAATTTTGTTGGTCTTTGTACCTATCAAATATAAACATACAAAATATATAAGAAACATTAGCTAAAGCGATGCATTATTTATGTTAGATAAAACTTTGAAATAAAGTAAAAAATAATAAAGAATGATTCTTACATATTTATTTTAATTGTGCTCGTCGTTCTTTCATAGAGTATAAATCATCGATTATCATATCACTTGTGAATCTTTCAGCAATTTCTTTTTCTATATAGACAATCAAATAATTTGCAAGAAAATCATCCTCCATCCGATTGCGAAGTCTTGTTTTAACAATCTTCATTGCTGAAAAAGCTCGTTCAGTAGTTGCTGTCGAAACAGGAAGAGTTAAAATAAGCCGAATCAACCTGTCAACAAGTGGATAAATTGTTGATTTTTATGTTAGGGTTTAAGAGAAGAAAGAGAAAGGGGCAATAAAGGAAGGGAAAAAAATTAAAAAGCTTATTTGGCCTTTTACATAGAGATACAGAGATATGGCTTTAAAAGCAAACATAACTAATAAAATAATAATTTAATATTAAACAATCTATTATTTATTATATTTAAAAATAAAAAAAAGTTTTACAGGGGCCCAGGCCCCTGCTGGCCTCCCCTTGGTTCCGTCGCTGCTCACCAGCCATACCAAATTTTTATGTCATGGGTTGTAAAATTATTATTTTACTATTTCAATTTATAATGAATTTAAGTCTAGAGTTATAGGAAAAAAAAATATTATTTAAATCTCTCTTTCCTTTTAGTTTATTTTTTATGTTATTTTACTATTATAAATAATGGACTTAAAGGTAAATTTTCTTTTTTTAAGAAAGAAAAACACGGTATCAATTGAGCTTCAAACTTGCTATTTTTATGTAGAACTCTGTACTGGGAGAATATAAATTTGAAAAAAAAACCAAGGAGTTGTGTTAGGGTCAATTATAAATATAAAATAATAATTGTACGATAACACTAAATTAAGGTTATTGACATAATGTATAACCATACACATGGTCTGTCAATTACCGAAAACCCTAGAAACATTAAACCCTTGATTATCTATCTACAATGATTGAATCCAAGTTTCTAGATTAAGAGAACTTTTGACATGAAAAACAAACATTTAGACACTTTGATTACAAACAGTAAACTAGAATTAAACATGATTTTTTTTAGTTTAAATAAATTTAAATTCTTTTGAGCTGAAAATTTTGTTCATGTAACTTTGAAAAAGTTTTATTTTACAATGAATCCAAACTCAAATTTAAGCTCGAGCTTGGACGGTGTTTTTGCATGTGAATTTAAATCCAAACTTCACTTTGTTTATAACATTTCTCTTCTAAAAAATTAGGTATTTTCTTAATCTAATTTTAATTTTTCATTTTATAAATATCAAGACAGTTTTGTTGCTTTTATATGTGAGATATATAGAAATTTGTAGAGAGTTTTAGATTGTATCAAAATATGTCAATTAATGATCCTTAAACATTAATTTTTTATTCATCTATAATTTATTTAAATCATGTTAATATTTTATGTTAGAAAGAATTTATATTGAAAATTAAATTTCAATAAAATTTTAATTTAAAAACGAGTGATCTTCACTTTTAATTTAATCTCATATGCACTAATTAACCATCTTCATAAACAAATTTTCCAAAATTATAATCAAGCTTTGTTTGCAACCTTAATCACATAATACAATTTTATATCGGGCTCGGCTTTGCTTAACAACTTCAATTATGATTTTTCATATGACCAAGAAACACACTTGAGACTTTTCTTTGCAAATTTGCAACATTCTTTCTCCTTTGGTTTATACTGGATTCTAATTCTTGAAAGCTTTTCGAAGTTCGGGCGCGCGCGGAATGATGTTTTCTAATTATTCATGACCGTATATAATATATTTCTCGAATCTAGCAAGGGGACTCGGCATTGATATGCAACATCACAACATCAATTTAAATTCCCGATTAGGTTTTTGTATTTGAATTCTCGAATATATTATTTCGGTATAAATTGAAAAGTAAAAGAGTAACATGTTTCAAGCGATTGGTTTAGGTGACGAGAAAAAGATTCATTAACCCAGTTTATGTATGCGGGTGTAATTAACCTAACTCATATCTATATTCAAGTTAAAAGTTCGAGGTCGGAAGAGAAAGGGAAAAAAAAACACATCCAGATGCAAAAATCTCCTGCACAAAAAAATGCAGACAATAGTTGTAAATTCTAAACTAAACTGCAATTTCTTCACTGGAAAGGACCATTTTATGTAAAAAATAATAATACAAACCTGTATATTACACATCGCATCTCATTTCCACATGAGGTCAATTGGTCACAATTGTCCTCGTTATTTGAGTATAAAAGTAGTTAGTATAATATTTAAACCCTCTTCTTCTTTTTTAAAGTACTTTTAAAAAAAATTAAATTTTTTATATTTTTTTACTTCAATTTTTTTTCATTTCTATAATGTTTTGATTTAATAATATAAAAAACAATTTAAAAAATATTATTTTAATATATTTCTAAATAAAAAATACTTTTAAAAATAATAATTATTATATTTTCAACCTAAATTACGTGGACGATTCGACGATCAATTTTATATACATTATACAAGGCTTAAATGCATTGACGATCGCAGATACACACAAGTAGCTAGAAAAAACAGATGATCAGCTTTGACAAATGAACTCTAGAATTTCGTTATGGAAGCAAAGGCATTGTGATGTGGCTTCTAGTCTTGATTTAATTCAACTCTCTAGCTACTACTAAATTGAAAGAAAAATATACCAACACTGCTTAAAATATCTTTAGATTCTCGTATCCAAGAGAGTCAGACAAGGGCTTGTATCCCTTCTCCAGTCAACATGGAATGTGTTTTTAAATAACGATTATCTCGAATATAAAATTTTATGTGAGAGGACGGTCTTATTAATTTTTTTAATTTTTAATTTTATTTTTGATGTTACTGGAGGAGACGGTCGAATATTCATTGTCAAGACCGGCATGAAATATTAACTTGTATATATATAGTACTATACCTCGGCCCAGAATCTTGATTTTCTATATATATATTTGGTTGAGCGCTGCAAACCCTACCAGTGCTTCAGGGATTTGAAAAGCTAAGAGCACACTGGGAATTTCAGAGTTGTGATGGCATTTTTAAATCCTCGAGGAGAAGTAGGCAGGCTAGAACTAGAACGGAGGAAAATGCTCCCTTGTAAAACCTCTCATTTTCCTTGCGAACTCTGACGTGATCTGAAATAGTTCTGCGTTCTCGAGGAAAGCCCGTTGTAAGATTCTCATATTTAAGAGCAGTGGACGTGGCCCATAAATATATAATAAATTTGCTGTTAGGATCAAGTCGAGTTTGGGCCTTTAATGTTGTGAACAATACTTTACCCAAGTCCGATTTTGATCCATTCAGAGTTTAGACCTGCCTTAGCATAAAACGAGGCAACAACCCCTTGCAAGTAAGGTGAGAAAAGGAGCAAAATAAAAAAAATCTATGCTTGAGATTGGAAAAAAAATTATAATTCAACCAATAATATACCCCACTAATTAATTTAATATTAGTATATTGTTTCACGCTTCACACCAAATGAATAATAATTTTTTTAAAAAAATTAAAAATAATATAAAATATATTTTTAAGTACTTTGAGTCTAGCAAACATATTAAAACTAATAGTCTTGATTATCGTAGTCATACCTGACCTAACACACGCAAATGATTTTTAGAATAAAAAAAATAACATCTTTATAATCCTCTAAACATCTACAATGTAAATACTTTATACATACAATACCATCACAATAATTTTCTCACGTATTTTAAAATATAACAGAATAAAAAAATTATTTCCACTTTGCCAGTCCCACTGTTCAATGTCCATAACATTGCGTTTTGAATAGCTGCTTTTTAAAAATTTGATTTTAAAAAAAATTATTTTTAAAATATTTTTAATTCATCTTGATGCTTTGATATTAAAAAAATAAAAAATATATTCTAATATATTTTTTATTTTTGTTAAAAGCAACAACTATCATGCGTTTTAAATGTTTTTTTACCAAAAATTTGATGTTTTTTCACTTAAAATTAATTTATTTATGTGTTTTTTTGATGATTTTGATATACTGATATTAAAAATATTTTTTAAAAAATATTATTTTAATATATTTATAAATAATTTTTTTAAATAATAACTATCACAATAACAAACATGTTTTTAACTTAATTATAAATAATGTAGGGATTTTAAGATTCAAAATAAGCAACCTTGACAACGCCTTTGAACATTAGGATCAAGTGCAGCAACAATTGAGCAATAACTGTGGGCATGCCATTGCATATTTAAAATCGTCCTATGAGAAATAGTGTAAACAAGCATCGACCGTCATTCCACTTGCAAACCATGAAAATAAAATAAAAATTAAAGAAATTAAGGCGATTATTATTTTTATGAATAAAGTTTGTGGAGCAGAAAGTCCGGAACAAACCACCATCTTACAAAATACAAATCAAGCCCGACTCATTTGAGCCCAGCCCAATAAAAATGGATCAATTCGGGCTCCTCCGAGTCATCTCCCATGAAAGCATGGAGCCCAAATCAAAATTGTTCCTTCGTCCATCCACGCGCGTTAGACAAGAGAGCCAAACACCCCCTCGAGAGAAAGGAAAGGCCATGGATGGATGGGTTCCCATCCAACAAAATACAGCCAGCCAATCCAAAACTCCAAAATCATACGCACAAAGATGAGGCGCCTCAGTTTCAGCATAAAGTGTGAAGAAAATTCTCCCTCCCTCCCTCTCTCCCCTCGGTATATCCTCCCAGCATCTCGTCTTATCCTTCCCTCCCTCCCTTTTAAACATAGACATAATAATAATAATATAAATAAAATCTCCCCCTCCATTGTTATAGAGTAGCTTCCCTTTTCCCTTCATCAGTTCATCCCCTCTCTCTCTCTCTCTCTCTCTCTCTCTCTCGAACACACCGTCTTTTCTCTTGCTGTTATCTATGGCTAAAACAAATGCCGCAACTTCATCATCCACTAACATACTTCTTCGTTATAACAACAAAAAAAGAAATGATTTTCTCTTCTCTTTCAACTCTATTAATCTTTTCAACAAATCTCTCCCCTTCAAGAAACCTTCTCTTCATCCTCCTCTACTCTCACTCCCTTCCTCTCCGTCCAAGCCCCTGACCACGCGAGTTTCCATTGCACCTGTTGAGTACGCGCCACCTGCACCTGACTCTTTCAATTTCCACCAAGAAATCTCTCGACTCCAATCTCTCCGTTCAAAGCTTGCTCACTCCAAAACATTAAACGGCAAACACTCAGTACTAAACGACGACTCACGCGTCAAACGGTTTTTCAAAATTGGAGGAGTTTCTAGGTTTCTGGATTCAATTAATTTAACCTCTCGTGAGTTGTTTTTGCTCAAGTGTTTGGTCGCCGCTGGTCAAGAGCACGTGGTTAGTTTGGAGGGATTCGAGTTGGTTGAGAGTGAAGCGGTGGAGTCTGTTAGAACTTCCGTTAAGAGCGCGCTTTATAGTTTAGTGGAGATTATTGAGGGGTTTGATTTGAGTGATAATGGTAATAAAGGATTAGAGAGGATTAATTATGGGGAGAATTTGACTGATGAGGAGATCAAGGACTTGAAGAAGTTGCTGAAGAGTTTAGGCGAGGTCGAGGAGTTTTATGATTGTATTGGAGGTGTCATTGGGCAAGTCTCTCTCCTTTTAAATTTTTGTTTTCCTGTCTTGTCTGTTAAATTTGCTTTGCTTTTGTTTTATTTATGGTGTTTAAGTGTTGGAATGGAGATATTTTAATTTTATATACATTATTTGAACGAGAAAGAACAACCTTTGCATGGTATTCGTTGTTTTGTTTCGTGATTTAAAATTATTACTGGATTAGAGTTTTTAACTCTTCTTTTAGGGTTTAGATACTACTGGAGAATTAGAAGAGGAGTAATTGAATTTGATCAAGTTGGCAACTGGGGGATGTTAGCATATGGGGGTTTAGGGTTTTGATGAATATGGAGTTTAGGGGCTACTTGCTTGCAATGGATTCATTTAGCTACCAAGGTAAATGTGAACGATTACTTGATCAGCTACATAAATTTCCAGAGTGAGTTTTTTGCCTGCTGGATGATTGTATTGCGTGTTATTGGGTGGAGGATAGGCTTATTAAAGTTTCATGTTAGGGCTACTGATTTGGGTAGACAATGAGGAATGAGAATCTGCACTAGAGATAATTCAAATATAGGAAGTTTAGCTAGAATCTTATTCACACTTTCCTTTTTCGTTTGATCGTCTCAAATGACTTGAAATTGTTTATTTAAATGCTCGCTTAGATATCAGATAATGGTGCTGGAACTTCTTTTCCAGTCAACATTAAAAAAGCAGACTACAAATTGGTCCCAGCACATAAAAGAATCAATGGAATGCAAGTTTTTGGAAATTCATGCTCCTAGTGGACTTGACCTTTCAAAAAATACAGAGTATGCATCTCAAGCAGCTCTGTGGGGAATTGAGGTTAGTACCTAAAGTTTATTGTTCTGTTAAAACAATGGATTTGCCACAGTTTTTTTCTAGAATAATAAGATCCTTTTCTTTTAGGGTTTGCCAGATCTAGGAGAAATTTATCCTCTTGGTGGTTCTGCTGACCGGCTTGGCTTGATTGACCCTGACACTGGCGAATGCCTTCCTGCTGCCATGCTTCCTTATTGTGGACGGACCTTATTGGAAGGTCTTATAAGAGATCTCCAGGTAGAAGATCTCTACGTTGTTCCTTCGATGCTCGGAAAGAAGAAAGCTTATGTCTGAGCTGATAACTGTGGTTTGTAATGTTAACTGCTTCTTCTTTGAAACAATATCTATATTTTTTCATCATTGTCAGGCTAGAGAGTTCTTGTACTTCAAGATATATGGAAAGCAGTGCATTACCCCTGTAGCAATCATGACAAGTTCTGCTAAGAATAACCATGAGCATATCACTTCTCTTTGTGAAAGACTGAGCTGGTTTGGAAGAGGTCAATCCAGTTTCCAACTTTTTGAACAGGTTTTATATGGTTATGAAGATATGTTAAATATTTGCTTCTTCTTATTCTTCGAGTTTTTCACTAGTTAGTGGTGTTCACTTACTAGCATAATTTATGAATTGACAGCCTCTTGTTCCAGCTGTTAGTGCTGAAGATGGGCAGTGGTTGGTTACAAAACCATTTGCACCTGTATGCAAGCCCGGTGGACATGGTGTGATTTGGAAACTTGCTTATGACAAAGGCATCTTTGAGTGGTTTTATGATCATGATAGAAAAGGTGCTACTGTGCGACAAGTCAGTAATGTTGTTGCTGCCACGGATTTGACCCTTTTGGCACTGGCAGGGATTGGCTTACGTCACAGAAAGGTGGAATCATATTTGACAATTTGATTTTGTTACTCTCTCGTGTTCTCATAAGGGAGCACTGCAAATATTCATACTTTGTATTTGTGTTTATCCATGCCCATATATTTCATCTAAATAAGGAGCTTGAATGATAAAGAAAAGAACATTTGCGCATAGTTACTATATTCAGATTAAAGAATGCTTATGTAATTCTCTTGACATTGTTTTGGGGTTCATGGTCTTGTTATACAATGTGTACATGTAACAGAAACTGGGGTTCGCCTCTTGTAAGCGCAACTCAGGGGCTACTGAAGGAATTAATGTCCTTATTGAAAAGAAGAATCTTGATGGGCAGTGGGCTTATGGCTTGTCATGCATTGAATACACCGAGTTTGATAAGTTTGAAATCACAGGCGGTCCTTGTTCAACTAACGGGTATGAAATCATTTCCTTGGGAGTACTAGCTTTCTTTAGAATAACTTTGTGTGCTATTTGTGCTTTGAATTAGCTACATGGATGTCTTTATGCATGGATTTTGATGATTAATTGAATCTCTGTAACGCAGGCTCAGAATCTTTATAGCAAACTTGAAAACATGTCTTTTTAGTTTCCCTTTAAGATTAGGTAGCAATTTGAGTGCTGGAATTCTTGAAGGAAATAAATGTTAATATTGGTCTGTGGTTATGTAGTTAATACTTTGACATGCATCTGTTTATGTTTGAGGTTTGGTTTAAAATTAGTATTATGATGTGTGTTTCTGTCTGGATAATTTGTTATTTTTTTCATTCATTTTTTAACATGCTCATCCCTGTTACCAAAACTTAGTTTTAACTTTGTTTTTCTCGTTAAGTTTGCAGGCAGAGTTCCCTGCCAATACAAACATTCTGTATGTGGATTTACCTTCTCTGGAGTTAGTTGCATCAAGTAACAATGAAAAAAGTTTGCCAGGCATGGTTCTGAATACAAAAAAGCCAATTGTATACACGGACCATTATGGGAACTGTCACAGGTACATACTTCACTCGTTGATGTTTTCTAGCTGGTACTCCATTTATACCAAATATGTACTGTGCTCTGTATGCCAGTCTTATTGCAAGTATTTTGTTTTAGGGTGATTGCTACGTAAGTCATAAAGCTTTGTATAAATTACATCATAGTGAGACTTTAGATTTTGGATTACAAACATATTTTTGGACAAGTGGCGACAAGGGAGATTGTCTAAATGTGATTAGATATCACATGAGGGATTTGATTTTTAAATTCTTATATGCAGAACTTGAGTGTTTAAATCAATTGTCGATCCCAGGAATGAGTCTTGATAATTTTTCTTTTTCAGCTTGGAAGGTATTCTTATAATACTTTAGAAATCTGATACGTTGCTACTGTAGTTATCTTTGTTCCAGGTTTTCTCTGTTTCTCCAGATAGTATATTGAGGAGAGAGTACTGTCTGATCTATCCTCACTATTTAATGATATCCATCTTTCCTTCTGAAATTTTTTAATCCCCACCTGCAGTTGAGCAACTTTTTCCCTGGATGCTGTTTCGCTTATTGCTGTTTTACTTGCAGTGTCTCTGGTGGTCGGCTGGAATGCACAATGCAAAATATTGCAGATAATTTCACTAACACCTATTTATCCAGATGTTACAAGGGTGTGGAAGGTACAATATTGTCTTGCTTTCTTTCTGAACCTTGTAGCATATAATGTGCCCATGAGGATTGCACACATAGACATGCGAATGCATGTTCTTCTAATATAAATTTTAGATATATGTTTTTTGGTAATTAAAATCTTCCTGTCAACACATGTGCAGATAAGCTGGATACCTTTATTGTGTATAATGAGCGAAGAAGGGTTACTTCATCTGCTAAGAGGAAAAGAAGACATTCTGACAATACCTTGCACCAGGTTGTAAATTCTGCTAGTTACTGTACTTGTTCTCAGCAGTTTGAAAAAAATTTGATGATGGAATTTTTTTTTTTCCAAATCAGTGGAGGGGATTTAGTTCCCCTCTCTATTTATTGAGATCATTTTTTGTTCCTTCTCTTCTTAAGTTCCACTAATTGCATTTAGTTTTCTAACTTAGGACAATCATTTCTCTTTGAGAAGCCACTTTCTGGTGGATACTAGTCTCTACTTTATGATCTCACAGCCATAAGCATCTAGATTTTCTCAGCTCACGTTTTGTTTTGTATAGCTGGTTATCTTGGACCCCACTCAGTCATTTGAGGACTGATCAGTGGCTTAAATCCGTAAGTGTCTGTGTAGTTGAGAGTATATTAGGATGTAATAAATCAACAATTGAATCATTGATTTACAAGCCCTACTTGTTTATGTACCGGTATGTATCGGAAATATCAGTGAGTCTCCAAACTTCCAAGAGTGTTTTTTTTACCTCCTTGAGTTTGGATACCAAATTTTGAAGCTTGATTTGTGGTATCTCACTAATCTCTTGACTTGATCGATATTCCTCATGTTAATCTGTTACTTTGGGCTTGTATGCAGACTCCAGATGGTGCACTCTTGGATATCTTACGGAATGCTCACGATCTTCTTTCACATTGTGATATAGAGCTTCCTCAGGTATCCTCTTAATTATAGTATAGAGCCCTAGTTTGTCTCTGAGAATTGAGGTCAACTGCCCTTCATATTTTGTTTCATTTACTTAAGGTTATTGAGTATATGCTTGTCTGCCAGCGCTGTGTTAATAATTTTTAGAGTTTCTTTCCATTTATTTAACTTCCTTACTGTTTGTAGATTGAAGGTAATGATAAATATGTTGAGTCTGGACCACCATTTCTCATCTTTCTGCATCCTGCTCTTGGCCCACTTTGGGAGGTCACAAGACAAAAGGTAAGCTTATTGTGGATGTTGTCATGGTTTGCCTGGGTATATTTCTTTCTTTATTCCATAGTGAATGGTGCGTGATGCTTGTTATATGATGATGGCTATTTGGTGTTATATCCATATATTAATATTTGGTTTGCTTATTTCTGTATCTGGTTAAATGTCCCTAGCCAAGTGGCTGCTGGACTTTTCAACGTGCAAAAGCTTTGCTACCACACATTTCTTGTAACTGCTTGCAAATGTCTTGTTTGCCAAGAAATCCTTCTCTGTCTCATCAGTCATCACTCTGGCATAATGAATGTGTGGCTGATTGGCTTTTGTTAGTTCCCCGTTACGAAGTTGATCAACCAATCATGATTGTGTTTCATTTCTTTTGCTTTACCAGTTTAATGGAGGATCCATATCTAAGGGTTCTGAGCTACAAATTGAGGTCGCAGAGTTCTCATGGAGAAATGTTCAGGTGACATAGATTAATAGTTTGAAAAAAGGCATGCAAGCTAGTACATTTTATGCTCATCTGATTTTCCTCCTCCAGCTTGATGGAAGCTTGATCATTATTGCTGAAAATGTTATGGGCTCAACCAGGATTGATCCAAATGGTGAACCAATATTACAGTATGGGAACAGGTAAAAATTTGTATGCTCTCTTCCAGATTTTTGAATATGCTGAAATGAAATTCAATGATCTTAATTCCATTTCTCTAGGTGTGGAAGATGTAGACTGCAAAATGTCAAAGTTGTGAACAAAGGGATTAACTGGAGTTTTGGAGACAATATATACTGGAAGCATGATGTGCAACGGTTTGAGGCATTGAAGGTTATTCTGCGTGGAAATGCTGAATTTGAGGCTGACAACGTTACCATACAGGTTAGATTGACATGAGAACGTCAGAACTGTTTCTGTTGGTTAATCGGATTGTTTTGATTATGATGTGAAGTACTTTATAGAGAATCCCTGATTAGGACCTGCAGCAGAAGCTCCTTTCTGATTTTTATTTTTATTTTTTCTATGAATTGATATGAGGAAATTTCCAAAAATTAGGCTTCAAGGAGGTATGGCCTGCTTGCAGGGTCTACACTCAAATAAACAAATTCTAGGACAGCTTTTCAAAAGTACTAGATATAAACGACGCCTAGGACAGCATCCTTGTCTAAAAAACTCTATTCAATGGCATAATGAACGATGATGGAAATTTCATTGCATGACAAGGAGGATCAATTAGTTAAATCTTTTTGTTAAGTACACTCACCTGGAAGCTGATTGGTGCATTACTGCAAATTCTCATCCATTTACCTAATATTGTAGCCATAGAGAATTAGGTTGTTGGAGAATCAGTGATTACTATGAATCTCCTTAATGGTCCTCTGGCTTTTCTATTTTAAATTCATTAGACCTGTATGGTGCTAGGATTCTATATTAAAAGCTTCCTATAGCCGTGCTCACTTCTTCTTTTTTCCCTTTGATTCAGGGAAATCAGATATTTGTAATACCAGATGGCTACAAAATGAAGATAACATCAGGAGATTCAGGTTCCTTGTATTCAATATCCTAAAAACTCTTGCATAATTGCTCTGTATTCCTACTAAAAAACCGAGTCACTGAATATTCAAACCCACACTGAGAGTCACACATGCTTGCATCCATGCACACACACATGTGATATTTTTGTATATTAAAAGAGTTTATTTATACAGTTTGATGTTTTACATGACTGTTATTTTCTTTGACAATTGATAAAGTGCATTATTGCCCCCCTGAACTGGGAAATGGACATCGCATATTACTTTGTGAGGATTTCATTGTGTTACAAGATGCCAGCTTCTGTCCTTGTGGGATTGCTTGGTTTTAAGAATCTGGCTGAAAGATTTCAGTCTACTAGGACAGCAGGACCAAAATTTGCTTCCATACTGTAGAAAAACTTGGAACTTCAGAGATGCAGATATTTTGGTCACTCTGCTCTAGTACACGGGTCTCAGACATGCACACTGTTTATGGTTTGTCAAGTGTTAGGTCACGTAGGTGTAAGGAAACAATAATGAAACTTATCGTCCTTAATTTTAAGTTAAAAACGCAGCTTGTACTTGCTTTATTGATGCGTTTAATGAAGCTGTATCATGTGTAGTGTCTTCCCGGTGCTTTGCTTTTGTAGTGCGGATGTTATTATCTCATTACAGAATCAATTTACTTTTCGTTTGACACAGGTTTGCAAGTCCAGCTCAACCCTTTAGAACAAAAAATAATGGATAGTGGAAGCTGGCACTGGAATTACAAGATACATGGCCCCCATATTCAGTTGGAATTGGTAGAGACGTAAATATTGACAGTCATTCGATCTGGTTCAATGTGAATCGTGGTTTACAAATGAACTGGAAAGCTCGCCTTCGTAGTTTTGACTGGTTAAACACAAGTTAAACCATTTACTCATAGGATCGTTTTTGCTGTAATACATTGAATTAGAGCCTTGTAAAACCTGCATGGTCTCGTCTGGAGCTCTTGTAACTTTTGTGCATTATATATCTATATGTATATTTACTTTTATTTACCTTTGTGTGAAATTAATGTACATCCAGTGTAGAAACAATGTAAGAGCTCAAGCAATAAACTACATATTTCCCTTTTCTTACTTTTATTTCTTTCATTCTATCAGCCTAGCTCTCCGTGAGTACACGTATTTGTTCTAGTAATTTCTGGAGTTCCAATCAGCTGCAGTTGAATCTTTGATTTATCTTAAATCGTGTAATGTGGTTGTGCCCTTTTTATATTCCTGATTCAAAGCTACTGTTGGTGAGTCGCAGGCTTTATTGGTAGATGAAAGAGACAAACAATTTTATTTTTATTTTTAAAGGCGGAGTGCATGCTGCTGAGGTGTTACTTTTCAATTGAAAATGCGAAATTCATGTGTGATTGATTCTGTGATATAGTAAATGATATTTTTTAATGTCAAAGAGGCTCGAATCCTAGGGCATGGATCAAAGTTATTGCAGCAGCGAAGATTTGATGTGAAAGGATAGGAACGTTTTTACTTGCAAGAACGATTGGTTACTGTGAAACTGCCCCGTACCGATCTTCGGAGTTTACCATCGCTTGTTCAAGCAGCCTGAACTAATTTTCACCACAGTTTTTATTTCAACTTTCTTTAATTAAATATGCTGCAGCTCTGATTTATGAGTTCCTGTTCATCAATTTGAAAATCGAGCAACTTAACATGCTATTTCTTTGAATATTCTCGTACAAAAAGCACCAACTCTAAAAATGGTAACAGCTGTGGATTCCTGCTTTTGATTTGGTGACAGGTTGCTACTGAGCCAGTGCCAAGAGGATGAATGCTATGGAGGTTGAAGTCAGGCATGGTTCGCATCGAAATGTTACTTATCTGTTGTTTTTAGTGCAAGGTAGCCCGTGTGAGAGACGATTTACAAACATGTATTACAAGTTCGTTCAAACTAAACTTTGATAGTAAATTACAGCAACAAAAGAACATCAGTATAATTTATATGATTTCCAGAAATTTACACTCTTTTTTGTATATTCTTGTTCTCTTTTTATCCAACAGGATTATGGGATTGCGAGCAGCATCTATTCAGTAATCTAAGCAGCGCATCAGCTTTTCTTCGGGCTTTTAGAGAACCATCCGCCGACAAGCTTTGAAGGGAAGGTATACTTCTCGGATTTATCAACAGACGCCTTGCAACCTCCTCTCCTCCATCTTTGCACAACCCCAACAACAGAGTTATCGAGTTCTCCTTCCCTTTGGTGGATCCAAACCTTAACAGATCTATGAGAAGAGGCACAAGAACTTTGCTCTTTCTTATCTCCTCCAGCCCTTCAGAGCAACACAAAAGCAGAGCCAGCAACGCTAAGGCATCATCTGTTATGCCTGCCTTGTCATCCATCAACATTTCAACGAGCAAAGGAACTGCCCCAGCAACCACAACACTTGCCTTGTTAGCTTCATAGACTGATAGATTGAATAGAGCACTTGCAGCATCCTTTTTTCCAGCTGATGTGCCTTCTCTCAGCAGCCCAACCAAGGCTGAGAATGCTCTAGGACGGGTGCCAATAGTCACCTTACAATCGTTTATGATCGACAGGCTAAAGATTGTTGCTGCTGCATTTTCTCTTGCCTCCATAGTTTTCCCTGATTCAAGAACATCTATTATGCTGTCAATTGAACCGGCAGACATTATTAATGTCTTGTTGTTTTCCAATATGGAAAGGTTAAGCATGGCAGTGACAGCATTTTCTTGAGTTTTTGGATCAGTGGAACTCAGTAATGTCACCAGAAAAGGTATGGCTCCTGCCTCGGCAATTATCCTGCGGTTACCCATTCCAGTTTTTGCTAATAATCTCAGCTCATAAGTTGCCTGCCTCTGAATTTCTGGGGACCCCATTGCTATCTTACCGACCAAAAATTCAGCTGTCATTTTGACAGATTCCATGGCAGCTTTTGTAGCAGATATATGATCGATAGCTTTCTCACTTAACTTGCTCTTGCCGCTGCTACTCTCAGATTTTGAGAAAGATGAAGATGAAGATGAATCATCAATTAACGGGACATTGTTATCTTGGCACCACTGATGCACCAGACTCTTCAGTGCATAATTAGGTATCAGGGCCATGTGAATTAGTCTTTGCCCACTCTTAGGACAAGTTTGATGCCCTGAGCTGATCCATTGAGCAATTGAATTGCGATCGTAAGTGTGTCCAGATGCAACTATCACAGGATCTTTCATCAAGTCGAGGGAAATAGGGCACCGGAATTCATCAGGTATATTTGAAAGTATTGACTGAGAAGATGAAGAAACATCTTGATTTCTATTCATGAATGCAGACCGCTGCTTGAAGTTTTCTTTGATCTCCTCTTTATCTCTGTCAGCGAAAATCACGGACTTGGAATATGTTACAAGAGAGATTATATTGTTTATATTGGAAACCACAGTAAGTCCTCCCGTGCCTGCCTGCTTCTCTGCTTCTGCCTCAAGCTTCGAAATTTCTTCTTCATATTCCAGTGGACTTCTCAAACCAATGCAGCTCAAAACTTCTTTCAATTTGACAAAATCATCGAATCCCTTGTTCCCGCTGTTCTTCTGATTGTTTCTCGTCATTATTTGTAAAAGCTCCTCTCTTCTTTGAAGTTCTCGAGGGTCAACAAGCAAGTCAACCCTCTTTGCTTGCCTGTGAAGAAGTTCAACTTGCTCTCTTGTATCCGCGCTTAAATTAAGCAAGCTTAAAGGTAGGATATCAAGTGCCCCGCCCATTTCCTTCACTAGCACGTGGAATTGATTCGACAAAAACTGTGTCTGTATGAGACCCCAAAGAGAGCTGCCATCCTTGCACCCTTGAATCAAAAGCTTGACTCTTTGGATCACGGAAAAGAGCTCGGTGAGACACAGGATGGAAGATGGAGGAAGTGGACTATTTGTTTCTCGTATATCTTCAAACAAAGAAGAAAGAAGTTTGATCCTCCTTATCATGGTTAAAATGTTCCTAAATTGTACGGAAGGAAGCTTTTCCACTGAAGCAACTTCATTGGATATATGAATCAATGATTCCACCAGAGACCCAGTTGGCAAAAAAACTGAGGAGATCATGATAGGAGGGAGGGCTGCATTCATGACCTCTTACCCTATATGAGTTAGTTTCTGGTCATTGTTATTATCCGGTCCAAGTTCTTAGTTAATATTTAGATCACTTGGAAAAATTGTTTTCTTTCTGATTTCTAGTTATTAAATCTGTCTTTCACAAAGAAAATATTTGATTATTTGATGCATTTTTGACCGTTTCTTCTTGGACAATCAACATGAGAGACAAGAGGAAGTGTGGTGGAAGAGAAATGAGGACTCGCTGGGCTGCTGCCACTTGGAGGAAGCACCGGCTTCAGCGGGTTAGTTGATACTCCCCGCCATTTTTACATATATATTCAAAATGAGTGTTGAGTTGAACAAACCTTGTTATTTGCTTGCAAATATGTGCGTCCAAAGTCTTATAAGGTAGCTCTGAGGCTTCGGGTAATACACACGACTTAAATACGGATTTTTTTAGGACTGCAAGTTGATCTTTTGTTACTTGTACAGTAGTGCACTGCCACGACATGGATTTTATTATAATCATTTTATTTCGTTCTTTATTACCTTGATATGTTCTTCAGAAATTAAAAACAAATGTAGAAAACATGAATATTTATGTGCTCCTTAATTCGAACCCGAGCTTGTGAATTGGATTGTGGGAGTGACGTCTAAAGTATAGTTTTTAAATCTGGTTCGGTTTAAGATTTGGGTTTTGAGTTTTGACCGGGTCACCGGATCGTCCGAATCAATCTTTATTTTAAAAAAATCAAAACGACGTCATTGTAGTTAAAAAAAAAAACCAACAGGTTTTTGACGGGTTTTGCCGAGTTAACTGGGTCACCGGGTCACACCAGATTATAACTTTTTTTATTTTTTTCAACCCGGTCCGGTTCCTGTCACGGTTGGCCGGGTCTCGAGTCGACCTATCGGGTCGAATTTCAAAACTATAGTCTAAAGTTTTTAATTTAGTTCAGTATTTCTTTCTCATATCTAATCTTTTTTAAATCTATTAACTAGTCTACTGGAAATCTAAAATTTGATACAAGTCAAAATGCACGGCTATAGCATGTGAGACAACAGACGCATCCCCACTGTACAGCTAATTAAAATTATATTTATTGTAGTAATTTTTTAAAGTATTTTTATTAAAAAAAATAAATTAAAATAATATTTTTTATTTTTTTAAAAATTTATTTTTCATATCAGCACATCAAAAAATAATTAATTTAAAACAAATAAAAAAATAAAATAAAAATTATTTCTTAAAAAACACTTCCCAAATGTCCATGGCAAATACTTCTTGATATTTAACAAATGTATAATCATAAGAATGCTTCAAAAATTAACGGCGGATGCTTGCATTGACCATATCAATGTGCTTCAGAGATTATATCTATCTTACCCCCAAAAAAAAATAAAATCCAGGCGTGATATAAAAAATAAAAAATAAAAAATTTGGTCAGTGTCAGTTCGTCAAAGAGGGGGAACTACCTAGGCATCCCATTAGAGACAAAAAAAAAAAAAAAAAAAAAAAAAAAAAAAAAAAACGATGGACTGAGAAAAGAAAACAAGTGGGCTTTTGCCTCATCACAACACCTATTAAATGAGAGCTTTAGGCCCTCTCAGCCCGCGTTGACGGGATTGGGTCGGCCCTGGTGAGTAGCTCGTCTTGTTCATGTGTAGCTGAATAACATTTTAGATAGAAGATACCCTTAAAGTAAGGCGGTAGCTAGCAAGTAGGTTTGTTTTCCATATTATTATCATACATGCAATATTAAGAGGAGGCGTCAAGAAATACATACATACATGCATGCATGCATGCATACAATACCACAAAAGAGAATCCAGATAAAAGAGAACCAAAATATTTGAATAGCTGAACTTAATTGTCTGAAGTAATTGCGCCATACTCAGACTTCCTTGTGTTTAGTTTGTGCCAAAAGGGTCGGCGAAATAGAACTGGGCCCTAACTTGACCGACCACCATGGCATTTCAGGGCCATCGCAGGACTCTTTTGTCTAAGAAGCACCCACTTGTTGGCAATTAATGAGGGCTAGGTTGTGCTACTTGCTTGCCGTCAATGTTAAATGCTACTTTCCGGTCGCTTGAATGATCATCACCATAGATCTGAGACAACCACTGGATCAGTTCGCCGGGGTCCATAACTTGCAATTTTGTAGAGTCATGTTAAAGATGCCACATCAACAGGATTCAAGCCCATGTCAAACCCATTTAACTTCATCACCTTCGTTTCAAGCCCATTTTTTTATCACCTTCCCCCCTCTTCCAAGTGCCCCTAGAAGTCAACCGTATAATTAACCATGATTTAAAGAGCTAGAGTTTATCTTGTCCAGACCAGTAAAGGGAATTCAAAAAAAAAAAAAAATTCTTTGTTGAAAAAAATGACTCAGATCTTAATTGTCTTTTAAAAGTTGGAGCACCTGTCACTTTCCCCCCCTGGTTTGGGTGGTGAACACTACCACTTAGCTTCTAGTTTCGGTGGCCCTACAGGTCCTAATTTTAACAACGAGCAAGTGCTTTATTAGAGTGCGGTTTTTGGGGTTTGGGGAAGAGGGTGACGATAATTTTGCAATATCATCCACACGACACAGAAAAAAAAAAAAAAAAAAAAAAAAAAAGGACCTCAAGTATCTATCTATGATCAAGACTTCTATTTGGGCCGACCCAATATCTCTCTCCATCAAACTTTCTCTCTAGCACGTGCAAGCCACTATCCGTTGATTTCGAGGGCCATCGATTATTCTGGCAGTGACACGAATCAAAGGGGTGGCGCGTGAACCACGATGCTAAACACGCCTTTCTTTTCGGGGGGTTTTGTTTTTTGGAAAACGACGGGCATTAAACAGGTGGACCTCTCGAAGGAGCATGGAGGCAATTATCATATGTCCTTTTTTAACTCCCTACCACAAAATGTTTGAAGAGACACTTTTGTATCTCATCCCTTGAATTGATAGGTAAAGATCGGATGTATTTAAATAATATTTTAAAAAGATGTGGTTATTTTTTTAAATTATTTTTTTTATCTAGATATATATTAAAATAATATTTTTTTATTTTTTAAAATTTATTTTTGATATTAATATTTCAAAATAAAATAAAAAAATAAAATATAAATAATTTTAAACAAAATAAAATGAATTTTAACAAATCTCTAATTGAGCAGCACTGTAGCTAAACGGAAAAACCGAAACTCATCAAATTTTATAAACTTTTTGTTCGTGTAAGATTATAAGTCCATGATTCAATTACTTTTCAATATTTAATGCATGTTAATGTGCACCTCTAGATACGAGATATAAGATTGTAAAAAAATTCCTGGTTTTAAAGGAAATTAAAGTACTTTTTATCTATTGATGTCGAATTAGATATTACTAGTTTGATTCTACTTTATTTCATAGGTAGAGTGTTTTTAATCGATTTATGAAAACAAATATATATCAAATATCTAAAATACACTGCATTAACCTTAATAAACTAATATCTCAACTCAAAACATATCTAAGTCAGTATAAAAACATAAAATCAAATTGAAAAGATTATCTCATAAGCTCGATCTATTTTTTTCAAGTAAAAAGAAGGCCAAGAACCAAGATTATCAAACTCTTCTCATCAAATAAAACTCTTTAACATCAAACTTCATCGTTTTGATTGCCGAAATCATGGTAGTTGACAACTTTCTCTCGCTTAAATTGTTTTTTATAGGGGTGTTTATATATATGGTTTGATCGAGTATGGGTTTATAATTTTATTCGATCTAGATTCTGATATTTTACAAATTATAATCCCTACAATTTTTTTTTTCACCTTAGCAGCTTTGATATACCGGGTTGGGATATTATTATGGATATTATAATTATTCACAAGTTGAGTTTATATTGCTAATTCTTATGGGTCCGTATTTAGAGGCAAATCTATAAAATAGACTGGAGGTAACATGACACCCCTAGTGTCAGGTCTATTTTTCATACATTGCACCACCATTAAATTTTAATTACCTCCCTCTTCCCTCTAGCAAAGAAACGAGCTTTTTTTTGTTACGTTAAATAAATCTAATAGGAAGACCACTAATAAAAACATTGGAGTAGAATGTATGTAAAGTCTATGACAATATCAATATATAAAGACAAAGGGAGTCTATAATATACCGTTTGGATCGGGTTATTGGGTTTCACAGATTCCTACTGCCCCAAGACTTGTGATATTCATTTCTTTAGTTTTTTGTTCCATGATCATATATAATATTCATATTATTTAACTTTTATAGGTTGAGCTAAGTTAGGTTTATATAACGCAAGTATTATAAATAGGACAAAAAAAATTGAACACTCGGTTCTTTAGTGTCTTTTTCTTTTCTTTTCTTTTTTAATTGAGAAATTGAAAAATAAATAAAATGAGCTTTGGATGAATTATTGCAAATTTAAGAGTGATATATTTTTTTTATGTTTTGAAATTGAGTATTTTTTATTTTAATTTGGTGTTTTTACCATAACTGATTTCATCTAACTAGGTCGTAAAAGAATTCAATTAAAATAAAAAGGATCATATGCTTCACCATTCACATCTGAAACCCAACTCTTTTATTATTTTGTATAATAATTAGTTTAATTAGTAAAAACTAGTATAAAGGGTCGCAGTACACTGCGGCTGGAATCAAAACTTTTTTGAACTTAAAAAAAAATCCAGGTTATAATAAATTATTGGCATTATTATTAAATCAGGTCTCATGAGACATCTTTAAAAGTTTTTGACTCGACTCCTTATTCAATTCGAGTTTAAAATTAAAATATTTAAAAGTTGTCATGATGTGACCCATT
>Ga0325410_1000928_pt1 | contig 31613 bp, 14 predicted proteins | sample PopdelMetagenome_16_FD_206182 | JGI IMG/M metagenome (GOLD analysis project Ga0325410, IMG submission 206182) | Populus deltoides microbial communities from Bellville, Georgia, United States - Xylem-PdIQD-R3 | ecosystem: Host-associated > Plants > Phyllosphere > Stem > Wood/Secondary xylem...
TTTTGGGGGAGAGTTGATGGATCACAGAAGGAGACAAGAAATGAAAGGGCAGGCGAGTGTTTTGGCATTGGACAAGGGAAAGAACAAAAACGAAAGGACCATCTTGTCCTCTTCAAACAATATAAACCGAAGAAATGAAAGGCATCACAACCTCTCCGAGTCTCACACCACAAGGGCTCCTATAAAAGGGAGAGGTTGCCCCCTCGCTCTCCATGTGCCTTTGTCTTGTCCTCGAGTAGAAAAAAACATCCAAACCCTCCATCCTGAACTAATCTCTCCTCACTACAAGACAATTAATACGCACCTTCGATGGTCTTATGACCATATTGACCTTTCCACTTGGCCTTTCAAAATTAGTGTGAGAAAACTCCTCCTAAGCCCATGGGATGGTGGAAGAGGGAGTTCACATTGCAACTTTGGCTAGTGTTTTCCCGAAGGTCGCAATTGTTCCTCAAAACAGAAATAAAAGAGGGAATTCATGTGTAATTTGAACTAATGGATAGTGATTCAAACTAACATGAATAAGTTAGTTTTTTTAATTGTTGTATTAATAAATAATTAAAATACAGGTACTATCCGACCCGATCCACATCTAACATTTAATATTGTATGCATTTTTATTTTATTTTATGTTAAATAATAATAGGTAGTTGGGTGATGAATACGTACGTACCCATATAGATTTTTAGAACTCAATAAATAGAGTGTAAATTAATATATAAATTCTTTATCTAATAAATAATTAATAATTAATCAAATATAAATATATTAAAAAAAAACCCTATCGGTTGATATACACTGTCATCACTATCATTAGTGTTCTTTTTGGAGTACTGTAAATGCATTTGAACGTTTCCATGAAAAGTAGTAAATTTATTTTGGTATTTTGCTGTTAGATTTTGTGTTATTTTTGCCTCCTACACAAAATGTGGGCTCTCTAAACACTACCAATCACCTCTTCGAAACCACAAGCATTTTAGAGGTGTCCCTCTAGAATTTGCTTGATGAGATTTTTTTCTCTCTTTTTAACATCCATCCATACACAAGTAGCTATACAACATGTACACACTTTTTCTTTTTGTGCCCTTTAATTATTATTATTATTATTATTATTATTATTATTATTATTATTATTATTATTATTGTAAAATGTGTGGTTGCAATAGTCACATAGCCCTTTAATACACAAGAATATTGTGATGTAATATTTAGTCATTTTATAAATTATCCGTGGGCTATCGAATCCCTTGTGTAATGCCCATCATAAATTGGACATTAGCTTGTGATCCCCACGCACACACATGCACAAGAGTCCTTCTACATGCATATATGCATTACGTTGTTCACGTGGAACACTCATTGATGGTCGGGGGGCCATTAAATATGTAATACTTCCAAGAATTAATTATTATCCTTAAACTTGATTACTTGCAAGATAATTATCTCCAGTGATTAGCGCAGATCAATCGGATCCATCTTTTTTTTATTATATTTCTTTATGAATAAATTCAATCGGATCATCAAGAAAAATGGGAAAACGCGAAGAACGACGAGCTTGTGTTTTGGTCTCTTTGCCACACTTTGGGGGCTTCTAGCTAGTTTTTCTCATAAATTCCTCCACCTTTTTTATTTTTCTGCTTTTGTATGTGGACATGAGGTGAAATAAGTGTGAGATTTGTAAAAATATGAAAAAGGACCGATGAAAACTAGAAATCCTAATTAATTTATGAAATTTCTATGTAAGAGGTTGGTTATATAACACCGAAGAAATATATTATTTTATATATCTTATCTAAAATAAGTTGTATTATTATTTGTTTTTAATGATAAAATATGTTTGATGTGTTTTCATGCTAAGATTTATCTAAATTGATAGTTGTGTATTTTTTTATTTATGAAGAAATTTACTATTACATAGTAATTTCTCTTGTTACGAATTAAGCAATTTTATAGAATAATGAATAATAATGGTTCATTTATCCTATATTACTTTTACAAATAAATACAATTCACATGTTAAAAATATTTTTTCAAGTGGGGGATATTTATGATAAGGTCTCATATTAAGAAATTTTATTATCTTTTTAGTCAACTTTTTCAGGATAATTTCAAATGCTGGTTTATTTATTCTTAATCGATTATAAATAATAAAATCTTTAATCAAAACTTTAATAATTATTAAAACTCTTGATACACAATCAAAACTTTGATGATTATTTATTGAAAAGGTGGATAAAATAATTTTTTTCCACTAATTTTATTATTATTCTCGTCAACTTTTAAGGGTTAATCCCATTGGAAGTTTATTTGTCCCATGGAGTTGACCCATGAATAATAAAACCATAACCAAATATTTATGATTTGAATTTTTTTCAAGATAATTCAATCGAATTCTAATGATAAAACATGTAAAATATTTATTTATTATATGAATAACTTATAAGGAAAAAGGGTATAGGTTTTTTTTCCTTACTTTCTCAGCGACGGCTTTAGCATGAAAAATAAAGAGAGTGTATATATAGCTAACTTAGTCTTTTCGTCCCCCTTTACTGTCCACATTTGCTCTATTTATACTAGCACCAAAGGCCCTAGTCTCCACTCCTTCTTTAACCTTCCAAAACCTTCCTTTCGTATTTATCCACTCATTTATTTTATTATTTTTATTTTTGAATTGCTTGGAGGTGGGGTCTTCAAATGTCAAATTGATCCCATCCTTTCCCCAATTACATTATCCTCACTAATAAAATTTTATTGATTTTCTTCTAATTAATTATTTTTTCTTTGAGTTTTAAAAAGAGGTGGTGAAAAACAAGGTACAACATCTTTATTGCTAAACATTTAATGAAATTTATGTTAAATGAATTTCAAAATTGGATATACATTACCATTCTTATAGTTTTCTCAACATATTATAATATTTTCATGTAACATTGAGAGTTAATTAGCACACTCTATTGTTCGCAACTAAAAGGATTGAGAGATAGCCAGGAGGCTACATGATTTTTTTTTCTTTGAGAAAAGTAAATAAAAAAAAACAAAACAAAACCTTTTAAAAAATTATAAGTCATTCGATCATAATTTTAATAGGAAACCCAATAATATATTTTAATCTCCTAAATTGTTTCGTTAGATGCACTAACTAAAATTCCAAATTAATGCCTTTATTTCTTGATGTTCGTGCAATCTTTTTCCTGGCACAATCCTGAAGTTAACGATCATGCAAGTCTCTAATGATCATCATATTAACAATTACAAGACTCAAATCTATTTTGTTTTGTTCTAAACAGAGGACATTGGTGGTTTTTAAAGGCAAAGCCACAAGGTTTTACTCTTTTCTTTTTTTATTAGAAAATCTTTGTGTGTATAAGGGTTTCTATATAGATATTGATAAAAAAAAAATTAGAAAAGCTTATATATTTTGAATTGAATTCAATCCCATTTACAATTATATTAGATTTCGTTGTATAAATCTTGATAAAGTTGTGAAAATTTTAAATTGGATTGATTTTTTACATTTGTGTTTTAAATTTATGAAGTTACTAAGCTTGATTACTAAGCGACTAAGTTGATGGAATAACTCTCACGGTAATAATTAGATTTAAAACAACTATAAAAGAAATTAGTGCTCTTGTTTTTCAGGAATCTACCCTTTATTTGCCGCTTTAAAGATTTTTTCTCCTTACTATTCTCTTCTCTTTGTTCAAACAATCTAAAATTCAAGCTATCAACATATATATTGAATAAATCGCCAATAAAACATGTAAGCCCATCAAAAAGACACAAAAATAATAATCAATCACCAAAGTTTTTAGAATTTTTGTTATGGTCCAAAAAATTATTTTATTTATTTTTTAATTCATGTGTTTGAGATATAAGAGATAAACTTATTAGAAAAGAGTAATGTTGTCAATTAGCTGCCATAACAAGACCACAAAAAAAAAATTGTCTCGATGAGCTCCATCCAAATATGGTGGAAAAATTAGATCGAGTTTGGTTTTGATTTTTTTAATTTGGTTGATTCTTGTTTTTTTGAGTGATTTTAGTTATTAAGTGGTTTAATAGATTTTTATAGTGTTTTAGATGAAAATAAGTTAAAAATAGATTGTTAAACCAAACCCTCCCCACTAATTTTTTAAGTCATCATATTGATAAGAAAAAATAACCTCTCTAATAAATAAAAAAGTGCATAAAGTAAAAGGAGTTATATCAAAAGTTAGGGCAGAATATTTGTATATTCAGTTGTTTTTGTTTTGAAAAGAAAATTTAGTTTTTCATTTAAGAATTTTAATTAGAATTGACATCTCTTTTATATAATTTATCAATTCATATATTTTTTTTTATTAAATATAAATAACATCTTTATATTTTCAATTAAAAAAATCATGATATAATACAACTCATCATTGATAATTTTGACACATGCTTGAGGCGACATTTGCTCGGGTGGCAAAAGTAGTATATATGAATGTCTAAATTTGGAGCAATCCACTTTGTTTGCTTTTCCTCTGAGAAACCAGATGATTCTTTGAAGCCCACCAACATTGAAAAGGGAGAGGAAAAAACAAGATGCTAGCTAGCGGTCTCTCGACCTCATGGGGCAGTATCGTTTTCTGTCTTGAGCTGCCTCCATGTGATTATTCCTGCAACTTTTGGTACATCACTTGTTGCCATTGTCAATTATTAGCTACGAGTTTAGCTCCCGCGATGCGGATCGAGTAATGTTGTAACGGTTATTTTTTAAAGTGTTTTTTTTATATTTTTAACCTCACATAATTAAGGAGATGTATATCTCTTTCAAAACTAGTAATTAAGATCCAAAGCATAAGGAATCTTTTCATTAAATAAATAAATTTAGTTTAAATGTGTAAAAGTTGGTACAAAATACCTCCTACTAAATTGGATTTCTCCAAATCCTCTAAAACCAAGAAAAAATGAAAATCTCTTGATGAAAAATAAAATAATCCTAAAAGAAACCTAGGGCAGCACAACATTTAACATCTATCAATGCTGCCATCAAAGGATTTGGATGGATATCGAAATCATAATTACAACACAAAGTACGAAGATAATGTAATTAGTGTAGAGCTATTGAAAAGGACAATCCTAGCGATTTTGAGTGAAATCAATCGAAGATCAAGCTATGGAAGCAAAGATTCTTAAAGAAATGTGCAATCCATGTGTTGTTGTTTAGTTATGGGAGTTGAGCGGTCAACTTTTGTTTCCTTACACAGAGTTGAGGAAAATTTAGTGATTGGTCATCTACTCAGTAAGTAAGAGTTTTGTCATAAAGGAGTGATGCCCTCATGTCACTTCATCACACGTACTAGCTAGACATGGTTGTCCCTTTCATCATGTGATCAATTATTACACATTTTAATCCTTCACCTCTATCAATATATATATCTATCACTGTATATTACCACCGATAATAACTTGAAAAATATAACTCAAATTATTAAATCTTGAATTTAATTTTTAAAAGTTATCGAGTATTATAAATTTTAAAGCCATTAAAAATTTATATGGTTTTTAATTTTAAAACTTCTGAGAATAATCAAAATACACACAAGCTGGTTCGGACAGAAATCTACGTTAATATATATATATATATATATATATATATATATATATATAAAACTAACGAGACAAGGGTGTCCCTTTTTATTTTTACTAGTAGCTTTGACTTGATTGCTTTTAATTTTTTTTTTATAATAGTATTATTATATTAAAAAATAATAGAAATTATATCTTTAAATTTTATTTAACAATTTAAACTTTTAGATTAAATTGATTTGTTGATATGATATTAGAGTTTTAATGACTAAGCGGTCATGAGTTTGAATCTTTTTATTCCTATTTATTTGAAAAAACTAGGTATAAAGTAATGTAAATATGTACAAATTTTAAATTTAAAGAGTTTTTATTTAAAATGACATATTAAAAAATAATATAAATAATATTTTAAATTTAAATTATTAGATTGAATTAGATATTCCAGATACTTGAGTGGCAAACTATAGCTGCTTATGAATGTTGTGTCGTCTAGATTTGGGTGTAACTTGCATGCTGTTAATTGGAGTTGCGAGACATTGCTTAGCTAGCTTTGTGTGTCTGTCGTCTTTGAACACGCACACAAAATGCAAAACAAAGCAGAGCCCGCAGATTTGTTTTTCAACTCCTCCTTGCCTTTCTGGTGATGCTTCTGAATGATATCGATTTAGAGTAAAAAGAATCTAGATATTTCTGATTAATATAATTCTAAATATTGAAACACATGCATTGGCCCTAGACTGCTAGAAACATTCTGCTATATATGCTGGTGTTTTTGTTTCTATGTAATAATATTTAGGAAGGAACAATTTTTAAAAAAAAAAAATTAGTGGCTCCCCATGATCAACCAGGAAATATCAAAGAAGCGCGAGTGTTAAAAATACACGTATTTATTTTAGAGATTGAAGTTGAGTTTTATACATCAAATCATAAAAAAAACTTAAAAAAATAAAAAAGAAATTAGTTTTTATAATAGAATTTTATGCATAATTAAATTTAAATTGTTCACAACCTCTCTGAAATAAACACACTATATATATATATATATATATATATAGTAGTAACTGCTGGATCATGTACCGAAAAAATATTAAGAATAATCATGTATTTACAAAAAAAAAAAAATTCATTTACAGTCAAAAGCTCGGGATTATCAACTACACACACACGTGTGCGTGTGTGTGTGAGAGATTTTACAAGTTTCGTAATCAGTCTCGATTCCTCTTCCTTCACACAAGCAAAGGACAAAAAAAGAGTCGCTTCAAAATAGCTTCCAACCTATTTTGTCTCGCAAGTCAATGCTTGGGGTAGCAAGTTTTTTCCTAGAACAGCTCAATCTTATCCTAATTTTAACAACTTTGTATATATTCTTGCACCTGATATCATCATACCTTTTTTTTCAATGATGAGGAAATGATTTTTATCGTAAAGGGGGAAAAGGTCATGAACTTTTATTTACGAAGGGTTTGTCATTTAATATTATATAATTACTAAAAAAACTCTAATTAATCTATAAAAATTTTAAAGAAAAAAACTGGTCAAGTTAAATCAAAAACATTATTACACTAAAATATTTTACATGTGACAAGTTGTATTGGTAATCTTGTCTTCTACTCCTAACAATTTATTATACATAATTTACCATTGATCTATTTACATGGAAGATAGTGGAGTTTGCTTCAATAAGTTAAACCCTAATAGATGATTTTTTTTTGTCACTTTTAGTTATTATTCTTTGAACACCTAGTGAATGAACAACTCTAAAATTAGTTATTTTTTATCATGATTTGTGACCAACGGTCTATCAAACCATATCAGTGAATAATTAATGGGTTTATGTTGAGTTCATTGAATCAAATCCAAAACATAAGAAGAATCTATGGATAATACCTTGATAAGATTTATGTATCCTATAACATCTAGGTTTCAGTTACAATATATGTCAAATGAGGTTGTTATACCTCGATTCTTTCAAGAGGATGTAGTGATAATTTTAAAATCCTTATTGGACTTTAATCTTGGCAATGACCCCTTTTAGGGATTCGTTTGCCACTTACGTGAGTTATTTAACATCCATATTTAATTTAAATTTTTTATTTAGGTTTCCTATCGTTACAATTAGCGGACTAGTTATTTCTTTTCCTAACTAAAAATGCATAAGAGTCTTGTTTTACAAACCAATACTCCTATTTTGGTGAATATTGAAATTAGATGTTTATTTATTTCTTTAAAAAGAGAAGGAAGAGGGATTACCCCTTTCAGGGTTTAAGGCCATGACTATGTAGAGTTCATGTTTCTTAAACTCTAAAAATGAATAACAAAACCAATTTTATCTATTAGGGTTTTCCCTTTTTAAAACAACAAAAAAAACTTAATTATTACTCCTCTTTGATGTCAAAGGCAATCGCCTACATAAAGTCCATTTACCTTAGATACTTAAAGTGAATAACCAAGCCATTTAGTGTATAAACTTTTGACCAAAACAAAAATGGGCTCATTATTTTTTAAAATATGGAATGTTCGCCAAATGGGCTTTTAATATAGATCAAAACTCAATGAGCCTTGCAAACTAGTTCCACAACCTATAATGCATTAGTAGACTAATTTTGAGGCTTTTTAAGTTGAAAACCCATAAACAAAACAAACTAACAAAAGAATAACATTGTTTGAACATACTTGGAATATAAGCATTATGTTGGAACAATATACAAATGAGAAAGAACAAACTAAATGCAAGATAAAAATATTCATCAGATTTCGACCAACTAAAACTTTGAAAAGAAAGAGAAAACAACTTAAAAACAAAATTTGAACTGACTTGGCTTATGAATGTATAAATCTTTTAAAAGATCTACCTTGGTTGGATTGTGACTCTACTTAACTCATAGGAAAAACAATTTGAACTAAAACCAAAAGTACTGGAAATATAAATATGACAATCATACAGCATAAAAATACTAGACACAAAATGGACAGTAGTAAACATTCAAGCAATATAAGAATAGTATCCACAAATGGGTTGTCTATATTTTCTAATGTATTATCAAACTACTTCAAAGGTTTATCCTTAATTATTATTAGTTTCAAACTTTCGTAAATATGTCACGAAAGGTGAACAAAAAACTTACAATTTAGTCAAGCTTTGAAACCAAAAGCATGCTTATAGAAAGATAAAGATTATTGTACTATATAAAAATATACTAAAAAGATAACTCAAACTAAACCAAAACGTAGAATCAAATTCATCCAAGAAAACAACATCAAAGATATCACATAGCCAGCTTAGACATGCTAATCATATATCAAAAGTACATATAAACGTACATGAAGCAACAAGCAACACATTACATATATATTCAAAAGAAAAAAATTTTAAATAAAAAACATAACAAAACTTAGGAATGATTGTAACAAAGGTATACCTAAAATGAGATGGAGGTGGTTTACACTGACTAGTAAATAGGGCTCCTAAAGTTTTTGAAACTCAAATCTTATGATCAAATAGTAAAAACTCAGAATATCATTCCATAATCCCCAAAACCCAGAAACCTTTAATGATAGTATTTCTACTGATTTCTCTCTTTGATATTGCTTTTCTCTTGATTACTATTGTTTCCTCCTCAAACCCTAAACTAAAGTCTCTATATATAGGGAGGAAGGGACATACTTAACTCATGAAACCAACCAAAAGTCAATCCTAAGATCACTGGCTTAGAATCTGAACTAACAAATAGCATAACAAACACAAAACACCCTAGCTAACAGGTTAATGCAAGAGCACAATTGCTCTCTTATACAAAATAGTGAAATTGTCATTGGAAAAAAAAATCTGGCTACCTAGCCTTATCTCTCTACTCAAAACATACAAGTCAACTCAAATGACACCAATAATGTGAGGAACCAACACCAAAATTTTCCTAAATGATGCCTAAATGGGAAAACCAATAGAGATTATGTTTGAGGTTTAGGGAGAAAGAGAAGGCAAATGGTTTAAAGATGAAATGACTAGGGTTTCGGCTTAATTTCTACAGGTTAAAGGAGACAAAGAACATATGGTAAATATACTAACTAGGTGAAATATCAGCATTTGGCATGGTCAAAGTTCGATCAGGTCCCTAAATATGAGTGTTTTTTTTCAAGTTAATACGCTTGAAGTTTTGGTTTTAAAATCATGCCTATAAATTCAACTAAACAATTAAAATTATTCAATTAAGTCCTTGGATAAAATTAAAAATAACCTCTTAATTTTTTTATTTTTCAAAAGGGCTCTTAGATTTTAACATTCTCATTAATTAAAGTTAACAATAGTTATAAAAAATTCAATTAAGTTCTTGATTGAATTAATAGAACCTCACAAGCTATGCCTAGTTGCCAATTTTATTCATTAGTTCTTTAATTCCTATAATTGTAACTCAATTCAATTATATCCTTAAAAAAATTATTTTGTTGAATAAAAAATCTGAGAAAGTTTTGTCTAGTTAACCTCAAATATAGTTTTGGATTTTTTTTATTTTTAATGTTTTTTAAAGTATTTTTGGATTTTAAAAAAAAATTAATTGAGGGGTAAAAACTAAGTTATAACATTTGTGATTTGCTATTTTGATTTTAACCATAGTTGTCATACTCAACTTAGGATCTAACCTAATTTCGGGCCTTGATCATTAGGTCGTCTAGACAATCATTTTGTTTAAAACATCATTTTAGCTTTTTTTAATTCATTGAAGTTTATCTGTCATATGTCATCCAGGTTTGTCTCGGTTAATTGGATCATTGGTCAACTTATGGGTCACTCAGGCTTAGCCAGGTTAACGTCCAAAATATTTCAAAGTGAAACCCCACCCCGGTCACCGGGTCATCGAAGGAGAGGGTAAACTAAGTTTAATAATTATGATTTTAACCAAATGGTTATAACATATGAAAATAGCTAGGACTAATTAGTTGAACAAAAATATATAAGTTGTACGAGATTTAAAAAAATGAATATATCAGGGATGGACTTGTGAAACACATAATAAGTTAAGGTGTCAATTAGTATCTACCCAAAAATAAAATTAAGGAAAAAACTTAGGTGTCATTTGATTATCATTCCAATAGAGAAATAAAAATGAAAATTAAAGAATCAAAATAATAATTGATTTCAATACCGTGTTTGGAATAGTTAAAAAGAATTGAAATGAAATTTTAAAATATTTAATACCTTTGTTTTTAAGATGAAAGGAATAATGATTAAAATAATTGATTCATCAATAGTGTGGTAGCTCAAATAATAAAAGTGATTGTAATGATGAAGATGGAGGTGGTAGTGAAGAAGAATTAGAAATAATCGATAGATGTAGTGATAATATTATAGTAATAACGATAATATTTAAAAAAAATCTGATGTCATTATTACAAGAGGTGGCAATAAAAGAAGAAGAGTGGTGGTGGAGAAAAAAAAAAGTGGTGAATGTAATGGAAGAGTGGTTGTGTAATAATAATAATAATAATAATAATAATTTATTTTAAAATATCATAATCAGCTATCACTATTATGATAATGGTTAAGATATTGGTGATAGTGGTTAAATTAGTTGAGTAGAATTAATATCTTGTTCTTAAAAAAAACAAAATCATTCTTATTTCCTGGTTTTATTCTCACCTCTATCATCAGAATGGAAGTTTTGTTTTCATTCCTCCAATTTCATTCCTTATTACTTAACAACATCTTAATGGTTTTAAAATACTTTAAGTTGAAACTCTAAGAAAGGTTGAGTGAAATATCCGAGAAGAATGAAGGACTTCTCTTTACTCAAACCATTTTAAAGCTCCCATTGAACAAATAAGAAAAATGAAAGAGTTTACAAATTTTTGTTATGAAAAAAATAAAACAATCTATAAGAAATAATATTGTCAAACAAATGAATTTGTAATTTAACAACATGTCCTCCTCGCTTAATAGGTTGGGTCCAAGCTTTCTTATTGCAACTGGAAAAAAATATAACTAATCTTAAGAAGTGTTTTATCCCCTCTTCTCTTGTCAATAGTCATAACTTCTCATTTCCTATTAAAATTAGATAGAGTTTAAGATAAATTTTTTGTAATAGTGATTTAGCACAAGAAACATATTATTTTCTTCAATCTTAATTTTCTTTTACCTTTTATCAAATACAAATTTATTAGAAGCTCATAAAGATTCATCTAAGGTGACATTGCTCCATCTTTTGCATTATGATCGTGTTGTTTTGTTTCTATTGGTACAATAAAAAGCAACTCCTAATCATTTTCATAACCACTTTTTAATTCTCTTTAAAAAAAAAAAGATTTGCACCCAAATATTTTACAGAAAAAAATTGATAGACTATTGAAAAAAGATAATTGTTGAAAATGATCAAAATACAAAAAGATTTAGAAAAATCAAAGAAAGAAAAAAATACAATTAGGGATAAAATCAGACAAATAATGAATTTCTAAAACGAATTGAGATAGATAAGTACAAAAAAAAGTCAAGAGTAATTTTGAGGGACAATTAGAGGCTTAATTGAAGAAAACATTTAAAATTGATAGTCAAATTGACTGAAAATAAAAAAACAATTAAATGATCAAGGACCAAAACAGAAAAGTCACTGAAATTTGAAGGTCTTATTAATTTAATCAGGGACTTAATTGAAGAGAAAGATTATAATTTAGAGTCAATTTGACCAAAAATAAAATAAAAAAATTAAAGGACTAGTGATCAAAATGGAAAAATCGTTGAAATGTAGTGGTCCTATTAATTTAATCATAGGTGTAATTGAAGAGAAGAATTGAGATTGAGGGCAAAATTAACTAAAACACTTAAATTAAAAAGCAAATTGAAAAAGGTGTCAGAATTGAAAAACCATTTTTAATACAATTAAAGGAGAAACTGTGAAGAAGTTGACAGAAAAATGATGAAAGTGGTTAAATTTAAAAATTGAAAAGCTAAGAATTGAATTGTAAAATGCAACAATATTAGAGGACTATTTTAAATACAATTGGGGGCTAAATTGAAAGAAATCTTGCAACAAAAACAAAATTGACCAAAAATATAGAATTTAAAATGCAAGGACTAAACTGGAAAAGCAAAATAAAAAAAAACCATCAATAAAACGATGTGTATCACAAAATAAAAAGTCTTAAAAAGCCAAAACAATATCGTTTTGGAAAAGCTAAAACAACCCCATATTCTCCATCATGCATGTATAGCCCCTTCAAATTTTGTTTTCTTCCTTATTTTTGCATGTTTTGGCCGGACCCTTGGACAACGCCCCCCCTCCCTCCCCCCCCCCCACCCTCCCTCTCTCTTTCTCCCCCCCTCCTATAAATTTCAATAAACACACCCATCACCTCACATGCATATGTAATTCATTATAAACCCAAAACTTATTACATTATCCTTTTGAAATGGCTAAAAAAGCAGTGCAAAGTGCCCAACCCGATCATGTGTGTACAAAATATACACCAAAGGTAATGGGTCAAAATCATCCCAAGAAAACCAAGAGACATGATTGTTCCACCTAGAAAGGTTTTAGGACCTTCCTTCGTGTTTTTAAATATAGAGGCATAGTAAGAAATAAAACAAACGAGCTAATTTAGAGAGAGAATGTCAAAATATAAGAAGGAAGAGAAAGTTTGAGCTGAGGGAAATAAGCTAGAAGGTGAGGGAAGAAATGAGAAAAGAGAAAGAAAAGGAGAAAAAAAGAGAAAACCAACCTTAAACCTCATAAAACCTGAAAATAGTAAAAAGAAAAGGTGGTCTTTTGGGTTTGAAACTAGTTCGTTTTGAACTAGAGAGCTTCAAAAGAAAAGGTGGAAGAATATATGAAGAAAAAAGAGCAGTATAAGATATTAAAACTAAATAGAAAATGGTACATAAAGTCAGAGAAAAAAAATTATCCAAAAGACCTCACCATAGCCACCCAACCACCATTATTGCCACTATAAGCCACTGCAACACCTCCCAACTCATCTAGAATCACCTTTGAGGTAAGCCATAACCCTTCTTCCCTTTTTTTCTTTCCTTAGTGTTTTGCTTAAGATAGTTTCTTATATGTAGAAACCTATGTTTTTAGGGTTTAGTTGGGTTTAATCTAGATTTTGTATGCTTTTGATTAAAAGAAATATAAAAATTAGATGTTAAATATGTGTTTTTTATTTTCTTAGAAAATAATGCAAAATAAAAATTTAAAATTTATTAGGGTTTACTTGTGTTGGAATCTAATTTTTGTCTATTTTTTAATGATAAATATGACCAATTATGATTTTTCTTGCTTGCTTAGAAGATGATGAATGAATGAGAAGCTTGAATTTTTTTTAGGATTTAGTTTTCTTTTTATCTAGGGTTTGTTGGTTGAGAAAAAATTAGTTTGATTGGAATTTCATGCTTTAACTTTCTTTAGGTTAATATTAGGCTTTATTGAACTTGAATTCATTGTTGTTAATAATAAATCCATGAAATCTTCTCTTTTTAGGGATTAACGTCAAAAATTGTCATTCAAAAATAATATATATATATATATATATATATATATATAGTGAAATCTCCTATTTTAGGTATTAACATCAAAACATTTTAAAAAAATAAAACAAATTGATGAAATCTTCTATTTTTAAGGATTCACATCAAAAATTTTCTTTCAAAATAAAAAATTAAAGAAATCTCTTATTTTTATAAATTGACGTCAAACTTTATGATAAGTAGGCTTATAGATAAATTTATGTAATTAATAGTTTACTAGAATAAATTTAGGAGGAAACACATAACAAAGATGACCTTTTGTATGAAAGGATGTGATAAAGTGACATTGATCTTTCCTTAGACATAAATAACTCATTATTTGAATTTTTTAGACCAATGATTATTTTAGGATTCATATTTTCTTTTAATTATTAGGTGGCAACTCCATTATTTTTATTTTCCTTTTAATTCTGAAGAGTTTTGTATTTGTCATGGTGTGACAACCTTAAACAATTACAAGTGTGCTTTTACATGTTTTTTAGACTAATTATTTTGATGACAATGTTATGTTGTAAAATTATGTCAAGATTACACAAATATTCTTATAATGTGTATATTGAAAAAATGAGAAATATAAAGATAAAAAAAAAAGAAATATAGAGATAAAAAAAAATATCTAATCTAAGTGATTTAGTTAAATCTACTAGGATAAAAATGCATCAAAATTCTAGTATAATACGATGAATACAGAGCACAAATTTATTAAATTCAAACTTCAAACCCCAAATTCCATATGCTTCTAAGATACTTGCAAAGATCAAACACACAAAAAGCATTAAGAAAAACATACAAGTCTTGATGGATAATAACTCAAATATAAAAGGAATAATTCCTAAAAGCTCTTTAATCCCAAAGTTCAAAGCTACCTTTGCAAATAAGTTGAGTAAAGTCAAGCATATATCAAGTTTCGCTCATTTAGATTGCTCAATGAAATGAAAAACAAGCTAGGTTTAAACTTTGACACATCTGTTATAATCTAAACTAATTCTTTTTTCATAAAATATAAAAAAAATCAAACATGATAAAATATACAAAAATAAATATAAAACTTTTTTATATCCCGAGGTTATAATTTTTTCCTAACTTATTATAACTATATTCCAATTAAATAATAATATATATGAAGCTTACTTAAAAGCCTAATTCACAAGTCTAGTTGAGCTGATTTACAAGCTTTAATAAGGCAAACATAGATAAGTTGAAGCTTTGCTCATTTATATAACAAACTTTAAAAATAAACTTACATAAACTCATTATTCCTTCACAAATAAGTTTGAATCAAGTTATTAATGAATAGAGTTTCGACCAGCTTGACTCAATTGTAGACCTTGTTCACGAGTCTAATTGAGATCATTTGTAAGATTTAATGAGACAAACTTAGCGAATTTAAAAGCTCAACTCATTTATATAACAAGCTTTAAAAATAGACTTGCATAAGCTCAATACATATTCATAAATAAGTTTGAACCAAGCTATCAATAAATAGAGTTTTGAGTAGCGTGACTAACTTACAAACCTACTTAAAATCTCACAATCTCCTTTAAAGAACTCATGGAAAATGAGATTTAGTTTTCTTTCTTAAAGCTCTTGTAAACAAAAACAAAACAAAAAAAAAACAAAAATGAGATTTAGTTTTCTTTCTTAAAGCTCTTGTAAACAAAAAAAAATGAGATTTACTTTTTTTTTTAAAGCTCTTGTAAACAAAAACAAAACAAAAAAAAACAAAAAAGAGCTCTTTCAATTTTAATGGTAACAACTTCGTTTTAACCTAGAATGTCTTCATCTCATTCTATTATCCTTGAAATTGATCTAACACAAAAGGATAGTAACTTTAATCATGTGAACAAATGACCACAGTTACATGGGAATTGTTAAGGTATGTGTGGGATATATCAAAAGTTATATAACCTCATATATAATTTAAGCGTCATCATAATATTCTTTATCTTGATTTAAATCGAACCAAGTATGAAAAATGATGGTAAAAATATTTCTTCATCTTTTTTTTCTTAAAAAAATTAAGGGTATTCAACTATGACAACCATTAAGCAAGTTCAAGTTGTGATAGAACTTGACATCAAAAAGGAACTTTCTTAACAAAATAAGTCGATCATCCAACATTCTATATAATTAACATAAAATATCAAATTTTTCTTATCAAATACACCAATAATGCATAATTCTATTTTTCTTGAACACTGATACATAAAATATCAAATTTATCAAAAAATAACATCTCTTTTCCATATGCCTTAACCATATATGTCATAACCTATTAATTTTAGGTTTTTTTTAGAAGAAGAAACAACCATTGCATATAAAATAAGATAATCATAAAAGACATAAAGTTTTTCAGCCTACTTTGCTTATATTGCAATAAAAGGTCTTTAATAAATCTCAAACTCTATCTTTAATAGAGTACTTAAATAAAAGCTAGGAAAAGTTTTTTTTTAATTATAAATATGTTGAACATTGCACAAACTTCTCACCACATCATATATATTATTTATTTTGACTCAAATATATCCTACCTTACTTTATAAATTAAATTATTAGGTTTCATAACTTCACCTCCAATAACCTCGTATATGGAGAACCAATCCATGTTAAAAAAAGAAAAAATGGGAACAAGAAGAATTCATAATCGAATCTTCTTGTAGTTTTGTATTATCATTTATAACGATCACACACTTAAACCCATTATGAGTAATCACCAAAACATTAGCCTCTTAAGAGTTTTTAAACCATTTTTCTCTATTCATTATCCAATTTTCTTTTAACCTGAAACATTTTTTCTAAATATATGTTATTTTTTGTTACAATAATTAAAAGTTATATTTTTAATATCCAAGTCTTATTATACTTGTATTATTATTATCAAAGTCTCTTTTTGAAAACCTATCTCTACCAACCAAAGTTTTGTGGAAGTATCATTAATATAACCATTAACATAAATATCAATTTTTGTTTGGATGGTAAGGTCATTTTGATCTCATTAACAAAAATAATGATTTTATGAAAAAGAAAGATCTCTCAAATGTATTTATATGAGATGTTGATAAGAAGTATAAAAACATAAAATTTTATTTTTCTCTTTAATCAAATATCAATAAACATCAAATTCATAACAATAAAACAATTTATCAAGATGAGTCGTTGGTGATGCATCTTCTATCATCCATAACACATACAAAAAATTCTTCAAATACAACATATTCATAAGAAATTTTATATCATCTATAAAGGCTTTAACTTAGTATTTTTTTTTTTTGTTGACCTCATCAAATAAACAAGAGCATTAAGTTACTAAATGCTTTTCGTCTATATCTTTCTTTTGATCGTCTATCACCTATCACCTATACAGATATTTTCAAGTTAGCCAACATATCTTTTATAATCGTTACTTTAGGTATTGTACTACTTAATCAGCATATGAGTCTTTTGAAATAAAAAAAAATGAATTCACCATTTAATATTAAAGGATTAAGAAATCCAAAAATGCATTGGTATTTTTCCATAGAAAATGGATAATGATTTTGGAATTATACTTAAAGAAAGATTGCAATCATCCAAGTACTTGTTTTCCAATTTGAAAGTTCCAATTATGCATACCATTATTTACCTAGTTATTTTCTAATTTTATATTAGGGTTATTTTTAGACCAAACATAAAGTCTATTTAAGATTTGATTTTTGAGATAAATATAGAATGAACTCTCACATTTGCTTTAGGTCATTGGAACATAAATCGAGCAATGTATAGAATATTTTAAGCTCAGAAGTGTGTTTCGGATTTTAAAGATCAAGTTCATTTATTAGGTGTTTTAGGGTTTTAAGCGCTACTTAACTTTATAGGCTTTTATATATATATATATATATATATATATATATATATATATATATATATAAGATTTTCACCATATTGTCAATCACATGAACTCCTAAAAAAGTATAAAATTTATAAAAATCTTATGATGCTACAACTTTATAAGATTTGCAAGTACATAAATGAAAAATATAAATTTGATAAAAATTATAATGGAGTCTCATCTAGTTCATGTTGAATCCTAAAAATAAAAATTATATCAACTCTGAATTCGATCCATTCACAATTTCTCATATGAGCACATATGTGGAAAATATGGCAAAACACATGCAAACATTCACAAAGATGCAAACCATGGCAAGCAAGATTATTATAACAAGAAAATATGTAATTGTATATAGTGTGATATTTTATACAAGATTTATTGTGGAATCTCATAAAAAAGAAAATCTTGTTCACTTAATATTGAATCCAGTTTTCACTCCCAATATGAATAACGAGCTTGGAAAAACATGATGAGCAAAAATGGGACAAGAAATTTAAATTCACCCTCAAACACTATAATTCAAGTCAATCAAAGAGGAAAACTAAAAGTTCAATTAATTCAAGTAAAATAATGTAACGTACATGTAAGGTTAATTAATTCGACTTATTGGAATAAATAGAAAATGAGTTTCTCAAGCTAATATGGCATGTGATTCTATAAGTTTATGAGGGTAACTCAGTAGCATTATTAATTTAAAAATATTTAGAACGTACGGCTTGGTGTGTTATTAAGTTTTGATCCTACAATCACCTAGAGGCACCCTCTCGAGTTCACCTCATTGTTAATCTCCGAGTAAAATTATAAAAGATATGGTAAAAACAATTGTTGGTACTTATTGCTTCCAACAAGTCGAACTAATAAAGTCTCACAACTTTACTAAACACTCAATCGTCGTACACTTTTCTTGTAATAAAAACTAGTCACCTTTAACAACAAATCACGTAAGACACACACAAACACACACATTTAAGAAAACAATTGAGGCTACGGGCTATTTAACTAGCCACAACCATTTAAGAGTGAAAAGAAAAGAAAAGAAAAGAAATAGAGAGAAATAGTAACTAAGCGATCTGTGATACGTCATGGGTTGGGTCAAATTTTTTCTAATATAAAAAATAATGTCAAGGTGATGATAATCTAAGTCAATTCGGGTTAACTTTACTAACACATGACCTGAGATATGATATCGATACAACAAGTAGAAAGGAAAGAGAAAAATATTTGCAAAACTCAAGACCCAATAATCTAATGTTAAATGATGAAACCAAAAAAATTAAAAAATAGTGTCGAAGAAAAACCTTGATTCAACCGTGGTTAACTTGACTACTAACCGCCCGCAATATGAGATCAAAATAAAAAAAAAAATAGACTATTAAAAGAAAGACATAACAAAAAAGACAAAAGTTCAATAAAACAACATTGAAAAAAACTCAAGCTAATTTAGGTTAACTTGACTAATCTGTTGTAAACCCCAAAACTAAAGAATATGATTAGATTTAATATTCGTTAAATAAATTCTAAGAAGAAAATGACAAAAATAAAAGAGTTAATGGGTTTGTAGAACCAAATAATGACCAAAAGGATGAGAAAGTAAATAGACCCGTAAATGCTTAGAAATTTTGTTAGCAAATATATGGTCATTTAGAAATTTAGGAATAAGTTCAATTAAAAAAACAAAGTGATAATAAAGGGAATGGCTAAGCTAAAATACATTAAATGAGACTTAAGAGAATAAGGAGTGATACATAAAGGTATGACAAAAAGAGGTACAAGGATAAAGATCACACAAGAGGAAGGACCAAAGTGGCAAATAATATACAAATAAAACAAGTCAGCCCCCTTATTTTTCAGAGGAAGGTTGATGGTTAGGAAGGAGGAAAACAACTCTTCCTTCATCTTCTCTTTAAAACCCTCCTTACCAAAACCTTGCATGCACCTTTTGTACTTAAAAAAATAGAGAGAGAGAAAGGGAGGGAGAGATAAACAAGAGAGTTAGACTTATAGGCCTAAAATAGGAGAAGAAAAAACCACCTTAGGGAGGAAGAAAGAAGAAAAAGTCATAATAGAGAAAGAAGTTTGGAGTTGGAAAATCAAAGAGGAAAAGAGTTTTGAACGTAAACAAGAGATTTGAAGACATTCTTAGTAAGTATTCAAGTAAAGCCCCAAATTCTCAAGTACGGGTACTTGAACAACCTTGAAGAGATTGAGAAATTAAAACCAAATAAGTAGAGTAGAGATGAAATATATAAGAAATGTGAAACAAGTGCTGAAAATGATGAATAAAAATGGACATTTTGGAAGCCTTAGGGTTCGACCAAAGAGGGAAAATTAAGGGAAAGTTTTTTTCAAGTGAATTGTGTACTTATATGGTTATAATTGGTGTTATTATACAAAAGTCTAATGATTTCTTTTGTTAAAATGAATGTTTAAATATTTCCTTAAATTTAATTTTTGATATGGACATGCTTGAAAGGATGAGTAGTATTACATTGAACAACTATACCATGTTATGTGAGCTTGCTTATATGCAAGCAGAGAAGGAATTTTATGAAGAAAAAAATGAAGTTTAAGGACTATAACGTTTTGACCAAGTAAGCAAGTCGTAAGGGAAAATCTTTAAAATTCAAAAAAAAAAAATTCATGTATGTTGAGGAGTTAGACCTTTTAACATAATTATGGTGATTCCTTGATGAAATTGGCAATCTAAAGACATGGTAGGTTTGAATTTTTGGATTGATCACTACTAGAAAATTATCAAATACAAACGGAAACATTAACAAAAAATTTCATTGGTATATTGCGATGACCTTTACCGACATAATTTTTCATCCATGTATCCATTGGTAAATACTGATAGAAAAATTCCCTCGGTATATACCAAGGGAATGACAACGGAATTACAATGGGATTTAAAAAGGCAAATCATACGGTGACATGACATTTTTACCAATAGAATGATCGATGGATTTACTAACAGTATAATTTTATCGGTAATGCCGTTAGTGATATTTAATTTATGACCTGGTGATCGACCCTCCTCTCTCCATCTCCCCCTTTCTCATTTCTCCTTCTTCCTTATGCATTTTTTCTGCAACAAACAATCACCCCTCGCCCATTCTCAACACAATTCAACCTCCCACAACAAATCCAACCACCGAAACATTCAGTTTGTCAGCATCCGTATTTTGATTCAAATTTTATTGAGCACTCTCCACTTTAAGTACGCAAATCTACCCTTTTCTTAACTCAATTTTAAAATGTTGATTTTTTTCATATTTTTTTAGTATATTTATTTTATTTGGGTGTTTACTTGTTTTATAGTATTTTCTCATATAAGTTTGTTGTATGGATTTGTGATTTGTACATCTTAGAGTTTGTTTTAGATTTTGTAAAATTATATATGTATGTAAATTAATGAAACTTATGTCGAATTTCTGACTTGGAAAAGAATTATTGCAAATGTCACTATTATTGATGGGGGTTACTGACAGAACTAGATCGTTGATAAATTGCAAAAAGTTAGAAAAGAATTACTGAAAATGTCATTGTTACTATTAATGCACCGACAAAATTACATATGGTATTTAGTCGGTGATATGTTATATTTATCGATGCATATACCGATGAAATAAAAAGGGTAATTTTTTTTGCACCTTTGTCTGTCTTTAAATCCATCGGTATATTTATTATCGATAGACTAACCGATAGTCCATAAATTACCAACAAGAAGTTTTTCGACGGATTGTTTTTGTCCATAAGTTCGTCAGAAAAATACGGACGGACTGCTAGTGTAAATACCGACAGAAATTTTCATTGGTCAAACTGTTAAATTTGATAGTGATTTATGCATGATTATTATTGAATGTAGAGTAAATTTTACTATGATATATAAATATGAGAAGCATGTTAGATATAGTGAGAAATTTGAAAGAAAATATCTAGAAAAATAGGAGATGAGATTTTGGCCATGTGAGAAGAAATAAATGTGATACTTTCCACCAGGATAAAACTAGAATACATGTGTGTAATTTAACTTATTATTCATGAATATGAGTGTTTATCCTAAAATTCATTACTTGTATAAGTCAAGTTATAGAAAATCAAGTAAATTAATATTTAGAGAAACCTTGAAATGGTATAAAAATGTAGAATGGTGTATGCTTGATGAAAAATGATGAAATGGACACTAAGGGAGAATAGCCTAAAATTCGACCACCCAAGAAATAGGGAAGAAAATGAACTTTTTCATGGTGTAATTAATGTTAGGCATGCAAATAGGAGGAAAACATGAAATTAAATGAGTGAATTAAGTTTATGTAGGAAATGGTGAACATAAAAAGAGTTGGAAAAGTGATACAATAAATAAGGTGTTATGGTGGGTGATTTACTAATATGAATGCACGAAATAGTTTCTAAAAAGTACCTAGAAAGAAGTTTATATACGTGTGTATGCTTATATAGGTTTTAGCCAAATGAAATTTTTAGGGAGAAAATGTTGCAAGAAGTACAAAGTTGGTGGGGGGGTAAAAAAGATTGGAAACAAAAGGAATAAAATCCCTCAAACAAGGTGAGAAATTGGAAGAGATATTGTGTGAAACATAAACTAAAACTACAAGAAGAACATTACAAAGCAACGGAAATGAATGAGTGGTAAAAACACATAGTTATGTATATTGGTATAAACTAAATATTATGGTAAAAATAGTTTTAAATGGTATATTGACTTAAACACTCCTTATGAATTAGAGGGAACACCAGGGACTAGATCGTTGATTGAAGGAGATAACGCCATAGGAAGAGCAGTTAGGCTTTCTTTTCCTATGCTTTTACTTTAATTTGACAAAGTCTCTTAATTTAGATCATGATTATTGTAAATTGTATTATGGATATTATTTTGATTTCATGGAACTCGATGAAAAAAAATAAAAGACTAGTGTGTTGTTGGTTTCAAGTGGTGAAACTCATTGTGTTGTTGTTTTTAAGAAGAGGAAAACTATTGTGTTGTTGGTTCCAAGTGGGAGAACACAACGTGTTGTTATTTCTTAAAAGAGAAAAATCATTGTGTTGTTCGTTCTAAGTGGTGGAATCCAATATGTTGTTGTTTCCAAAAGGATGGAAACATTATGTTATTGGTTCCAAGTGTTAGGACTCATTGTCATGTTGTTTCATAAATTATGGAAACCGTTATGGTTGGTTCCAAGTTGTGGAACCCATTGTGTTGTTGTTTTTGAAAGGATGAAAATCATTGTGTTGTCAATTCCAAGTGTTGGAACCTATTCGGCTATTGCTTCAAATGGATAAGGAGTTATAATGTTATTCTTCATAGATAGATGAGGACGATCGTATATGTCTTCACCATAAATGGATATCGTGGGTTTGAAAATGATTCAAGTCCATAAGAATTTAACCTGCGTTTTGTCATATTACAAGAGCATATTATGACATCTTAAAGTGTATAAAATGTAAAAGGTTGTGTAAATTTTAATTTAGTGGTGGTGTGTGTGTGCATGCCTATCTCATGTTGTGGGATCGAGTTGATTAGAAGTTCAATTATTCTAGCCATAGGAATCCTTGCGTATATGTATCCCAATATTGTATTAGGATGTCAATAAATCTAAACTTATTGTTGTGTTATATTAGGATGCTAGTAACTCTAAACATGTCATTTCATTTTATAACTTATGCCTTTTTTAGGCAATGGATTAGGATGACATGTAATAAATGTTAATGTAACTTAACTATGCTCTTGCATTTAAATTTTAAGTCATATTATTCTGTAATAATTATTTATGAATGTAATCATATAGATTTTCATGTTTACATATTTTTAGATTGTATTTTACAATGTGATGTAAATAATGATTAAACGAGCCTATTGTGATTTGTATTTATGAAGGAAAGGATTTTAGTTTAGGAAGTATTAAACTGTGTATGTGTTGGCTTGAAAAGCATAATGAATATGTTATCGATAACTTGGTACCGACCTATTTATGTGGAAACTCTACTGAAATTTTAAAAAAAAAATTCCTAAAAATTTGAACATGAAATACATTGAAACATTGAAGAAATTTGGTTATGATGTTACACTTGCACTCGGAATAACCTCACAAAAAGAAAAGAAAAGAAATGACAAAGCTCAAAGGTCAATAATCTAATTTTAAATGATAAAACTGAAAAAAAAAATTCAATATCATAAAAGACAGATTAGGAAAAAAACTAAATTGACCTGGGTTAATTCAACTAACCCACTACCTACGATACATGATATGATATTGGGATAGAAAAAAATTAGACTTTCGAAATAAAAACCTAGCAAAAATATCAAAGTTAAATAAAAAAAACAACAAAATAGAACCAAGCTAACTTAGGTTAACTTAACAAACCCACACCTGGGATAACCCCACAAAAAGAAAGAAAGAAAACCACAAAGATCCAAAGCTAATAATTTAATGCCAAATAATTAAATTGCAAAAAAATCAATTTAAAAAAAAAACATAAAAGAAAAAAAACTAAGTCAACCCGTGTTAACTCGACTAACCCGTTACTCGGGATAACCAACAAAAAAAATGGAACAAATAAAAAAGTTCAAGGCCTAATAACCAACATATCAAATTATGAATTTGAAAAAAAATTAATAAAAGGAAAAAAAAACTTAAATCAGACTTGGGTTATGAAACTAGGATTACCCTGCAAAAAGAGTAACAAAAAATAACAAAATAAAATTTTCAATAACAAAACAATTTAAAATCCAAAAATTGTAGATCAAATCTTGTATAAAAACTAAATGAGAGAAAATAATTAGGGAATAAATTGAAAAACAAATACAATAAAAAAATAGTAATAAAAAGAATGAAGAATTGAAAAGAACTAAATAAAATAAGATGAATAGTGATGAAATTGAAAAATAAATAAATCACAAAAAGGATAAAACAAAAAAAAACAATCAAAAAAATGAGAACTAAATTAGATACAAAAATTTAAATAAAATTCCCAAGCATGAAAATTAAAAAAAAAACGAAAATCCAAAAAACTTTAAAACCAAAAATAATAATCTAAAGAATGATGGTCAGAATTGATAGAATTAAAAACTAGAGGACACAATCGTTTTTTGAAAAGGCTAGTGTGAATTTTTAGGAAATGAAAGAGAATAGAGAAAGAAAAAAATAATCTCTTAGAGGTCAATCACATCTCTGCTGCAAGCACGCGCCACACCTTGAAAAAATGATAACATGTCACTTGTAACACCACCTTGAATGGTAGAATTTGTTAACCGGATGACCTGCACGCACCGTGTGAAGGGCGTGGAGGCTATCATGTGGGAACTACTTTTCTAATATTATTTAATTTATTGAAATTATAAAAGGACCCTAAGCAAATCCAAGAATGACAAAATAAATCAAAAGGAAAACACTAAATGCTCTTGAAAGCAGCCTTTGTTTTTTTATATTTGATGGGTAATCATGTAACTTCAATGTTTAAAAAAGAAAAAGACGAACAAGCCCATCTATGCAAGTCTTTTTCTTCTTTCAAGGATATTAGAGTAAATATATTGTGCAAATAATTTTAAAAAGATAAAAAAAAATCGTCTGGCCGAAAGCCATATATTTGTTTTTTCTTTTAAGAGCACCAAAGTAATTTAACTGTGCTAAAAAAAACTGTGTTGGCGAATTTATCTATAATCAATCTTGTAGTGCTCAATGGATCCACACATTGAAAAAAAATAGAAAAAAAGATTTTACCCCAAATGCAGGATTTGTAATTTTTGGTGAGAATGGCAAATTTGTTACAGTAAACACACTTGTGAATTTTAGATATTTTTAATTTATTATATGTATGCTTTATTTATTAAATAATACAAAGGAAAGGTTAACAATAACTTTGAGATCTCCGCGGCATCAAGTTCTAGACAAACAACAACGTATCAAACAAGAACAAGGAGAACATTTCAAAAATCTTCTTCCACACTATATAGCTTTTTAAACAATGTATATTGATTCAGTGACAAGAGAAGGATCTTCCTAGCTCGTGCACATGTCCTGTCCACTAGCAGTAGCTAAGGCAACACTTGTAATCATGTTTGGTTACTTCTTGCTGTACTTTCTCTCCCACTCTATATTGATTGCTTTTGTCCAGCTAGTTCATCAGAGCCGGGTCTGGACCACCATCAACAGATTCAATTTTTTCCTTATCTTCATTTTGGCTCACAAAAGTGGACTTTAATTTGGAAGTCGCATGAAAGTGATGGATTGTAGTGTAATGGTCTAATGTAGCCTCCTCACATTATATTAATACAAACTAACTAAAAGAGTACTTTGTTTTATCATTGGTCGTTGTGTGCCTACTCGGTTATTATTTAACACTGTTCAATAAACAATGTTGTATTTTATTTTTTTTATTCTGGTAACTAAAGTTTTTTTGAACTTTCATCTTGTTAGACAATGAAGATTAGGGATAAAGAAATTTATTTTTATTTAATTTAATTTTGTATTTTTTTAACGATTTAACAATTTTTTTAAATTTTTTTCTTCGATATTAATTAAAAGTCATCATAAAAAAATAATTAAAATTATATTTAAAATATTATTCCATTAAATATCATTCAATTTTGCATTTGTTCTCAAATAAGATTATAGCATCTTTTATAATATTAACAATAATTTAGTTAAAGTTAATTATTATATATGAACTTAATATGTAGAATTATTTTAAATTTGTGATCATGAATATTCAATAAAACTAAATTAATATTTTGTTATTTTTGTATTCTAAAGATTACAAAAGTTTCTTAGATTTATTATGTTTTTTCCCTTTAATTGCATACAAAATATCGAGACATGATTTTCAATTTTTTTTATTGAAACTTGTTTTTTAGATCATGATAACTTTTTTATTTAAAAAAGAATGTATATGCTAAAAAAAATAAGTTTATGTTAGAAGAAGAAGAAGAAGAAATTCATTAATACAGAAATGTAATTTACATTGAGGAGATACATTTGTTGACCTTTAAGTCACATGTTTATATATATATATATATATATATATATATATATATATATATATATATATAATTTGGACTAGTAATATGTTTGGTCGAGAATAAGTTTTAAACAGATTTATAGAAACATCATATCAACAAGCATAAAGGATTTCATGCAAAAATAAAGAAGAAGTCCAAAGAATGAACATATTGAAGACTTAGAATTACGTGTTCATTTTAGTGTTTTATGTAAATCTATATATCTCATAGCACAAATTAAAATGAATGCATACACATTCATTGTGCATATATTTAAAAAGGTTGATTAAAAACACATGATAGACGATTCTAAAAACTCACTAAGGTTAAAACTGATAAATCTAAAATTTTACTTGAACTAGTAGACTGTTTAGCTTAACCAAATGAACCGGTCGATCATTTTTTCATTTGTGATGAAAACTTGGCAATTCTGCAGGAACTAGTCAACCGATTGGCTTGATCAATTTGAACCGGTCAATTGTTTCAGCCGTTAGTAGGACTATAACACTTATAAATGGATAATTTTTACTAAAAACATAAAAATAATTCTCTAATTATAAAATCAACAAAAGAATCTGAACCTATATGATATACAAGCAATTCTAAGTGCAAAAACACCACAAAATCATCATTCCTTAATTATACTCTAATTGTTGTTATTAAACTTTCATATTCTAACAAAAGAGTATTTAATTTCATTCTCACTAGACTTAAACACCTTTAAATATTTTAAGTCTTATCTTGTGAGATATAAAGATATTAGAACTTTGAATTGTATTATCCACTATATTGAGAGAGTTATTTGTGATAACAACAATCACAGTGAAACCTTTGAGAATTACGTATAAACTCTTGGTATTGATGAAGTAATTTCACCAAGAAAAACTATTGAAGATGACACATCTTCAAGTGGTGTAAAAATCTTGGTATGGATTCATCAAGTGGTGAAAAATCTTAAAGAGAAAATATCTTCAAGAGGTGAAAAATCTTGTGGTGGATTTATCAGGTGACTATTATACTCTTAAACTTGTACTAGTGAAGGAATACAAAACTCAAGATCGGTTTGGTACTTGAGTTGTGAATGTAAGCTTGCTGAATCATGTTAAAATTGAGTTTGCAAATTCTTTTTATTATTTTTTATTTTAAGCACTTTAATTATATTGTTGGTTATTATATTTATTTGAATTAAATTACATTGTTTGTTAGGCCCCGTTTGTTTGCAGGAAAGTGGTTTCTTTGGAAAGTAAATTCCTGAAAAGTGAATTACTTTCCGATGTTTGGTAGTGTTATGTAAAATAAACTGGAAAACACTTTGCAGTGTTTGGTTATGTTATGGAAAATGAACTGGAAAATAATATATTAATGAATTAAATTTTTTTTTTCAAATTTATCTAATATATGAAAAATATTAAATATAAATATTTAATTACTAAATTTACCTAATAACTTTTAATTTGAATTTATTAATCATGGAGATTGGTTCATTTTAAGCTGGTCATTTTTTATGAATCTAATTGTCTATTTAGGTCAATATTTTTCAAAAAAAAATTGATATTTTTCACTTCAAATTAATTTTTCTTGTATTTTTAGATTGTTTTGATGTGCTGATATGAAAAATAAATTTTAAAAAATATTTAAAATATTATTTTAATATTTAAAAAAAAAAATTTTAAAAAGCAAGTGTTATTACCCTTAAATCTGTTTTTTTCCCTTTATATTTGTTTTTTTAAAACCAACATTATTGTATTTAGATTAATTTTAACTTTAATCGATTTAAACAAAGAAGAAATGTTTTAAGTGGAGCCCACATAAATGGTCCATATACACTTTCATCTCCCCTGAATTTTGATTGACCCATAAAAATAAATAAAACACATTTGCAGATAGAAGCAACATGGGCTGTCATAATGGCTGCCCCCACCAAATTAATCCCTTAGTCGTTACTGGTCGGTGCATGTTTTGAGAAAAGGAAAGTGTTTTCCTTAGAATTAGGAAAGGAAAACACTTTCCTGGCATGAAGGCTTTTTTTTTCCTTTGACCGGAATTCAATTTCCTTTGACCAATTTTCTTCATGTTTACCAAATATGAGAAAGTGGGGGAAATGGTTTCCAGAAAAATAAATTCCTGGAAACAAACAAGGCATTAATATTAGTGAAATACCTAATTCGCCCTTCTAAGGTGTTATAATTGCCTTAATTTTAGAACAACAATTGGTATTAGAGCTTAGTTCTCATTTATAAAGTTTGCTTAGACTTTAAGTAGAATGGAAACCACTAGCTATAATCTCTAAAATAAAAGATCATGTACCTTTAAGTCACCTTTCTATGATGATAATGATTATGTCTATTGGAAAGATAAGATTATTATATATCTTTAATAAATCGATTATGGTTTGTGGCTATTCATAGAGAACGGACCTCATAAACCTACCAAGATTAAAGATGGTATTATGATTCCAATAGCTAGAAGTGAATATACGGATGATGATAAAAAAAAATATTTTATATTGATGCTAAAGCTATGAATACTCTCTATTTTGCATTAAGTATAAACAAATTTAATAGAATCACATTTTGTAAAAATGTTAGAGACAAATGGCATACTTTAGAGATAACACTTGAAGGAACTAACCAAGTTAAAGAATCCAAAATAGACACGTTAATTCATCAATATGAATTATTCAAAATGATTCCAAATAAATATATAATTAGTATGTTTACTAGAATGACTTCTATAACCAATATTTAGATGCTCTTGGTAGGACTTATACTAATATTGATATCAAGAATGAAATTCTTAGGTCCTTACCAAAGATTTAGAAAACAAAGGTAACAGTAATCCAAGAAGCCGAAGACCTTACCAAACTTTCATTGGATGAGCTTATTGCATTTCTTTAATGACATATGAGATTACCATGAAAAGGCAAGAACAAGGAGAGAAGCCAAAAAAAATTAGCATTCAAAGTAGTTAACCATGTTAAAGAACATGATGATGATGATGAAATTGAAAAGGACTTTGCACTAATTACAAAGCAACTCCAAGATTTTCTATGGAAAAAGAAAGGGAATAGAAGATTCTCAAACTTTAAAAAGGATGGAAATAAGAATCTAGCAAGGAAGTACTTAGATGATACAAATGCAATAAAATAGGACACATCAGGTTGATTTTCCACTTCTTCAAAACAAGAAGAAGAATCATCATTATAAACAAGCAATGAAAGCAACATGGAGTAATGATTCGGACTCTAGTTCAAATGATGAAGAGGAGCATGTTACAAACATGTGTTTCATGACAATTGAAAGTGATAATGAGGAATGGAGAGTGGTTTTTGGATGGTGCTTACTCAAGGCTCATGACCGGAGATGACTTGTTTTCAAGCATGACCAAAATTTAGATAAATTTGATTCAAAATTCAATGTTGAAATTTTTCTTGGTTATTCATCCTCAAGCAAAGCATATAGAGTTTATAATAATAGAACACTTTGTCTTAAAGAGTTCATGCATGTCACCTTTAATGAAACTTAAAATGACAAAATTGTTAAGATTCTAGATGATATTAATGAAAATGTTCAACATTTAAGTTTTAATGGAGGACAAAAATGAAAGAATGAACAAAAACCAACCAAGCATAAGCAATTAACCAGAGATGGTAAGTAACTCTTTTATACCACTAAAAGAGTTATGGTACGTAAGCTCTCACCATCCCGAGTTGGTTTTTGGCAATCCTTTCAAATGCATTAATACTAAAGCATCTCTTATAAATATAAATGTTCATTTTGTATTTGCTTTTTTTTTTTTTTTTTTGCATACAAAGCCTAAATCATTTCTTGAAACTGAAAAGCATGATGATTGAATCTTAGTTACGCAAGAAGAGCTAAACCAATTTGAAAAAAATGATGTGGGGGAACTAGTCCCTAGCAATGTTGACGAGCATAGAACAATTGTTAGAAACAAAGCTAGATTAGTTGACAAAAGTTATATTCAGGATAAAGATATTGATTATGAAAAAATCTTTGCATCAGTAGTTAGACTAGAATCAATAAAAATGTTTTTAGTATACTTATTATGCCAACTTTACAATTTTTTAAATTGATATTAAAAGTGTATTTTTAAATGATTTTATGATGGAAGAAATATATGTTGAGAAACCAAAAGGTTTTGAAAATTAATTTAAAGTAAATAAAAAAATAAAAAAATTCAAATTTTTTCAAATATATTTTTGAAATGTAAAAACAAATAACATGATTTGTCATCTTCACATCCAGTGTTTTTTCTCAAGTTTATACCTAGGAAAACCAAAAACAAATACGCACTGTAATTTTCTAACAGAACTTTTAGTGATTTAACGAGAGCCCATTTAATTATTTTTTTTCTTCAAACTCAGATTTCTTAATAACATATAATTCATAATGTTAGCGCGCGTAGCACCTGAGCGACTATAGCACCTGAGCGACTATAGAGGTTTTAAACACAAGCAACAGTAAGAGCAGGGCAACCACATTGGTTTCTCGCAACAGTTTAGATGCCAGTGGACAATGGCTTAACAAGCTGCCTAGCGAGCGATCAATCTTTATTTCCGTATGCAATGTTTTCAGCACAAAAATAATAAACAGTATCATGGGCACCTGTGCTCAGGTAGTCTCTAAAGCCATGTTGGGAAA
>Ga0325410_1000929_pt1 | contig 31604 bp, 18 predicted proteins | sample PopdelMetagenome_16_FD_206182 | JGI IMG/M metagenome (GOLD analysis project Ga0325410, IMG submission 206182) | Populus deltoides microbial communities from Bellville, Georgia, United States - Xylem-PdIQD-R3 | ecosystem: Host-associated > Plants > Phyllosphere > Stem > Wood/Secondary xylem...
AGAGACAACTCTTACATGAGTTAATTTAAATTTGAACTAATTAAAGAGTCAATTTAAGAGGTTTTTAAGGATGACCTGGTAGGTTGAATTTAATAATAATGTTAAATAGTTTATTTTAAAAAAAATTCTATATTCTAATTTTTTTTCTTTTAGTCGAATTCTTTCAATTTTATTTTTTAATATTTAATGGCTTTTGAATTATTCTTCATAATTTATTTAGGTTTTCTTTTAATGAGATTATCACAATTTTAAATAAATATCTTGACATTTATTTGTTGCTCAATTTTACAAATATATATTTTTATTATCATTTTATTAAGTAAAATAATTTTAAAAAATAAAGTTGTTGAATCTAATGAAGCCCATGATTTGAGTTGCTCATTTGATGTATCAAGTCATGAAATCGAGTTAACCTAAATTATTATTATCTTAATAAAATCAACTTAATCTAATATATTATTATTTTAATATAAAAAAATATTATCCAAAAAGATTTTTAAAGACAATCCAATTAATTTACTAGTTATTTAAATTACCTTTATCTCCATGAAGAAAAATCAAATGCTGGTTAATTTTATCTTCATGTTTTTCAGCAAACTTTCTTTCCTCGTAAACATAAAAAACAAAATAAACAAGTGTATAATGACACGTCTCTTCAACAGAAAAAAAAAATGGAGATTGGAATGAACCCGTTGTTTTATTTTATTTTATTTTTTATTTAAAAAAAAAAGGTTTAGATGGCCATATTCCAAGTTCAAACATGAAAGGAAGAAAAAAATTAGGCAAAGATTTGACAATTGAATTCTCGAGGGGGGGGAGAGAGAGAGAGAGAGAGAGAGCATGAAGAAATGGTAAAACCCGCAGGCTTGGACTGCGTTGCGTGTCCAATTAGATAGAAGAGGTGAGAGAGCAAAGCAGCCATCGCGTTCTTCACTCTGCAGCTCTATTCTATCTGGAAGCTCAACGCAGAACCGAGTTTACTGAACACGACAACGTCGAGCATCAGCCACTAATTATCTCTTTTTAATAACCCATTAATTAATTGCTTAACTACCTTATCACCATTATCATCGACAACTAACCCCCCCAAGTCAACCGTCAACAAATCAGAATCAGTTTCTCCGGTTCATCTTCCTCCTCCTGCTCTGAACAGGAAGTTCTCGAATCAATGAATCCCAAATTAGGATTTGGGTTTCTTCTTCTACTGTTACTCTGCTACTCAATCGACTCGAAATGCAGCAAAGGATGCGATTTGGCTCTAGCATCCTACTACGTTTGGCAAGGAGCTAACCTTTCATTCATCGCCGAAGTTATGCAATCAAGCATCTTAAAATCAACAGATTTCGACACCATCCTCCGCTACAATCCTCAAGTAACAAACAAAGACAGTCTCCCATCTTTCATCAGGATCAGCATCCCTTTCCCCTGTGAATGCATCAACGGTGAATTCCTCGGCCACTTCTTCACCTACAACGTCAGAAGTCAAGACACTTATGGAACGGTCGCCGATACATACTATGCCAATTTGACCACGATTCCGTCGTTGATAAACTTTAATAGCTACCCTGAGGTTAATATACCCGATAACGGAGTGCTTAATGTGAGTGTTAACTGTTCGTGTGGGGATAGCTCCGTTTCTAAGGACTACGGCTTGTTTATGACGTACCCGCTCCGACCCGATGATACTTTGGCGTCGATTGCCAATCAGACCAATCTCACGCAGTCGCTGCTGCAGCGTTATAATGTTGGTTTCGATTTTAATCAAGGGAGTGGTGTGGTTTATATTCCAACCAAAGGTATTTTGTTATTTTTAGAAAGAGTTTGATAGATAATGTTTTTGTTTTGATAATTAGTTGGAGTGATTTAATTAGTTCAGAAAATACACACTAAATATTGGGATATTTGTTTGGAGAATTTATGTTAGAGAATTCGTGATGTTATGGTAGGGATTGCCCCGTTTGTTAAATTCTAAAGATATTTGTTTTTAGCTGTTTGAAGCTATGAATTTGCCTTACCATATCTTTTTCTTTATTTACAGATACAGATGGTAGCTACCGGCCCTTGAAGTCGAGGTAACTTTCTGTACTTAGACTGTATTCTAAATTTGTTTGTTCATTTTTGGATGTTACAATTACTAAATGTTTGTAATTTCCTTCCCTTTTCATTTTCCCCTTTTGCAGCACAGGTGCGTTGGGCTTCTTTGCGTGTCGATTTTTGATATTTGGGCGTGGATGTAAGATGCTATCATGCAAACTTCGAGCTATTTTGAACTGATGTTGTCCTTTCCTATAACCAGGAATAGCAGGTGGCGTTGTCGCTGGCATATGCATAGCAGTAGCCGTGGCACTGTTGTTGGCAGTTTTTATATATGTGGGATTTTACCGAAAGAAGAAGGTGAAGGGGGCAATATTGCTGCCAGCGTCTCAAGAACTCTCTCCACGAATTGTTCAAGGTTTTTCTATCACTATCCCTGACCTCTATTTATGATTGAAGAGTTCTCAACGATCACTGGTTTGAACAGATTTCTCTCGCATTATATCTTCCATAGAGAACACTAGGATGGTTCTTTTTCAATGTTTCTTTTTCTGAGGACCATGACCATCATGGTCCAATTTATGGTTAATTCTTTTTCTTTGAGTGAACGCATTGAAATATAATCATCTCATCTTACCAGCTCTAGATTCTCTTCTGCTTCTGGAGAAAGTGAAATCATGTAGATGACTAAACATATTAAATGTTCCTCTGTCTTGTTTCAGTACCTGGAAGTAACTCCAATAAACCTGTGGATGCGACTGGGTTCCAAGGTCTTACAGGTTTAACTGTGGACAAGTCTGTGGAATTCTCTTATGAAGAACTTGCTAAGGCCACTGATGACTTTAGTCTGGCAAATAAGATTGGTCAAGGAGGCTTTGGGTCTGTATACTATGCAGAACTGAGAGGCGAGGTCTGTAATTACTGTAATCTTTAATTATTTATGATCCCCATTGTTAAAGTAATCGTAAAACATCATGCATTTTCCTGTGAGGCATTGAATGTTAGTTATTGAGTTTGAGTTAGTTTGGCACCTTTGCTGAGCTTTTAAAGATAAGAGCAGGTGCCTGATCTTTTTTCCTGTTTTTTATTGGAAGGTAGTTATAATCTAGCATCCTACTACATAGCAATGGATCTCACATAAAACAGCCATGCAGATCCATCTGTAGTAGAAGGCCATTTATAGTTATGTTATTGGGGACAAGATTATTCAGCATATTTTGAGTTTAGGATAATGTTACTTTGCCGCTTTTATATTAAACGCTTGATGTGAACTGATAGCACTTTGATTTGTTAATTTGAACATGTCATATCATATGCTTTTACCTGCTCTAGAGAGATTTATGTTAGTAGAGCATAGCAGTTCTAGAGCTACCTTCAAATAAGCTCTGTGAAGCCCAGTCATTAGTTAATTAGAACTGGGAATCCAAGTTATAGAAATGAATGAAAAGTATTCTACTGAGTGAATGGAACAGGTGGGTGAGCAACTACATTAACCGGTAGCGTCTGCTTAGGTTGAATTGAAATAGTGGTTGCTGCGGTTACATTTTTTAGCAACCTTTGTGTTTTTAAGGATTGAGGTCCATACCTTATCTTTTCTTGAATTATGTCGGCATAAAGAGTGAGCGGAATTTTGTCAAAAATGAATATCTGAACTGACTCAAGTGAAAACATTCAGACCAGTTGTTTCAGTTTTGGTTTAATTTGGAAGGAAAATATATAGTCTCAAATGCTGCTGTTCTGTTGCCTTTGGAGAAGAACTAAAACGACCTAACAAACTTAGTGATATCAATTGAAATTTTTTTATTTTTAATCAGTTTATAATTCATATATAACATAAAAATGGGTTGGAAAATCTAAAGAGCCTTAAAGTGATGTACCTCTACTAAAGAACCTTAATCAATGTGTCATGCATTTTTTAATTGATGTCTATTTATCAAAATTTGACTGGATGGAATTTGATTCAATTCAGTTTGCATTCAGCTTTCTAGCATTTGGAAATTTTTTAATGAAAAAAGATAAGACATTTTCCAACTGAACTGACCAAAACTGCAGTGCCTGCAAATGTTTTATATATTTTCCATGTGTGTTTCTATTCTAAAATTTATATTTTTGACTTGTTATGCAGAAAGCTGCCATTAAGAAGATGGACATGCAAGCATCAAAAGAATTCTTTGCTGAGCTCAAGGTTTTAACACATGTTCACCACCTAAACCTGGTAATGTGCTCATCTTTTTGCAATTACAAGAAATATAGATTGTGCTTATGAACAAAAATAGGTGATAGCATCTTTGCTTTACTTGAGAGAAGGTTTGAACTTTGACTTGAAGAACCGAAGTTATATACAATTGATCACCCTCACCTTACATCTATAAAGAGACATGAACGAGAAGTATAAATCACAACGAAGTTGATTAATCCTTCGAAGAGTTTACAAGTTCAATCAAGAATTTAGTGTGAGGATCACTCAACCACACAGAGAAAAAAACACACAATCTGCATCAACCTTGGATAAAAATTCATCAACTAATGGGTCAGACATGTACCCAATTTAAATAAAACTCAAACTAATTAAAATAAAGTTTAAAATAATAAAAATAAATAAAACAATAGTCTAAGATTTGTTTTCATGATTTGCCACATATGATAGTGAAAATTACCTAGAGAAATAATTGTTGACGAATTCTTGCTGAACAAAAGCCTGATGCCTTGTAAAATAAGAATTAATTTCTAAACAATTAATTTTTCTTGTTTGATACGAAATCCTTATAAAATAACTAACCCAATGGCTGCCTCTTGACTTAGGCTATTAAACTCTTCTTGAATCTACTTTGTTTTAGGCCTTAGAATAGATCCAATTGACACTCTTAATGGATCATTTGATGTCGTCGCCAAGATCACATCATCCCCTCTCTCCTCAAAAGAATTCAACCTTGAATTATCACCCACATCAAACAAAGAAAGATCAGAAACTTTGAATACAACACTAACATTATACTCACCTTGTAGACTCACTTTGTAGGCATTGACTCATTTAAGGAATCTGAATGAATCATCTCCTCTAAGCATCAACTTTGATTTTCTATGTTCAAGAAATCTCTCTTTGTGCATATGCACCCAAACCTAATCTCTTGATTCAAAGGCAATCCTTTTTCATCTTTTGTTTGCTTGGAATGCATACTTCTCATTCTTTTTTTGAACATGTTGTCGTACCTTCTTTAACAATGTTTTCATCACCCGTGCTTTTCTATTGCCATCAAGTCTAACGTTCTCATCAACAAGTAAAGAATTCAAATTTATTAGAGTTAAACCATAAGCTATTTTAAATTGTGAATAATTTTTTCAATTTAATAGATTAGCACATAACGATTTTTTTGCAACTTCTCAAACAAAAATTGTAAATGCTCAATATGCTCACCTAAATTCTTACTATAAATATCATTAAAGTAATCAACAACAAAGCTTCTTGTGAATGCGCACAATATATGATTCATCAATATCATTAAATTAATATGTGCAATTGTAACACTAAACAACATGACTAATCATTCAAACAATTCACATTTAGTCTTAAAGTTACTTTTCCTTTCATCACCTTCTTTCATCTTATTTTGATGATAACTATTTTTCAAATCAATCAATCTTATTTTTCAAACATACAACATCCATGCAACTCATTAAGAATATCATCAAGTCTAGGGATAGGATATTTGTACTTTACCATGCTATTGTTGATCACACTATTTATCAATAGCAAACCACCATGGATATCATCAGAAAATACACGGTAAAATCTAAACAACAATTTCAACCCGTTATCAAAAAGCCTTACCAAACTTTGATCGCCTTGAAATTCTACCCCAAGATAAAAAAAAAATCTCTCAAAACTTCTAGCAAAATTTTAGCTCGATCCAATGGTCGGATAAAAAATTAGAAAAATAAACACTCTTGATCTCACTCTTTTTTGTATAGAAACTCAAGTGTTTACCTATATTTTATACACTCTTTTCTTTTCTCATCCTTATTTTCTTCTCTCCATTATCGGTTTCAATTGACTTTTTTTGTCTTTTAGCCGAATCTGAGTTTTTTCTTTTATTTTTTCTTTTAGGCTCACTTTATTTTCACTCTTTAAAATCACGACCATACATGTTTTATTTGTCTCCTCGGCTTTGCCTTTTCTTTTCAGCTTTAATTGGTCTTGTTTAAGTCTTTAAAGCTCTCATTTTGTCAACTTTTGCTTCCAACGACACTGTATAAAAATAGTAGCTGGTAATAATTTCAGATAAAAACGCCTTACCAACCACTTTTGTATATATTTTTACATGGTAACCACGACCTCACATTGTTGTATTATCATTTCAACTTTACTTTTCCTTTTTAATTTCAAATGGTCTTCATAAGTCTGTCTAGGTGACAATGATGCAAGTTTGCATGCCCTTTCATCCTTCTCAAGAGAATATCTATTTTTAAATCCATCATATTTGGTCTTCCTATCAAATTGTCAAGGTCTCCCCAACAATAACAATAAATGACTAGCATGCATAGGAACCACATCACACAAAACTCCATCCTTTTACTTTCCAATCAAAAAAGAAATCAAAACCTGTTTAGTCATTATAACTTTACCACATTCATTCAACTATTGAAGCTTATAAAGTTTATTATGCTTAATAGTTTTTAGATTCAATTTCTTAGCAAGTCTAGTACTAGCAATATTAACACAACTTTCACTATCAATAATCATGCTAGACACTTTGTTACTAATGTGACATCTTGTATGGAAGATCTCTCTTTGTTGTTTCTTTACCAATTTCATAGCAACTTTATGATCATCACCCTTTGAAAACTTCATTTCTTTATCTTTAAAATTATCATCCATACTATCATCATTCATTGTAGCTTTAATAGTAGGCATTTCAACTTCCTTTTCCTTATGACTAGGAACTCTTTGTCTACTAATCATCTCATCAAACTTAATCATTAACACCTCCATCATATCTTTCTTTCTATCCTATATTTGCTCCACAGTTCTCATCTTTTTTTGTTCAATACTTTTTTAAGACATCTTTTATATCTGAAATAAAGGTTAGTAGTAAATAAAAAAATAATTATTTTTTCTCACACAAACCTCATGTGTTTACCCTCACAATAAAATTTACTTCACTCGTGTTTTACATAATTTATTAGGCTTTTCATTCTAATGGACTTGCTATGTCTTTTACCACGTTGTTCTCGTACTTTGGTTCTTAAAAGTAACTTAATAACTTATTAAACAATTAACCAAACTACGTAATGATTTATTTTATATTTAACGACTTAAGAATCAATAATTATTCAAGCTTTCAAAACAAAATTTGAGGACAAATTTATGAGTAGCAATGTAAATTTGTGTGAATATAATGATGAAACATGAAACACAAGCAAGAATTATTATTAAGTCTCTAAAAATCCTTTCAAGATTTGCGATTTTGATTCTTTTTTATTTTAAAAGGTGCCGAGTTTTTCAAGTCCAAAGATAAACACAATTTGTTGTTTGTATGCAATTTTTTTCCGGCATCTTCAAGACTTTTTTTTCTTTTCCTATCAAAAATCGATTCTCTTCTTCCTTCTTTTTTTTAATCAAGATTCCACCTAAACACCACAAAGATTAATCAACATTCAATTTTTTTTTTTTTTGTAATAGCTGAAACCCTAGAGAGAGAAACAAAAAAAAACAAGAAACAAACCCTAGATATAGTAAGATCTAAAGAAAACCCTTTAATTACTTATAACAATCTGATACCAAATTGATACGGAATTATCCTTTAGATTGTTAATTTGAGGTTTAAAAAAAAGTTTGCAACTTGACCCAACAAGAACCTTCCCTTGAAAAACCAAATTTATATGCAGTTGATCAACCTCACCCTACGCCTATAACGAGACACGAATGAGAAATACAAATCACAACGAAGTTGATCAATCCTTTGAAGAGTTTACAATTTGAATCAAGAACTTAGTGTGAGAATTATTCAACCACACAGAGAGAAAAAATCACACAATTTGCGGCAATCTTAGATAAAAATTCATCATCTGAATACAATTTTTTACATAAGAGTATTTCTATGTACACTCTAAAACTAATGGGTCACATGCACCTAATTTAAATAAAACCCAAACTAATTAAAATAAAGTTTAGAATAAAAAAAAAAAGTAGAAGATTATTTTTCACCATTTGCCACATATGATAGTAAAAACTATCCAAGAGAAATAATTGTTGAAGAATTCTTGTTGACCAAAAGCATGATGCCTTGTAAAATAGGAATTAATTTCTGACCAATTAATTCTTCTTGTTTGATATGGAATCCCTGTAAAATAAGTAACCGAAAGCTGCCACATAAGTTCTCAATAGCATTAAGGATTCCTTGTAGTGAATGGAATCCATAACTCTTAAGGAAACAATGTATTTTTTATTTTCACACTTTGCTGGCAGATTCTATACCCAACTTTAAACATGTTGTTTTCTCTCATCTCGATGAATTAGTGGACCTATCATATATCGTTGGAAAGGTACAGATGTCTAGTTCTTAACCCAATTGAAATCACATTCAAACTCCTCCTGTAGCTTCAGATATGACCCGAAGAGTAGACAAAGGTCCAGCCTGACAGATTTGAACATTTTTAACCCAAGCCTCTTCACTTAATCCATTAAACCTCTCTTGGATCCATTTTGTTTTAGGCCTTAAAATAAATCCAATAAACACTCCTAATGCATCCTTTGATGTGGTAGTCAGGAGCCAAGTTCGCATCATGTATGTGCACTTGAAAGTGTATCTGGACACTCGAGTTGATGTCTTTGTAAAATTTTGAAGTTCTTTTTATTATAAATTGTGATGCACTAAATAATGTTCGCATGTACTCTATGCACTAAATAGTACTATCTACATTTAATACAGGTCCGATTGATAGGATATTGTGTTGAGGGTTCTCTTTTCCTTGTCTACGAATTTATTGAAAATGGAAACTTAAGCCAACATTTGCGTGGCTCTGGTGAGACTACATGTCCATTTTGAACATTTTTTTCTGGTGGTAGCAGACACATTGAATGGCAGTGATAAAAGTGTTGCTTGTTTGCAGAGAAGGATCCATTGCCATGGTCTACAAGAGTGCAAATTGCCCTTGATTCAGCTAGAGGCCTTGAATACATCCATGAGCATACTGTCCCTGTTTATATTCATCGTGATATTAAATCGGCAAACATACTGATCGACAAGAACTTCCGGGGAAAGGTTGGATTGATTTTTGTCATGATGGTGTTCCATTTCAAACTTTTTTTCGCATATTTGTATTAAACTTTATGATACAGGTTGCAGATTTTGGATTAACAAAACTAACTGAGGTTGGAAGTACATCACTCCCTACACGTCTTGTGGGTACATTTGGATACATGCCGCCAGAGTAAGATATTTTCTTTTCTAACAATTCTATAAGAAGATAAGAACTTTGGAATAGGTTTCAGATAGGATCCTGTTTAGCTAAACAACTGGCTGGTCTCAATTTCTTATCATCTTTTTCTTGTCTATAACTGTTTGGACACAGAGCCCAAACTCTGTGTCAGAGCAAAAGAAGTGTTTATGAGCTGTGTGATTTTACCTTTTTCTTACCTGCATAATTGTGGATGTCATTGTTTGGAACATCTGATAGAATTTTGAATTAGGGTCAGTAAATGGCGCGGTAGGTGGCTCTAAAAATAATCTAATGGAAGGCTATTGAGAATTTTGTGTTGCTTCTATTACCCATCTACATTGATGGCGTAAACCTCCCTGTGAAATCGAAAGTTTTCCAAATCCTTTGTTACCAGGCAGGGAGGGGTTTGGGATGGGAGGTTGATCTCCCAGTTTATAAATTCATGACCCAGAACGAGGGAAAAAATAGAAAATAAAAAAAGAAAGGATGTCTGGCATGAAATCAGTGTGGCAAAAAATGGAGTGAGTTGCATGTCGGACTCTGACTATGATGCAAAAGAGTTGTTTTTATTGTGGGAAGACACGTTTGCGTAGCACTGCTGCAGCTAAGATTTTTGGGTTGCATGATCATAATTATAAATCTAAGGATTTTAGAAGTATATCTGATGAAATCACTATAGTTTGAAAATGAAAATTTAATGTCATGTTTAGTTTCTGAGAATAGATGTGAGTCTATTTTATGCATCTAGCAGGACAAGGGCCAAAAACTTAAATGAGAGCATTTCTTTATTTTTTATGAAACATGGATTGACTTTTCCCATGATTCTGTGCAGATATGCTCAATATGGTGATGTTTCTCCGAAAGTAGATGTTTATGCACTCGGGGTTGTCCTCTATGAACTTATTTCTGCTAAAGAAGCTATCGTCAAGTCAAATGGTTCTAGTGCTGAATCAAGGGGCCTTGTTGCTTTGGTTAATTTTCTGCCATTCCTCTTTATATCTATTAATTTCTGGATGCTAATAGATGTACTTAATTTACTGTAGTTCAAGCTCTGCTGAAGCTTGACTCGGTGCTGAACCAGGAAAATTGAATAACAATTTTCATATGGTTCTGGCATCTGACAAGGCTTAGAGGAGTTGAAATGAATTTTACCAGCACATTTGAGGCTCTCTCTTAGACTTAACTTTGAAGCCTATATATGTGCTGCTTCTGAATACATCCAGAAAACACCCACAAGCTGACCTTGTTTTATTACTCCATTCTACAGTTTGAGGATGTTCTTAATCAGCCTGATCCTAGGGAAGACCTTCGCAAAGTAGTTGATCCAAGGCTCGGAGAAGACTATCCACTCGATTCAGTTCGCAAGGTAAACAAACAAACTTCTTTTGGAAATACACATATAAAGATCCTGTTTTTGCAGTCTAAATCAGAGCTGTATGCCTATTTTGGTTCCAGATGGCCCAGCTTGGCAAGGCATGCACCCAAGAGAATCCTCAGTTGCGGCCGAGTATGAGATCCATTGTGGTTGCTTTAATGACTCTTTCATCCTCGACAGAGGATTGGGATGTTGGCTCCTTCTATGAAAATCAAGCTCTTGTCAATCTAATGTCAGGAAGATAGAAGGCAAGGTCATCACATCTTATGAAATGATTATGCGAATACACCAAAATCTTTTCATGTAGATGTATACAGATATCGTTAATCTGTAAATTTGATAGTTGGAAATTGATCTGGAGGGAATATAAATTGTAGCATTAATCATTTGATGAACACATAAAATTCCGAAAGATATATTTTTTTTGGTTGAAATCTGAAATATCAGTTCATTCATCAACTTGAACGGCTTAGCTTACTTTGCTATCCAATCAGCCACTGAATTGGCTTAGCTTCTGCTTAATTGATATCTGCTGCCATTAGAAAATCTTCCAGCGTTAACAATCGTTAGAATTAAAGGATCTACGGAGAAGGACAGAAGGCAAGGATGTCGAAGCTACGATTTTAGTATGAAATAGATAGGTGTCGCGTGCTTCTCCGTGAAAGAGAATTGAAAAAATAAGAATTGAAATACGACTGACATAGAAATTGACTATTTTAAATCTCGGTTGGACCGGAAGGTCTTAGGTAACTAGTGGAATTGATCTAATCTCAAAAACTTGGGTTTACTTATATCTCGGATAATCCGGGACAAATTTAGTAAAAATAAGGTTAAGAACCGTTGACTTTTTTTTTTTTTTTTTAAATAATATCATTTTTACTTTTTTTTATATATAAAAAAGGATATGGTTGATTTAGGTTAATTCGGATCAATCCATTCGATCCATGACCCGGTACTTCTCCTAGATTGATTCTTGGGTAGGGCCTAAAAATAATAAGAAAAACCAAGAAGATCAAGTCCTAATAAATCAAATATGGAATGATAAAAAAAACATCAAGGATAAAAAAAATGCAATTAAGAGAATAAGAACCTCATTTGAAGAAGAAAAAAAAACAGAGAGGACAACCTAAAAATTTGAATTCAAGGGAAAATTAAAAAAAATTAACATATAAATCCAAAATAAAAATCAAGATCATGCATCTAAGTAAAATTAAAAATAAATTAAAATTTAATAAAGATCTAAAAATCAAATTTAGAAATTAAAACATTGAGGGTCAAACCTTATATATCATCAAATTTTAAATTGAAAGGCAAAATTAAAAAGAAAAATTAAATTCATAAAAGAATCCAAAACACAAATCAAAATCAAAAGAATGGGGATTAAATATGAGGAAAAAAAATAAAAATAAGATCAAGGATCAGATGATAAAATTGAAAAGAAATTAAAATTTGATAAAGCAGCCAAGAATCTAAATTAGAAATAAAAACATTGATGGTCAAACCTGAAACATCATACAATAAGAGAACAAATGTGATATAAAAATAAAATGTCAAAAGATGAAATTGAAAAAAATAAATTAAATTTGATACAATTAAAAGAATGAGATCAAATGTGATAGAATTAACAAATAACACAATCTTCTAATTTTAATTTTGCAAGGGTAACATATTTTTCAAGGTTGAAGAGAGAAAATAAAGGGGAAAGAAAAAATATCATCAAAGCTCCATTGTGTATGGAGCAGCTGCAAGTGTCTAACCACCATGAAAAGGGTGGAGAGACGCATCAAATGCGGCCTTAAATATGATATTTGTCCATTGAAAGACGCCGCATATGTCATCCAAAGAGCACAACCGTCTTCCACACGCCAATAATTTTTTTTAATTTATGAAAATATCAAAATATTCCTGACCTATATAATATTAACGAGAAAAACATAATTAAAAGATAAAAAACCCTTAATTATAGCTATAGATTATTTGATTAAAATGACACTTTAGTAACTACACTGAGGCAAAAAAAAAAAAAAAAAAAAACTGCATGCGCCTCTGCCCTTATAGTTAGTAAAATTCAACTTTTGATGATATTTTTTGCACTGTACCCTCATTCAACTGTGTAAAAGTAAATGTATCCCGTGAAAATTATTGAATTACCCTTGAATACATGCTATAAAACTTGAATTATTAAGGGTAAAATGATAAGTGAAAAACGAGTGTCTGGATATATTTTAGGTTTTGTCAAGGTGCATGATTCAATAAAATGTAGCAGCAAAATACAGAAGGTATGGCCGTCCATGGGAAAGTGACTTCACACATTTATGGCAACAAGGCACCATTTTTTCTTTGGCTGCAAGCAACAAAAGCTGATAGACGACAAAGTCCACCATATATATATATATATATATATATATATATATATATATATATATATATATATATGCATTATTAATTGCCTGGAAGCTTCCTCTATTAAGAAAAATGATTTGTCAAACCTTGATTTACGCGAAGCACTGAAATGGAATGTCAAACTCTTGGCCACCAAGGTAGAGATTTGGTCATGGACTTTTGAGTTCTGTGAGGGCAAATTTTCTTATATATATAAAGATGGCGATGCGGTGAATTCTTATTTTCTAAGAAATAAAAAAAATATATCTTTTTTATTTTAACAATATTCTTCATTTATTCCAAGACAATAATAACGCAGAGGGGAGAGGTGACTTCTTAATTCTTATTCCTCATCCGATTGAGGTGTCTTATTATTCCTCATCGTAGAGGGCTTCCACCTGGTTATTGGAATAAAATGGAAGAAAATCATTGCTTCCATATCCAAAGAAAGAGGAGAAAGAAAGAAAGAAAGAAAGGACATGAATCCTACTACATATATTTGCTTGTTTATGAGGTTAGGTGATTAGGGTTTTTCTATTTTAGTTTTTATAACACATTTTGCGTATAAGAAGTTTGTTTTTTTGATTTGGTTTAGGTTTGATTTGGTTAGTTTTAAATTTTTTAGTATAATTTAAATGGGTAATTTAATTTCAAGGAATAAAAAAATTATAAAAAAGTTGTTATTATACTCGATTTCTAGACAAGTTGGTTACATACTAGAATTGGTCCGACTTGAAACCATTGTCATAACCCAATTTTTTTTCATTTTATTTTAATTATTATTATTATTTTATTTACTGAAAAGGATAAAAAAATGATGATGAAAAAATAATAATGATGAAACACAAGTAAAATGAAATAAATGAAGAATGAATTAAAATTTGAGTTAAGGGCAACATGATTGGAAGTTTTGAGGTTTAATTAAACTTTGGAATTAATCTAATTAATCCAATCATGGGTTTAATTGGTGAATTGATAAGTTTTGAGACTTAATTAAGCTTGAAATTAATTAATTAATCCAATCAAAGTTTTAGTTGGAGAATTGATAAATTTTGAGACTTAATTGAGCTTGAAATTAATTTAATTAATCAAATCAAGAGTTTAATTGGAGAATTGATAAGTTTTGAGACTTAATTGAACTTAGATTTAATTAAATTAATGAAATCAGGGACTTAATTGAAGAAATAGCAAAGTTTGTGGTTAATTGGGGGCAAAATTGCAACATATTAAAGTTCAAGGATTAGCTTGTAAAAAGCGCCGAAATACAGGTGTCCAATTACAGTTTAAACCAGGGGCTTAATTACAAAACTTTTAAAACTTCAAGGGCCAAAATAAAAATAACCATTAAACACAAAAAACGGTGCCGTTTCTAGACACTGTTCATCTTCTTCAACGATTCAGCCGCCCACCGCCACCATTACACCTGTAATCAATGGATGAAACGACATTGTTCTCTGGCTATAAAAGCCAGAGAACGAAAGGCCACAGGAGGGAAAAAGGGCAGTACCTAGGGGACTGAAAAAAAGAGGAATACCAAAAAAGACTAGGAGAGAAACAGAACCAGGGGAAAATTTTGGTCCATCAACCAGCAGCACCTCGTGCTTTTACCACCATTGTCTTCGTCTTGAACGGAGAATACTGGACAGAGAACTAGAAAAGGAAAGAGCAGAACCGAGGAGAGGAAGAAGAAAAACAGGAAGCAGGGAGAAAAACTAAAAAACAGAGGGGGAAGAGAAACGAAAAAGAGAGAGAACAACCAGAGGGAGCTTACGTTCAACCTTCATTCCGTCAGTTTCTCCTTTGATAAATATAACATATCACCAACAGAAAAACTGTATGTCATCCCATTGATGATTTTTTTGTTGTCCATCAGTATTTTCTTCTGTAAATTTGACATATAACTGTCAAACATACCGTCTGTTGTTCCGTCGGTAATTAAACAATGACAATGACATTAATTTGTAGTAATTCTTTTCCAACTCTCTAGAATATGTCGACAAACTAAGTCTGTCACTAACCTCACTAGTAACAATTTAAAAATAGTTTTTTTAAAAAATTATTAAATAAAAATAGAAAATAATTAAAATAAATTAAATGAATATAAAAATCACATATTTATTACAAAATTAAAAATTTATAAGTTCAAATACAATTAATCTAAAATAGAGGCACTAAAAAAGAAAGAGGAGGAGGAGGCGACTCTTTACTGGTATCGTAGGGCGAATAAGAAGGAGCACATGTACCACTCATGTGTGATCTCATCTTTATTCCTAATTAACGAAGTTCAGTTGTCTTAGTGCTAAGTTGTTCATAATCAGCAACATGATGGGTATTCGAGCTTGAACTTTTGATCTAAAATCACCTCAATCTCTAGAGTTTGACTGCTTGGAACCAATTATGAGCATCCCATGGTTGAAACATTGCGACCTGTCCATATGTTCTCAGCCATAGTATTAGAGAGGTTGTACATAGATCTGATTTTTATCGGGTCCACTAAATGATGTTGTCTCTAACAACAAATCTAGATTGAGATCTGGATGGGTCATAGAATCATCATTATATCTCTTTTTTAACCAGGTGTTATATGTATCCTGAAAAAAAAAGTCAGCAAATTCAAATAAATAATAACTTAAGAAAAAAATAGTTGAAAACCAACAAAAAGTACTGAGCTCGGCTATCCACAAGCTACTGCACCCTTTTTTGGCGATCTTCAATCTGAATGTTCGTTTCCACAAAAAAAACTCATTCAAGCTCAGCTTGCGCCAAGAACAGTAGCCTTTAAGAGAAAATTGTTGTTAGTTAAAAAAGAATTATCTATTAATAAATGAATAATAAAATTGAATAAAAAGATTAAATTTTTTTTATCTTGATTTCAATGTTACCTAGTTGTAGCGTGAATAAAAGAATTAAAAATTGAATTAGAACAGGGATGCTAACAAATCAAGTGTTGTTGTTGCTGAATTTATAGTTAGAGGTCGATTTGTGATGAAATTGGAGGGGGTTGTGTTATTTGTAGCAGAGAAAAATGAAGGAAGAAGAAGAAATTAGGGAGAGAAAAAGGAAGGTTGTTTGTCAGGTCATAAATTAAATATTACAGACGAATTTACTGATGAATTTAATTGACAAATTTAAATTCATCGATAATTATGTATGTAAAAATAACACATCATCGTATCTTTTGATTTTTTTTTCTCATTTCTTCCTTTTCAACTGTAATTCTCTTTGTATATACTGAGAGAAAATTTATGTCGGTATTTAGCGATGGACACTGCGAGGGCATATTTAGTCGAAAAAATTCACCGTAATTTACCAACAAAATATTTTGTCGATGTCTTTATTTATATTTGTCAATTTTCTAGTAATGTCCACTAATTAAGTTGAATTATTATTATTTTTTATGATAAATTAAAAATACAAAAACTAATTTATAATCATCCTAGTACTAAATAATAAAAATTAATATTAAAAAATAAAATTAAAAAAAATACCAAAAAAATAAACTCCATATCATCTGTATTTTGAAAGAAAGTATTGCTTCCCGGTGGAATTGAATGCATAATCTCCATATCCTTATTTTTAACTATTTTTATGGTCAGATACTACTGACCACGGGTATATTATTAAAAGTATGTTTAAATTATATTTTTAAAATTTTTAATTTTTTTTGTTTAAAATAAATTATATATATATTTTTTAAAATTATTTTAATATGCTATATTAAAAATAATTTTAAAAAAATAAAAAAATTTATTTTAATATATTTTTTTTTAAATGCTTTAAACCATGCTGTCACAATCTCAAAAAGACTCAAATCCATTAACGTACCTGTCTTTTTATATTACTAGAAAAATAACTTTTCTCCTTGTTGACTTTTTTTTTTTGTAATGAATATTAATTTATCATAAGTTAAAAAAAAAAATTGCCGCTGTGCCGACTTTGTTTTGACCGAAGCACAATCTGGTGGTCTGATGGCGCACAAGCATCCTAAAAACTCACCCTATGACGTGCCAGAGTTGTTTCCTTTTCACCATAAAAGTCAATATTTCCAACTTTTCTTTTCCTATATATTCCCTATCCAATCAGAGGTTTTTGGCATATATATATATACAGAGTCCCAATCTCTTAAAGAGTTCTCTCCACTCTTACATAGATCTCTTATGCTGGCAATATGGAGTCCCAACAAGAAGAATCAGCAGCAGCAGCAGCAGCAGCACTTGACATGATAAAAGTGCTTGAGATAACATCAGAAAGTCACAAGGGGACGAAGGAAAGTTCTGATGATCGGTCAGAGGTTGCTTCTGGGAAACAGACGACAGATTGGTTGGCGGATCTTGACGAGGTGGAGGAGATTCTCAACTACAAGTTCAAGAGCAAGAAGTTGTTAGAGGAGGCTCTTACACATGCCTCATTCTCCGATCAGTGCTTTTCTTACGAGCGTTTAGAGTACGTTGGTGATTCGGTGCTAAACCTGCTGTTCACAAAAGAACAGTACTTCTTGTACCCGGATTTGCCACCGGGGGCTTTAACCCGACTCAGATCAGCCAACGTAGATACAGAGAAGCTAGCTCGTGTTGCCATCAAACACAAATTGCATCGGTATTTACGGCACAAGATGCCTCTCCTTGAGGAACAAGTAAGTTACAGTAGCGCACGATATAGTTTTCTCATTTATTAATTTCTTATAACGTGTTTTTCAGTTTGTTTTCTGAGACCGACTTTGAATATGTCAAATAAGCTAGAAGTTTCATCCTAGTTGCGTGTCTCTCCATGATTTAATATAAAATCTTTCGTAGCACTTGAGGAATATTTAATATAATTTCAAAAGTCTTCGAGATTGGCAAGTATCTATTTTAATTTTTCTTAGCTGGTAGTTATGTTTAAAAAATAAAAAGATAAGTTGGAAGTGCTCTCAAACTTTGTTACGATACCTAAAAAAATCATTTAAATTAAATTATATATATATATATATATTAATCTTTTTTCTAAAATTTTGCTCCTAGATGCTGTAGATCCCAAAGAAATCCCTTGATTTTTTTTTTTATGGAATATATTGCTAAATCACCTTCATTTTAATCTTAACCCACAAAAGTAATACTTTTGGATTTATCAGTTGTCATTTCTGAAAAGAATTTGGGGCATGTTTGGCAGCCGACTGTAATTTAGGGTAGAGCACATGATAATGGTTAAAATCAATAGATTTTTTACTTGTTTTGACGACGACTCACCAAACAGATTCGGGAATTCTCGCAAGCAATCCTGGACTATCCCTTGCACTCTAACGGTCTTGTTGATACACCAAAAGCACTAGCTGACATTGTTGAAGCAGCAATAGGAGCCGTTTTCATTGACAGCAATTTCTCCATTGATATTGTCTGGAAGGTACGTACCTTATTTGCCACTTACAGGGTTCTAGAAAAAAAAATCATGATTAACAAGAAGAAAAGAATTTAGACCCTTGCCCTTAAATATTGACCGCAATCATTTATAACTTGTGGTAAAAGCAAGTGCATTTATAACTTATGTATGATCAGTTGATTTGCTAACTGTTTGTGTTTGGTTAGATTTTTAAGGATTTGTTGGAGCCCATAATTAGTCAAGAAACACTGAAAGTACATCCCGTGACAGAGTTGTATGAAGTGTGTCAGAAGCGAAATCTTAAAGTAAAATTTGTCGATTTGTGGAAAGAAAACATGGCTTTTGATGTTTTCATTGATGATCAGTTTGTGGGCAGAGGCACCTATGGTCTGAAGAAAGAAATTGCGCATAATAGAGCAGCGAAGAATGCATTGAACAATATTAGAAAAATATTGAGCGAGAAAGATTGCTCTGATGTTGATGAACAGAATATTTATCGTGTAGAAAATTGAATAAACATCACGTAGACTCATTGCACTGTTGAAAAACAGTAGTATCACCTTAGTTTTGTCATGCATGAGCGTGCCGAAATCGTGCTATGCTTTACTAGTAAATAAATAATAATAAAAAAAAAAGAATCCTTATTTCTACAATGGATATGTTCTTCCTAGTTTATTAGGAACTTTTGTGGAAAAAATTCTCTTTTGTAGAGTTTCCGCTTGAAGATATCTTTGGAACATGAGAAGAATTGCTATGCATACAAATGATCAGGGAATGTTTAGGGAAGATAAGCTTGCATTTTTCATGAGGGGAATGGTGCTTAGAGCAACTCTTCAAGCTTCAAGTGCTTACAAGAACAGTGGCAAGGAATTCTCATGAACCCCTGCTGAAATGATAAATTAAGAAGTGCCGGTGCATGCATGTAAACATCAGTTTCTCGATCAGAAATTAATGGTGGCGAAGCCCGTAACCTGGTTGGAAGGACAGTATATTTTATAAAGCTGAAGAACTTTTAGTGATTTGCACCATGCTCAAATTTCTTTCTTGCATGCATGCTTTTCTGAAAAAGCACACACTATAGTATAAGAGGTAAATTAGGCTAGCTTTTGCTGGGCTTCATAACTTATAAATTGATTCAAAACTTCTTTTATAGAAATTGATTCAGAAATATTTATGATATCGATGCATTTTTGGACAAAATCTAAGGTAAATTAGGCTCATTGCTTTACATAATCGGGCTCCAGCAGGAAAACAGATCAGTCCCACCGTCCTTCCCTTGAAAACGAAGGTAAAAAAAAAAAAAACAGGGGGAAAGATAAACCCAGATCCTTCTGGAGTTTTGAAAACAAGAAGATGGATTTGGGAGATTAGAATTCCTGGAGCCACGTCATGGCGGGGTTGAAAGAACTTTACCTGTAAAAAAATAATGTTAAAATTAAAGTGATGGTCTTTTTAAACTTAACCCTTGTTAGAACTATGATTGTCAATTCTGTTTTGATGGATATTTTATTTTTTTAATTGAAATAAAATATTTTAATTTTAGAGTATTTTGGTGTGTAGTTTTGAAATTCATATATATATATATATATATATATATGTATATATATATAACAAACATAATTCAAATTCAAGATAAATTAATTATAAATTATACAATATAAACATAATGCTAAACAAATATAATTTCTAAATTTAAAATATTCCTAAATAGTCAAGATTAAATGGGTTTTTAAGTTAAAGTAATTCAACTTAAACAAAATATCAAAATATTATGAAAATAAAATATTTTAATATAAGTATTTTAAATATAAAGTTAGGTCAATGTTATTAAGGCTAATGAAATCTAAAGCATCGCTTGTTTTGCTCAAATTTTTACAAAGTATAAATATTAAAAAAACAACATGAATATAAATCATATATATTAGTGATAAATCTAATTTTAAAAAATTAATATCATTGTTAATAAAAATAGTAATAATAATTTTCAATATTATTATCATTATCATTGTTATTGAAAATAGTAATGAAAAAGAGCTTTTTATAATTGGGTGGTTTAATTAATTAAATTGAATAAGGTTAAATTTGATTCAATGGCTTTTTAAGAGCAGAACGGAACATGTGGAATGAAACCGAAATGTTCCAGGCGGAATTTATCCGAAAAATCCGGAACGGACCGAGATTTAAAATGAGATGAAATTTGTTCCATTTTTTTAATTAGTATGGAATGTTTCGGCCATTCCGGGCGAAACGGAACGGAATTAACAACCTTGGTTAAATCTAAAACCTCCATATCATTTTATTTATTTATTTATTTAAATCAAGTTTAAAATAAAATTATGGAAGAGTTGTTTTAATATAACTTGATTAATTTGATAGACTAAAAAAAATTAGACTACTAAAAATATAATTTGATTTTAAAATGATATATTTTTTTAAAAAATACTGAGATAGCGACACATTGAAGTAATCCAAGTTAACTTAGGTTAATTCATCAAACATATGATTTGAATCATGAATTATATTAAGTTCAATAACTTTGTTATTTTAAACTATTTTTACTTAATTACATGATAAAATAAAATAAACCCTTGTAAACCCAAGAATCAATTCAGTATTGGGATTTTTTCTAAAACCATAATAACTCCATAAAAATAAATTAAAATAAATCAAGAAGACTAATTTTCAATAACTATGTTTTTTTCTGGAATTATTTTTATTTAATAATATGATTAAAAAAGATGCTTAAAATATCAAATATCAATTCATTGTTGATATGTTTTTCTAAAATTACAATAATTATATAGAAATAAATCGTGAAGCTTAATTCATAATAATTAAATATTTTTTGAATTATTTTTTATTTAATAATATGAAAGAAAAAAATAAATGATTGTAAAATTAAACATCAATTCAATATCATAATATATTTTAAATTATGATTACCTTATATAAAGAAAATTAAAATAAATAATAAAGTTTAATTTTCAATAAAATCAATATTAAAATAAAAAAAATTAAAAACTTGTTATTGTTCAGAAGAACACTAACATGTAATTAGGGGAATAATGATTTCCCGTAAGGAGAGGGAATAATGATTTTCCTTCTTTAATTAGTCATTGTTAATTCATTAAATAAATTTTTATATTTGAAATTATTTTAGAATATTGATTTGAATTTTAAATAAAACTTGTTTATGAAAAATATATAGTAAAAATTAATGTTCTAAAACTCTATTTTCAAATATTTGGCATTAATCCTTATGTTCCTCATTTAGGTTAGTTATTAATCTTTCATTTCATTTCTTTTTCTTTCTTTCATCATTCCAAAATTTTAATCGAAAAGTTTTTTTTAATATATATATTAATAATTTAATTTATTTTCACAGTATAATTGAATTATATATTTTAAATAGATTATCAATTAAATTTAAATTTAATTATAAATTGAGTTCCAAATGAAGTGATAGAAATCATCATAAATCTCATCATCATCAAAGACTACATTTGTTTTCATCCTTATTCCGTACCGACCATTACTTCAAGAAGAAAAGACAGAGGAACCAAACTTGCAATTGATCCTTAAAATCACTCCAACACATACAGATACAGATGCAGATACAAGGTTGTCTTTCTTGTAGAGAGAGAGAAAGAAGAAGATGGATTTTGAACTGAGAAGAGCGAGAGAGGCGTTAGAGAAAGAACAGAGAGGAAAGAAAGGGCGAAACTTAAACTTGAAAGAGAGAGGAAAGCGAAAGAAGAGGCCATAAAGCAAAGAGAAGCCATTGAAGCTGTTCATCGATGTCGTAGTTTCGATGCCATTCATGCCCATCTCAAGGTTCCTCGCTTGATTTTTTTTAGACCCCCTCTCTTGAAATTATTATGATGCTCTCTTTCTTGATATTCTTGTTTAATCTCTCCCTGTTCCCTGTTTTTTGTGAAATTAATTTCAAACAAGTTTAACAAATTGATCAACTTTCTTGGATTTTGTTATGTTAATTAAGATTGATTATTTTCTTGTTTCTTTTGACCTTTGAGCCTATGTGAGCAGCAACATGCATTGCCTGGCCTTGAACTTTTGTGGCATGTGAATTGCATCTGTGCTGCTGTCAAATGCTATATTTATTTCTGACTCCATCGTTGCGGTCCGGAGGGAACTATAGATGATCAAAAGTGGGAATATTGAAATGTTAGTGTCTTGATTTTATAGCAGGAATTGAATTTGACTGACATTATGGCAACGTTTGTATTGGAGATATCTCAGTTACCTACCTGTTTTCTTATATTTCTGCAATAATTATCCATCTAGTTTGCATTCGTATGACTTATCTGTTGAGGATTTGAATGCGCTTAGCATGACTTATCTGTTGTTGAAAAGTTGCTTTCGATCATCATCATAATCGAATTAACTAAAAAGCTGCTCTGTGTCGTAATGGATTGGTTGAGTTTCTTGTTTTTATAGATTTATTGAAATATGAATTCTCTAACCCAATTCGCTTCATTGTTGCAAAGAACTTCCAACGTTTCATCATAAATTATAGAAACAGAAAGTTCTTGATAGCTTAGTGGTCACCAGTTTCTGCATTTGGTCTCAAAATGAAATGAATTTTTTTTTTAACATTATTATGGAATCTTGCTTGACATAATTGATGGACATGAGTCACGTGATATTGTTACTAATTACATATGTATGCAAGTGCTGTAGGAGATTCCCGTGTCTTGTTTTTCTGTTTCCAAATTTAATATTTTTTTCCAGATTAGAATGTTGATGGCCTTTTTGATGCTTACAAGAAGTTGGATTTCTCTGCAGGGTGATGAGCAAATGCAAGAAAATTTGCTTGGAGGGAGAGGAATAGTATTTCCTAGCATCCTAGAAGCTCTCTTTTCAGGGTAGTGGAGATAAGATTAAACGACCGCCTTCTTGCTTCACATAATTGTCTGATCAAGGTGCATTTGATAAAGGAACACTGTATTTCCAATTATCAGTGATTCATCAAGAAGGATCTTCAGAGATGATTAACGCTGGCTCAAAGCAGTTGACGACCCCCTCAGGTGTTCTTGAATGTACTGCAGAGGAAGGTTCAGGAGGGCTCCCTACTCATGTATGGAGTTACCTCTTTCCCCTAGATTCTCCAAAGGCTCCTTTGATTGAGGTTCGGTATGTCTGGCTGCCTAAAGGAACTTATGCAAAGCTTCAACCAGATGTCTTTGGGTTTTCTGACTTACCCAATCACAAGGCTGTCCTTGGAACAAGCTTCCGGCAGCATGCTACTCTTTCCAAGGTGATTTGATCACTGCCAACCATGGAATACTGACATACAAGTTACAGGTTCTAGAGTTGAGACCTTCATCCTGTGTCTCTGTCTTGGAAACAGATATTGAAGTTGATGTTGTCCGTCCAGATTCAAGTCTGGAGAGCAGTCAACCTGTGCTGAAGCCTCCTATATATGGAAAGGCAGAATCTGGGATGGTGGAAGAAGGGAACTATAACTATTATAAATTTTATATTGATAATGATACATGGGACAAAATTTCTGCTGAGGATATCAGGGTTGAAGTAAGGATAGAGGCTGAGACCAGTAATGGTGATACTGATCTTTACATATCAAATCATCCCCGCACATGAATGGTCTTCCCATGATATGGGTTCAAAAGTTTTGCTACTTAGCTCTAAGGATAAGAACTTAGGAATGGGTGCGTACAGCATTGGTATGCATGGTTTTAAAGGAACAGCAGAGTAAGGGTATCAGTGAGTGTTCAAGAAAATAGCAAACCACAAAGTGGGTCAACAAGCTGGATCTTCATCGTCTATGCGCATTGATACAGTAGAGTGTAGGAACTGCAAGCATTTTATACCCAGCAGAAGTATAGCATTGCACAAAGCCTTTTTTTGCAGACATAATATTGTCTGTCCGCATCCTGGTTGTGGAATTTTTATGGGTTATGAGGATTGAAGAGTCCAAAAACCATTTGCACTGTGACAAATGTGGGTAAGCTTTTCAACGGGGTGAAATGGAGAAGCACATGAAAGTGTTCCACGAGTCACTTCAATGCCCGTGTGGAGTGGTTCTTGAAAAGGAACAGATGGTAAGCTATACAAATCTTCCTTGTTCTTCTCTTCTTAAGATACTTCATTGGCTTATTTGACTGTCTGATTTTGTGTAAATTCGCACTATCAATCAAGGGGGTATCATAGCCAGTTGGTTGCCAAAGGCACATAAAACAGCTGATTGGTTGTCGAAGATAAAATATACCATGCTTAGATGATTTGTGGAATAACGTAGCATGGAAGATTAGAATGGTCCAAAGCTAAGCTCCTGTTTGTATCAGATGTTGGGGATAATTTTTAGCTGGTTGAAGTCTCGTTTGGTTCCATTTGGCTGATGATGATAAATACCATGAGTGTTTTCTCCCTCCCTCCCTCTCTCCCAACAAGTAAGAAAATTGAATTGTAAAAATGCAGTGTTTTAAGTTCTCTCTTTACCATAATAATATTTAATTGGATGATAATTTTGTCAAACTAGTTTTCTAAAAAATAATTATATTTAAATGGGAATAATATCAGATTGGAAGCCCATGAAATTAAGATGCTTAATTCAAAACTTATTTCATCTAAAGTTCCGATTAGAACATTTATACACACCACCAGCTTGAATCGTCGCCTTGTTAGCTCAAGACACATTTACTATTTACATAAATCAAATCCCAACACACCTATTCATTGAGCATTGAGCATTTGCTATTTATTGATTGAAATGAATTAAATAAAAAAAATAATTTTAAAATTCACACACAGACACATACATATTTCTTGTTTTAATTTAAACTCGTAATTGTTATTGATTTTTTAAAAAAAAAAATTACAAAATTGTGTTACAGAGTGTTTTGAAAGTGTGGTTACGATTGTTTTTTTTGAAAATGTGGTTGTGGTTATTTTTCAAATGTTTTTCACTCGGAAATGTTTCAAAATAATGTTTTTATTTTTTAAAAATTATTTTTGATATCAGCGCATCAAAATGATCTAAAAATACCAAAAACATATTAATTTAAAGCAAAGAAAAAAAATTAAATTTTTTCAAAAACGCTTTTGAAACTTGAAGTAAAAACAACAACTAAAATCTATATTGTAAAAAAATTTTGATTTAAAATTTTGGAATAAATCTTTTTCTTATTTTTCATCTCCTAAATAATTATTAATCTCTTAATTTTTATTTACATATATCAAAAATATATAATTAATTGGAAATTGCGTGTTTTATTAATCCATATAGTAAGATTGGAGGGAAATGATATACTCACACTCACTGTCCTCACACACCAACCATGAATGCACAAGTACCTTTTATCTTAAGATTTTATCCTTTTATTACGTCTTTGCTCTTGCAACCTTCAAAAACAAATAAGTGCAATTTGATCTTTTAATTTAAAAAATATAATTACATCATTTTTAATTCAGACCTGCAAATCTCTCAAACGACATAATCGTTTTAACTAAAAAAGAGAGTTTATTAATATTTATTACGAGATGGTATTTCCGCACGCTGCCACAGGTTTGTAAAATAAATATACTTGATAGTGTTATAATTGTGAACCAGAGCTAAATAAGTAATAAAAACTAAAGGTATAATGGAGCCAATATTTCATGACAGAAAAAAAAAAAAGTTGTGTTGGTGATCAAAAACTTAGAGACTGAACAAAATGATTTGTAGCAATCCACAATGTTTTGTGAGAAAAGATACAGTATTTTCACAACATGGTTTAGCTTTTCTGTAAATAAAAAGAAAAAAATTACAAAGCTAAATTCTCTACTAACTTAAAATTAAAAAAAAACCAACAAAGATAATTTTGGAAGAAGAAAAACCTATGAGGAAAAACGTTGTAGCAATTGATATTGTTTTATGAGGAAAACGACAGTGCTTTCTCCAATAAAATCGACAAAGACAATTTTAGAAAAAATCATAAAAAAAACCATTTAGACAAATACTATAGCAATTCACAGTGTTTTGTGAGAAAAGCTACAACGCTTTTCCTATATGATTTAGCTTTATTGTAATTATAATTCTTAACCAACTCAATATTAAAAACAAATCGACAAAGATAATTTTGGAAAAAATCATATGGGAAAACATTGCAACAATTCACAGTGTTTTAAAGAAAAAAAACTACAAAGCTAAATTCTCAATAAGCTCAATATTAAAAAAAAATAAAATCGACAGAGACAATTTTAGAAAAAAAAAAACTATGTTGGAAACACTATAGCAATTCACAGTGTTTTGTGATGAAAGCTACAGTGCATCCCCGCATGATTTAGCCTTATTTGTAATAACTTGTAATTGTAATTCTCAACCAACTCAATATTAAAAAAAATAAAATTGACAAAGATATTTTTTAAAAAATCATAACAAAAAAAAAACCATGTTGAGAGACACTCTAGCAATCCATAGTGTTTTGTGAGGAAAGCTACAATGCTTTCCCCACATGATTAAGCTTTATTACAAAGTTAAATTCTAACCAGTTTATTATTAAAAAATTAAAATCGACAAAGATAATTTTAGAAAAAAATATTACAAAAAAAGAATACACAAAAGAAACTGGAAAAAAACTATGTAGGAAAATACACTATGGCAATTCACAGTAATTTGCGAGGAAAGTTACAGTGTTTTTCCTCACATATTGTAACTGTAATTTTTAACCAGCTCAGTATTAAAAAATAAAATCAAAAAAGATAATTTCGTAGAAAATCATCAAAAAACAAAAACAAAAAAAAACCATGCGGAGAAACACTGTAGCAATCAACAATGTTTTTTTTTTAAATTACAAAACTAAATTCTTAATCAACTCAATATTAAAAAAATAAAATCAACAAAAATAATTTTTAAAAATAAAAAAATAAAATAGAAAAACTATATGGAAAAACACCGTAGTAATCCACAGTATTTTAAAGGGAAAAAAAATTACAAAGCAAAATTTTTAACCAGCTCAATATTAAAAAAATAAAATCAATAAAGATAGTTTCAAAAACAATAAACAATAAAAAGAGGAAAAGTTGGAAAAAAAGGAAAGTAATTTTCAAAAAATAAATAAAAAATAAACGAAAAAAGGGGGGAAAAGTTGGAAAAAAAATAAAAAAATAAAAAAATAAAAAAAACTAAAGAAAAAAAGAAAGAAAGAGGAATGCACTCTGAATTAATGTTGTAATCCACAGTATATTGGGTGTGAGTGAACAGTAAATCACCCACACCCTTTAGCTTATTACTTAATATCTAGCCTGGATATCGGTAATTGCTACGTAACAAAATCATAATACCGATTTATTATTTGAGGCATTAAATAAAATTAAAAAATTTTAAATACAAATTGAGCAACAAGATAATATTATAAAATAAGCCATAGAAATATAAGAATGGCAACATTAAGAATTAATAAATAAAATAAGATATTTGAGAAATTTATAAAACAATTGAAGCGTGTATATGGGAGTAAAACAAAATTTAAAGGAAAAGAAAAATTAGAAAAGATTGAATGGTATAGAAACTTGATCGTTGCCCATTTTAAGTTATGGGTCGAGTCAAGTTTTTTTAAGATAGAAATTATATTTAGGAGTTGTTAATATGTTTTTTAACATAAAATAATTAAACTATATTTAAATTAATTTGATATGACTTGATCAACTTGACAAATCTAAAAACAACCTAAACAATTGATAAAAGTATAATTTAACAAAAAAAAAAAATCAAGATGACATCCTTTTTTTTTAATATTGAAAAGACAACATATTAGATCGAATCAAATCAATTCAAATTAACCTGCCAAACCCGTTATCTAGATCATGAAACCTTAATTAATAACCCTATAGAAAGCAAATAAAAAAAATCATTAAACTTGATTTTCAATCAACTCAATATTAATGGATGAAATTGAAAACAAAATTCAACTTTAAAAAAAAGGCAAGTCAACCTGGGTTAACTTGTCAAATCTGCTTAATGAGACAGAGATAACCCATAAAAAACAAATCAAAATAAATATGAAGCTCAATTATTAATCAATCAAATGTTGAAGGATAAAATTAAAAAAAATCAATTAAAAATGAATACCAAAAGTCACCCGAGTCAACCGAACAAACCATTGACTTGGGTTATGAGATCAGAATAACCTCATAGAACACAAATTGAAATAAATTATAAAGTTAAATTCTAAATCAATCAATCGAATATTGAATGATTAAATTAAAAAAATAATTCAACTAAAAAAAGATAAAAAAACCCGAGTCAATTGGTCTAACCCGCAACTTGGTCATAAGATTGTGATACCTTATAGAAAGTTAATATTTTTTTTTTTATAAAACTCAATTCATAACCAACCCAATATTGAATAATTAAATTGAATAAAGAATCAAATAGAAGAAGGATAAAAAAATGATTTGAGTCAACCCGCCAAACCCATGTCAAGAGATCATGATAACTCCATAGAAAAAAAATAAAAAAAAGTTATAAATTCCAAATCAAAATAAACTTAATGTTGAAGGATAAAATTAAAAAAATAAATATTTAATAATAAAAGATAAAAAAAACCTGATTCAACATAACTAATCTACAAAACTAGCGACCTGAATCATGAGACTATGATAACTATATAGAAATAAAATAAAAATAAAATTATAAAGCTTAATTATTAATTAATCCAATGTAAAATGATGAGGTCGAGAAAAAAAATTAATTAAACAAATAACAAAAAATAACATAAGTCAACACGACTAACCCACAAAACTCGCGACTTGGATCATGAAACCAGGATAACTCTATAAAACAAATATGAAGTTGAATACCCACTAAACCCAATGTTAGATGATGTATTTTCTTTTAATAAAAAACCTAAGTTTGAAATTTTAAAATAAAAATCCTCAAAATTTTTTGAGGACTAAAAAGAAAAAAAAACCTTGGCATTTAAGTGGGCATGTGATGGAAAAAAAGCAATCTTTCGAGATTTTCTTTTCTTGGAAAGGAATCCAGTTGATGATGGATTAAACTGCCAGACGCTGCTTTTCAAAACAATGGTTATACAATCATTTCTATGTTATCAAAGGAAACACTATATATATGATTACAAAGCTATTCCCTTGCAACTTAACACAAGAGATCCACAGAATATCAAACCTTTTTCTCCTTTTCTGGCAAAGCAATTTAATTTTTTCAAGAGTTTTTTTCAGGCAAAATTGGCAATCAAATTCCCATAAGACCCATCATCCATCAATGGAAGAAAAAAACCACGAGAAATAGTTTAATTGGTCAAATTTTAGATTTGTTTCTCAATGATTACGAGTTCGAGTTCTCTAGCTCAGTTTCATTGAAAATTTACATGATTATTAATTTTAGAACTCATAAGATTAGTCGAAGTATGCGTCCTTAATGACCACTCCCGGTTCCTAAACCAAATTGCTAGGAGCTAAAAACCAGTATCTCTAGCATTTCAAGAAACGCCATCATCAATGGGTTCTAGTCTTCAAGAAGCGTTATTTTCTGGTGAAGAAATTTCGTCAAACCGGAAGGAATTATTCTGTATGCAGTCAAAGGTTCCATAATAATATGGCTTAATTGCACTGACATTCCATGAAAGATTTCTTGAACAATTTATTCGAACATTTTAGTAATTCTTGAGAATCTTAAACCCATGTTTATAGAAAAATCACATCTTTTAGACGAGGAAAAAGGGTTTTTTTTTTTTTTTTATTATAGATAATGTCTTTAATTAAACTAAGAGAATAGAAGTGAAAAATGCAATAATACCATACAAATACAAATACTAAATAAAGGAAAAAAATAGGTAAATAGAAAATTCTAGAAATAATGTAGATATTCCATACCAAATCAGTTTATTTATATATATATATATATATATATATATATATATATATTGTTTCCTTATATATAAAAATCATATATTAAATTAGAGTATGAATTTGATATTATTTCCGTAACGTTTACACGACGGACATATAAATTTATTATTATTTTCATAAATTGGTAACTAGAAAAAAAGTTATTGTTAGGATAGAACCAAGCAATTAAAATCTTGTAAAAAGAAACACCTCGATGGAGTTTCAATTGGAATTTTTAAAATTTTAAAATTTTTTTATTTTAAATTAATTTTTTTTGATATTTTTTGATCATTTTAATATGTTAATGTTAAAAATAAAGTTTAAAAAATATTATTTTGATATATTTTCAAGTAAAAATACTTTAAAAAACAATTATTATCATAATTATTATTATAGTCTTAAACACATTCTTTCCAGACTCAAAATCTGTTTGATAATGTGTTTTAATTTATTTTTTAAAATATTTTTAAAATTATTTTTATTTTTAAAAACATTAAATTACTATGTTTTGAACATCAGGGGGAGAGAGAGAGAGAGAATCATAAGAATATAATTTATCATGAATGCCAGCAAATTTAGGTTTGAAACTTGAAAGGTCGTTCAAAACATGATTTGAATTGTCTTGTCTTGGCATGTGACCTTACGATTAAAGAGAAGAAAAGAAATGATACCGTTTTGACTCTTTACCCACCATTTTTCTTTCTATTAATCACCTCCTTCAAATTACGGACACAAAAAAAAAAAAAGGAATTATTTATGATTTAATCCCTGTGGTGTCATGAAGTTCTTGTAGAATTGGGTTTTTTCATCCAATTGCGGAGTAAATAAATTTTTATTTATTTAAAATTATTTTTTATATTTTTAGATAGTTTTGATGAAGTAAAAAATAAATTTTAAAAAATAATTATTAGCATACTTTTCTTTAATCTTTAATGATTAATTGAATTAGTGAGTGGTGAGTTTTTTTTTTACTTTATACTGTTGTTATAATATTTTTCTTGTGAGATATTTAAATTTGAGTAGTAAAAATGATTTTTTTAAAAAAGAAATAATTAAAATGAGTAAACTCAACGGTCCATTAACATGAAAACATCGAAGGCACTGTATGCTATAACGTATTCAAAACCATAAATACCAGTAAATAATT
>Ga0325410_1000931_pt1 | contig 31584 bp, 18 predicted proteins | sample PopdelMetagenome_16_FD_206182 | JGI IMG/M metagenome (GOLD analysis project Ga0325410, IMG submission 206182) | Populus deltoides microbial communities from Bellville, Georgia, United States - Xylem-PdIQD-R3 | ecosystem: Host-associated > Plants > Phyllosphere > Stem > Wood/Secondary xylem...
TACCTAAGTTTATGAGAATAATTGTTTTATTTTATAAAGAAAAGAATATAATATGTATCAGTCTTTAAGGCTCTAATAAATGCCCAATATTTAAGAGAGCATCGACTATGAACATTTTAGAAATAATATTTTGATTCAATAGGAATCCCATAATTATAACAACGTTATAATTTTCTTTGCAAAATATTTTTATCTCATGAACTTTATCTTTACTCTAGATTTATAAATCAAAAATTTGATTTATTAATCTAATATTATATGAATATTAAAAATAAATTAAGCTTTTATTAATAATAAAAATATATTTATATTAATATAATAATAATACATGTAACCAACCAATTAGCTATAGGGAATATTAAACTAACATTGATATCACAGCATCTGTCCTTCTCTTTAGTAAAACAGTTGGAAAATTTGTTTGAATCATCCTTTCTGTGGTTTCCAGATCCCAGTTTCTCTTGGGGTTACACTCTATGAAGTAGTCAGCCTGTACAAGGGACGCAGAGTAGTTGCATCCAAGGGAGATGAGGGCACAAATTTCAGAGTCCTTCAGCTCATGACCTATTGTGCCTTCGGTGTGCTGGCTGGAGTAGTAGGCGGGCTGCTTGGATTAGGTGGAGGATTTATTATGGGTCCACTATTTTTGGAGCTCGGAGTCCCTCCTCAGGTTAGCTTGCTTTGTTTCATTAGATGCTCGAAAGAATAAAAATGAATAAGTTCGCAATCACCATAATTCTGAACCTGCTGATCAAGTCCTTCTTGTTAATCATAATGGCTGGCTTTGTGAACTTGATTAAGTTTGCATGGTAGTTTTGATGTTGCCTTAGCATGGAATTCAGCTATCCAGCTTCTGCTCTGAGAATAACCAGGATAAGTTAGCAAAATGATTTGCGAAGCAGATTTACCCGTGGCTGGCTAGCGAGCATATTCATGGCTTCTGTTTTAACTTAACCAAAGACTTCCGCCATACTCCTTAGAATTATCTGTATTTATTCCTGATATCAGTATCTGTGGACATTTTCTGAATTATGACTAAACTTAAAAATCATACTCTTTAGAATTATATGTTGGCAGGCAGGCCACAAGGCCATATGAAGGGCAAAATAATCTTAATTGCTTCACGACTTGTGTCCAGGTCTCAAGTGCGACTGCCACCTTTGCCATGACTTTCTCGTCATCCATGTCTGTTGTAGAATACTACCTTCTGAAACGTTTTCCTGTTCCTTATGGTAAGAGTGCACACAACGTCCATACAACTTCTCTTACAAGTTTAATCTGCTTTTTCTCTTAGCCTCAGCAATCTAAAGACGTTATTTTCCAAAAGTATATTGGAATGTAGTTTGTGTGCGTTCCAATGGACTTACATATTTCAAATCTTCTGGCAGCTGTTTACTTTGTCGTTGTTGCTACATTTGCTGCGTTCATTGGGCAGCACATTGTGAGAAGGTTGATCATTGTGTTTGGAAGGGCTTCTCTTATCATCTTTATTCTAGCTTTTACTATATTTGTCAGTGCAATTTTACTAGGTGAGTTCTTCTATTTCTTATTATTTAGGGCCTGGAATTATGATCTAAATTCTTTTTGGAAATTATTATTATTTTGTAAATTTGTAAATTTTTATTGAAATAAAAAATCATTTACATAAAATATGATCACATCATTGCTCATGATTATTGACTAGATTGACTTTGAAAACAACAACTAATTTATATATACTTAAGACTTAATTTGTGAGATGATCAACCTCAGTGACATCGACTTGAGATCTCTGGGTTCTTTTGTTCACCTTTATTTCTGAAACCTTGATCAAGTGTCCAATCTTGTTGTAAATAAAGTATTTTTCATTGAACTTCTTGGCAATTCCTTTCCTTTTCATAATAAGCTTTTTCTTTTTATTTTTATTGTGGAATCTCACCACCTGTTCCATAATAATTTCTTTAAAGGCACTAAAAGAGTTGACTCTTTTTTTGGACAACTTATTGTCCACTTCTATTCTCAATCTTAAAATGAAGTCTTCAACCCCCATTTCCTTGCACTTGTGTTTAAGATAGTTCTTGATTTTTTTTTAAGATGATGATAATCTTTCAATAATTGCAGACACGTGAAATGATTCATTTAGTGACATACCTTTAGCATGTATATCATACAAGATGAGTTGAAACTCTTAAACTTAGCTCATAATAGTTATTGAATCAACCATTTTGAAACCTAGAAATTACTAACTATGAATTTCATCATGTTGGCGTCTTTAGCATTATACTTCTTGTCCAAAGCTTCTCATAATGCCTTTGCACTTTTAATTGAACTATGCACACCATCTAATGTATTGTCTAGTCCGTTCAAGATGTAGTTTTTGCACATGACATTATTGTGATACTAAGCATCCATAATTGTCATTGTAGTGGGATCATATTCATCATCTGATAGTTTTGGCACTTCTTCGGTCAAGAACTTTGTCAAACTTAAGGTGGCCAAATAAAATATCATCTTTCATTGCCACCTCTTAAAATTCATTCCATTAAACTTTTCATGTTTCTCATCATGCACCACAAAAGAAGGTGGTAGAATCTTCAATACCAAAGTAGTACTTGTCGAAACAACATTAAATGAGATAACTAATTCTTAGGTAGAAGACATTATAAGATCTAAAAATAATAATAGCAAACAATTACACCTTAAAATTGTTGGAAATTATTATTATTTGGTAAATTTTTAAATACTTGTTAAATGAAAAATCACTTGCATAAAATATGATCACATAAAAATAAACATGCATAAGATTTTAAAGATTTAAGCATAGGATTTATATAATCAACAAATATATGTGTGTGTGTATTATGCAACATAACAATTATTCAATCAAATAAATATTGAATTGAAAAACATGCTCTTAATAAAAGTTTAGGAGACTTGTTGAAGACAATCAAAAGGAAATAAGGAACTTGACATTGTTGTCAAAGATTGAATTCTTTGTTCTTAAGGTGTAATTATCTGTCACTTAGTGTAAACAATCCCAATGTAATTGCCTCCAAAGAATTCAATACAACACCTAGGAAAGATGCAGTCTATAAATTTAATGGAATGAACTTAATTTTCTCTCTACAAAAATGGATTCTTAAGATCTAGAGTAAAAAAAAAAAAAAAAGAAGAACAAGTCATAGAAAATACAACAACAAAGAAAGAAAAGAACTCAAGAAATTTCTTTATTCCCTTTCCACCCATCCAAGACACCTATTTATAAGACTTGAGAACCAAAATATCAATTACTCATAGTTCAAATATTCATAATTCATGAATTCTTATTAATTATGATGAATGTTCATTAATAACTATTTATGAATGTTCACAGTTCATGAAAATTCATAAATGCATTCACTCTTTTCACATCATAATTAATGTAGTGGTTCATGTATTAAGACATTTTAAAGATATAAAATTATGATCAAACATGAACTTAATAGAAAAAAATATTTTTGGTTAATCAAACTCAAGCCCAAGTTTATAAGCTCACAAACCTACTGCTCAATCTATAAAAATATTTTGCATTTTAAACTTTTGTTATCTAAAAGTTCTCTAAGAATAATTTCTTATACAATTTTGATTGATTTTTAAAACATGTGAGTATTACATGTTAAAATACTCATGATCCAACATGATTTTAACCTCAATTGTGAGTGACTAGCCTTAAAAATACCCAATACATGTTTTATAAAATCAATTTCAACAATCCTTTGAACTTTATGAATTTCTAAAATAACATTCCTTACTTCCTTTGGTAGGTGGTTTTGGCATATCGAACATGATTGGAAAGATTCATCATCAAGAATACATGGGATTTGAAAACCTCTGCAAGTATGATGGCTAGCAATTTCTTACAGTTTAAGTTCTGTTTGACATATTTAAATTTGCTTGTGTTGTAATTTATTTAACGAGGCTATAAAAAAAACTGTTGTATGCTCCCTAGCAACTCTTGGGCTTTAGTTGGAGGGATGTAGAAGTAAACATAAAAATTTGATTTTCTCAAGAACTTGTAAATGCTTTCCATGTCATACTCAACAACGTTGTTTGTGAGAAACATTAGTTGTGATGAGATAGATTGAAAGCATAACATTTGATTTTGTTTCACAATCATAATTCCTACTAATAAATGTTGAGTTTATTTTTTAAAATAGTACAAATGACATTTTTTTTTTTGCAAAGTGGCATAGTTAGAAAAAAAAAAAGGTGCACAATTTAGATAATTGCATCAAAGGAAGTAGTGCAATAAATAAAAATTAAATAGTTTATGTTATTTTCAATAGCACACTGCACTGCTAAAGTTAGTGCAACATAATTCGTTGTGCTATTTCAAAAAGTGAAATCTAATTTTTGTGTTCCTATAGGAAAACAAATAAATAAAGGGTTGTGTTTTTAAAAATAGCGCAGCTCTTATACATATATATAATATTTTAAAGATTGTATAATTGGAATAGTAGCTTTGTTGTATAAATGAAAATAACACCTTTAATAGTGTAACCTATTAAATTTTTATTAGTTATGTTATTTTAAGGAGTCCAAATACTTAGAACTATACTACTTTCTCAATTTGTTTTTCATAAATATCGCACATATGTGGCGTCGCGATAATTATCCTCATGGATCAAGATTTTTGATGGTGTGGAAAAAAAACAAGGAACTCTTGTTCTTTTTTATGGTTTAAAAGATTTGGAGTAGTTACCTATTATTTTGTGCATTAAGAACCTTAACTAGTCTTCAAAGTCTGGATAAGGGGATCACTTGTGTATAGGGAGCACAATTTTTTTTATCATTATTGTTATATTCACTTATAACTTTAGGAATCTCAATATCATCTTCAACTTTAAAAGGTCTATGAGGTTCATTCTCTATAGATAGCCATAAATCATAATCAATAAATTTAAGATAGATAATCATTCTAGCTTTCCAATATGTATAATCATTACCATAAAAAAAATATAGTCTAGATATAGATGATCTTTCATTTTGGAGATTATAACTAGTGGTTTCCATTATACTCAAAGTCTAAGTAAACTTTATAAATAAAAATTAAGCTTTGATACTAATTATTGTTCAAGAATTATAGCAACTATAACACCTAAGAGGAGGGTGAATAAGGTATATCACTAATATTTACAAATAATATAAATTACTTCAAATAAACATAATAACCAACAATATAATTGAAGTGTTTAAAGTAAAGAGATAAGGGAGAGAATTTGTAAACTTGTTTTTTCATGATTTAAGAAGTTTACATCTATATCTTAAGTACCAAACTGTACTTGAATATTGTATTCCTTCACTAGACCAAGTTAAAGAGTACAATAGCCACATGATGAATCAATACTAAGATTTTTACATCACTTGATGAATCCACACCAAGATCTTTCACCACTTGAAGATATTTCATTTTCAAGTATAAGTTTACAATTACTAATAGTTAAGTTCACAATATCAATTATGGAAAAAGGTAAAATGGTATAAAAGACTTTAAATTAATTGCAAAATAACCCTTAAAAATCTGAAAAATAATTAAAATTGAACTATTTGGCAAAACACAAAAAAAAAAACAGAAAATAAAGGTTATGAAAAATAGGTTTGGTGTGTTTGCCAAACACGATCTTAACTACAAAACACATGCTTAATTTGTTTTTAAGAATATATTTGCCAAACTCATCTTAAGAACCCAAATTGCTTCTTTTTTTTTTCTATGACATATTTCGCTTTACCTAACAAGCTTTAGGCCTTAAAAGACTAAACTCATTTACCCAAAACCAACACGGGCCTTGTCCAAGTAAATCATCTAGGCTTAAGGAAATGAACACGAGCCTTGTTAAGAAAAGCATGCAACCCACATTTTAAAAACTAATGGCTTTGAAAGTTTGACCTACAAACAAATCTAAATGCTACTTCATTGTTTTTGAAAGATCAAAATGAAGAATCAAAGAACTTGCCTCTAACATATAACCTAGACTTGATATTGCCCAAGGAACATATATTTAACAAGTAAAAGCCTGAAAAACAAAAGTCCATGAGCATGAATAATGACATATGAAAGAAAACGCTAATTTGCTTTATTGGACACACTCATACACATGTTATCATATATTACTCACAATAGCTAGGTCTTTGAGAGCTGGGTTCGCTTATCTGTCAATCTCGGTAGTTCAGTCAGAGCAACACCCGTGGCATAGCTCAGTTCCTTGATGGATAAATGCTAGTGTCGCTAGATCAGTCTAACTCGTTCAGTTGACAGTGGAGTAGTTCTGTCATAGCATGGGTAGCTTAATCATTCAATACAGAGATGAGAACAAACATTCCTTGAAGACGAAAAAAGGGTCATCGGCTTTTATTTGTATGCTAGGTCAGGACGAAGGGAAATAAATTAGCCTAAAGGTGCTGATCGAATGTGAAGTATGAAGTGATCACGTGGAACTAGTGCCGGCGATAACCCCTCGACCAGCCACTATATAAGTGGGATGGCCCTCAACGGATCAAATCATTCCTTTGGTTAGTCGTGCATGACAACCCAACAACATAATGTAAGGTCGTGATTAGTGTTAAACCAACAATGTATATAGGTTAGAAAAGAAACAAAACTTCATGAAAAAAATAAAAAATAAAAAATAAAATGGCCACTTTTTAGACTAAAAGCCCAACTAGCATTCATTTCTCCATCAAGAATGTTGTTATCCATTTTTGGATTCCCACACAAAAAATAAAAAAAATTACAAAAATAAAAATAAATAAATAATATAATATAATAAAAAATAATATTCAGAAGGAATCGAAAAAATAATAGGAGTGAGAAAAGGATGTTGGAATGACCATGACTAGGAATTGGTTGAGGAGGTTCAAAAATACAAGAATTGAAATTTGACATTACATTTTTTACTGATGAAAGCCCTGTTGATAAGGAAAATTCAATTTGAGAAAGAAAAGTTCAAAATCAGATATTTATAGACTCAATTAAATTTTATCTAAGGTTTAATTGAATATATGAAGGGCTTGATTGCAAGAAAAATTGATTTTAAGTCAATTTAGGCTTTTATCGGAAGAAATTAAAATTTTTGGGTCCAATTACAATTTTGGAAAGTTGATTTGGTCAAATCAAGGGATTAATTGCATAATTATTGAAGTTTATGGCCAATTAGGGACTTAATTGAAACAATTTAAAACCAAGGACAAAACCAGAAAATGTACTAAAATCAAGGGATCCAATTACAATTTATCTGGGGGCTTGATTACAAAATTGCAAAAACATCCTAGGACCAAATTGGAAATATTCTTTGAATTTAAAAACGACGTCGTTACCTTGATAACTGTTCACCATCTTCTTCATCTGCGACGGTTTCGACAGTAAATGAACACTATCAATGGAGTCGTTTCAGTCTGGGGGCATGTTTTACGCCACCATGATGCATGCCGGCTGTTACCAAGAAACACTCGCGTCCTCTGGCTATAAAAGTCAGAGGAGGAACCAAACCAGGGGGAGAAAAGAAGAGAACAAAAGGAAGGGGGAGACGAGACAGGGAAAAGAAGAAGATAAGCACTGTAATATCTCTTTCGTCTCTTTCTCTCCGTCGCTGGAAACGCCACTAGTACCATGAGCTACCAGCAGCACCACCATAGCCAAAAAAACAAAACAGAAAAAAAAAAGAGCAAAAGAAGGGAAACACGCAGAGAAGAGGAAGAAGAACTGTTGATCGGCCAGAATCAGCTCCCCAGGCCGCCACGAAGCCGCTGCAGAGAGATAAGAATACTGTTTACAGGGAGAACAAAAAAATAAGGGAAGAAGAAAGCACACCGAAGCAGAGAAAAGAAGAAGGAGGACCAACGTCTACCACCACAGTCGGTTGCTGCTACGCCAACGCCACTGTGAGCCACCAGCACCGTGAACTATAGCGCCTCCATTCCAGGTAATCCTATTCCCTTTGTTTTATTTTTATGCATACAGCCAAGTCTCTCAAAAATAAAAGAAAAAAATCATATTGTATTTTCATATAACAAAAAAAAATTCAAAAATATGTATTAACATGTATTTTGGCTTTAATAATCAGTTTATTAAAGTCACGAGAACTAAGCCAATATTTCATAAATTCCAAAAAAATTATTTTGTTTTCTTTTAATATTTGGGGTTACGACCATATACGTAAAACGTATTCTGGATATTAAATTCTTTTGTTGTCGTTAGAACAATTAGGTTTTACCCAATAAGATAAGAATCTCTTTACTGAGGAGAACTTTTCTTAAAGAATAGATGGACCAACAATTAAAAACACGACAAGACATTAAGTTTTATTAGACAATAAAACAATGCAGCCTACCTTAGGTAGGGCGTATTTGGGGTGCTAATACCTTCCTTTACGTAACCAGTCCCTGTACTTGATCTCTGAGACAGTTAGGGTTTCTAGTGACCAAAATACTAAGTGGCGACTCTTATTCCCACTTTCCACATATAAAAGACAAGAATTTCTTGTCTCCCTGTATTTGCCACATAAGATAAAATTTGAGGGTGGATGTTTTTTCGCCGCGACGCCGCACACGTGCGACAAGGAAAACATCACTTATTTAGAAAAGCCACACGATATGGTAAGAATAAGATGTTCTCTCTAAACCAAGATTTCAACACCATCTTATAGGAAAACAAAAATCGAGTTTCATTCATATATCAAAGCATTGCTAGTTAAATGATAGAGAAGTAAGAGGGAAATCCATACCTTTTATAATAGTCATGTTAGGGACCTCTTGCTTATGAATATTGCTTATATCCTGGCTATTCCCTTATACTTGGGTGGATGCTACTATTGGTATAGTTTGTAAATGAATAAAGAAAGAAAAGATGTATATCCCACATTGGAAAGAAACGCTCCTTTCTATGAGCTAAATACTGAACAGTGTTTGGGCTACAGGATAGATTTTGACTTCTTCGTTGTTGCTAAGTTTGGACTTCCAAACAACAGAATTGAGTCTTGCATTCCTATGAATGTTTTAGGCCTATGTCTTAACTTTCTAGCCATATAAACCAAATTCAAATCTAAGATCTACAGCTCCAGATATGACCCAATGATTGAACAGTGTTTCAGTTTGGATTGAACCAACATTTTTTTTCTAAGCTTCACCCTCTCTTTGTCTTCTCAATTTCAATAGTTGAACTAATCAGTCAATCATTTGATTTATGTGATAGGCCTGTTTTTAAAATGAACATTTACCATAAATTAAAGGTATCTTATATTATTAAACTTGTTATTATAAAACATATTTTCATTAAGGAGTTATTGATACTTTAAGTGCAAAATGATGATATAAAACCTTGATAACAATGTACTTTTAAGTACTAATCACTGTTGTAGGTAAATAAGCAGAATAACTAGGAAATATGTTGTTTGATATTAAGTTGTGGCCACAACCTATGTCAGTTATTTCTTTATACTGCGATAGTGAAGCAACTATATCTCGAGCTTATAGTAACATTTCTAATGGTAAGTCAAGACATATAAGCATTCGACATTGATATATTCGAGAGTTGATTACAAATGGTGTAATCACTATTGTCTATGTGAAATCTATGAATAATTTAGTGGATTTGCTCACAAAAGGACTATCTAGAGACATGATATGAAAAATAACTAATGGAATGGGGTTGAAACCCATTATTAAATATACTAGTAATAGGAACCCAACTTCGGATCAACAAAAAACTTATCTCTTAGTTTAAAAGGTAATGACAAGCTATTGTTTTATATCTGTTGGACACTGATAATTAATTTGATTCCTTATTCTAATAGTATTCAATGTGTTTGATTATGTAAAGGAGGATGAGTGTAGGCTCTTAATGGAATTTAACGGTCGTGTCTAATATAATAGAAAAAATATATAATTCCATCTATATTAATATAAAATTAGTGCCGCTTTTGACAAAAGTTAGCGTTTTCTCTTGTAAATATTCATGAAAAAAAAAAGATTTTAGCACATAGCCATAATAGTGTTAAACAATTGTAAACCTATTTAAGAGTTTGGATAGTATTATGTATGCAGTATCTTTTATTCTACAACAAAAGTTTTGGTTTAATCTGCGAACACCAATAACTTTAGTAGGATTCAAGTTCTAACACTAATTGAAAATTTAAATTGCAAAATACCTTCTTGTAAACATAATTCTATCAAGTGAAAAGACCTTCATTACAAACTAGTGGGGGATTATTGGTGTAGTTTGTAAATGAATAAAGAAAGAAAAGATGTATATCCCAAATTGGAAAGAAACACTCCATTCTAAAATTTCTAAGTGTGGGTTTCTATTATGTAGTAAATTAAACCATGGTGGACAAACTCACCCATTTGGCTTCCTAATGTTATTATATGGATATTTATAATATCAAAAGATAGCATTTGGAACTTGGAACTTAATATGAACAGTTATACTGTTTCATGAATAGTCATACTATTTAATGAACAGTCATATTATTTCATCAACAATCATATTGTTTGATGAATAATCATAGTGTTTCATCAACAATCATATTGTTTGATGAATAGTCATACTGTTTTATCGTTATATTTCAAGTCTATAAAAGCATGTTACCATACAAAAAAGAAATACGATAAAAAATATATATTATTTTTTTAGTCTTATCTTCTCATTCTTTCAGAGATTTAGAGGGCTTAGTTGTATCCTAAAGGTGTTGTCTCTGTGTGGAACAAATAAACACATTAAAGATAATGTTTTCACGCCTCTAAGCCAATTCCATATTGGTTTTCATCCTAAATATTCCTAACAGCTACACTGCTGCTAGGACTATTAGAAACCCAAAAAATAATGTTGAAATCTGAATGAGAACACCAAGGTTACTGCTGTAAATTTGGTTTCGACTTTTCCTGCCTAAACTGAAACTGTCTTCCCAACTAGAGTTGTTGAACACGTGGTGAGGTTAACCCATCGTTGAGGTGGAGGTTGATGTCAACTGAAGTGGAAAGGTTAAGGCTTTAGGGCACTATAAAAGATAAGGTTTTGGTCTTCTTAAGAGGTTAAGAGATTTTCTTTTTCTTTTTCACTCTCTTGTTGTTTTTGTCTGGTATTGGGGTGTTTATAGAAGGTTGAGAGGATGTGTTTGGGTGGTTAAGAGGTAGTCTTTGAGTGGTGGCGGTTTTATGTTTAAGGTATGAAAGCTTTAGAGGTTGGAAGGATGGAAGAAGGCGAGTGCTTTGAAAAAACTTAGTGCTTGCAATAGTTACAGTGGTATTGGTTCCTCCCTCTTTACTACATGCATGTTGCTGGGGTTAGGGTTTTGTAGGAGAAATAGAGAGATTGTAGGGTTTGTGAGCTGGTGGAATCCGACCTTGATATTAAAAAAGAAAGTATGGGCATTGATTTCAACTAAGAAAGAAAGCTTGTCTTGTTCTGCAGCTAGCAAGACAATAACATTTAATGTTTCTTTTGGGTGTTTTTTTAGCAGAAATAGCTAGTTGGGTATGTGTTTTATTGTCTAATGAGAGAGACTTTAGGATGAAGGAAAATAACTATGATGGTTGGATGTTGTAGAGAATGATCTAATCGTTGAAAGGGTGAATTTTTGGTGTGATATGATGGCTAGATGAGGGTGAAATAGGGCAACCTAACCATTTTTTTTGAGATGTTTTTAGGAAAAAGATGAACATTGTCCGGACAACAAGTCATCTGGCCTTAATAAATATACTTTTTGCATGAGAATAAAATAAAATGATATCGTTTTGAACCAAAACAAACATTTTGGTTAAAACACAATGTTTCATTTAAAAGGAGTGATGTCATTTTAGTAACTTTATGTAAACCTTTGGATAAATTAAGAATAAAAAAAAATATGGTGTAATGAAATGAAATAAGAAAAATAGAAGAAAAATATTTAAGATGATAAAAGAGAAAAGGTTTATTGCAAAAAAGTCCATTTTTCTAGTAGCAAAAATTTAATAAACTAGTCCAACTGTTTCTCAAAACGATCAAATTATTTTCACTACCGCCCCCTAAAATTTGATGGGGTGCAATCAAGAGAAAATGAAAGCATTTTTGTTTTTTCTTCCTTCCATTTACCTTGAAGGGCTAAAGAGTGAGGTTTAGGAGTGTAAATAGAGTGTTTTGAGTGAGAAGAACACATCTATATTAGAAATTAAAAAAGATCAAATAAAGAAAAGATTGAATTAAAGAGAGAAAGTTCAAGAAAAAAAAGGAAAAAAGAGAAGCTTTGGAAAAATTTTAACGACTCGACTTTTGAATTATGTTTTGTAACACCATGTACGGTGCTTGGAACCCCTTTGTATCAATTAGAACAAGAGTTTAATGATTTTGAGAAAAATTTATCAAAATTAAATTAGGATTCTTGTGGTGAAATTGAGGGAAAAGTGGATTTCCTATAACTTAGGTTTCTTGAATCCTTGTAGGTTATTGTAGGAGTGAAATCATGTTGAAATAACAAAGAAATTTGGATAGGTAGTGAAGCCTAAGGGTCAGGTATAGAGAGACAAAAATAAGGGTTTGATGTGTTTATATTATTTCGGTAAATTGTGATAATTAAGTATATGGATAATGTTTTTGATGAGTGGTTCTATTGTTATATGATAAAAAACAATTTTTGATGTTTTAAGGATTTAATGCCTTTGAGAAATTATTGAACTTAAAGTGAGTTTTAGTTATATCTATACTTATAGTTGTGTTTGTAATTGAAGCAGGATGAAATAGAATTCATGTTCATTTTGATAAATAATTTTATGGTAATAAGAATTGTATCAAATAAATTGAAAAAGAAAAAGTGGATGAATAAATGAGTGGGTTTATAATAGATGTTACGATAAATAAAGAGTGTTTTTAGATGTGACAATAATAATTCATTAAAAAACCTATCAATGTATGGAAGTCTGTTGAGATGATTCAGCAAGCTAGTGGAGCTAATAATAGTCAAACTGCAGGTAGGTACTCTGTATCTTATGGTAATTCTCTTTATAATTTTTTCACAAATTTTTACTTGTGAATTAGTTATTCCATGAAAATACAAATAGTAATATTAATACTATATATGGAAACAAATGATACGTAAGATGGGAGAATTGATTGGCAATAATGATGAGTTGATCTGATTGATTGATATTCGTTAAGGAATACTGGATTATTGGCTTTTGAATTGAAATGCTAGATTGATTGGCAATCATGATGGATTGACTGGACTTATTGGTATTCATTAAGGAATATCAAGTTATTAGCTTCCAAATGGGAAGGCCAAATTGATTGTCAACCAAGATTGGTTAACTGAATTAATTAGTATTCATTAAGAAATACTTGACTATTGTCTTTCAAATAAGAATGTCGGATTAATTGGCAGACAAGATGGGTTGACCGGGTTGATTGGTATTCGTTAAGGAATACCTGACTATTGGCTTTCGAATGAGATTGTCATATTGATTGTCAACCTAAATGAGTTGATCGAATTGATAGGTATTCGTTAAGGAAGACCGGATTATTAGCTTCTGAATGAGAATATCGGATTGATTGGCAATCAAGATGAGTTTACTGAATTGATTGATATTCATTAAGGAATACTGGATTATTGATTTTTAAATGGGAATGTCGAATTGATTGGCAACTAAAATGGGTTGACTGGATTAATTGGTATTCGTTAAAAAATACTAGACTAGTGGCTTCAGAACAAAAATGTTGGATTGATTGACAACTATAATGGGTTCACCGGATTGATTGGTATTCGTTAATGAATATTGTGTTATTGACTTCCAAATCAGAAGGCCAGATTAATTGTCAACTAAGATGAATTGATCAAATTAATTAGTATTCGTTAAAAAAATACTTGATTATTGGTTTCTGAGTGGGAATGCCAGATTGATTGACAATCATGGTGGGTTGACTGGATTGATTGGTTTTTGTTAAGGAATACCAAACTATTGGCTTCCGAATGGGAATTTCGGATTGATTGGCAACCGAAATGAGTTGGCTAGATTGTTTAAGAAATACTAGATTATTGGTTTTCGAATGTAAACATTGAATCCATTGGCAACTAAGATGGATATGTCGAAGTGATAAGTACTTGAGAGAGAGTATTGGAATGTTGACTTCAATATGAAAATGGTAAAACAATTATTTAAGTTATGAGTTTTACAAGATTTATTTAGGGTTGGATAAATCTATATAAAAAGGAATTTGGATTATTATAAAGAATGAATTAAATATTGTCTAGATAAAAAGTTATTATTTTCTTTAAGTGTCAAATAAGATATTAACTTAGTAAATATTATAGATTTTGTTACATATAACTTACAAGCTCGCTTGGAATAATTATTAGCTGTTGTTTTTGTGTAGATTAGAAAATCATGAATTATTAGTTGTAATATTAAACTTGTAGATACTATATTTCGAAAAGTAATTTACATATCCTTATATTAAACTAACAATTTACATGTATTAATAAATGTGATATAATGTATTTGTTATTTAAAACCTAGTAATGCTAAGGTCTTACATTATTATTATATTTGTTATTGTAATTTGAGTAGTAACTATATATACATACTTAATCAAGTGTTTGTTAATATAGAGTTATTGTAAATGTTTTGATGTTTTAATTAATATGATGGATGTGAAATTAATAAATGCCTTAATTACTTAAATTGATGAGAATGAATTATGGAATGATGGATATTAGAAGATGAGATCTAGAATGATTGGATCAAAAATGGGGTGATAAGTTGTGATTTTTGTCATTATAAAGTGTTATTATACGTGATATGGATATTTGGGATGACCCAAATACAAAGTTAAATTTGCTAAAATTTCAGAAAAAATCTTAATGAGTTGGAAATATGAATATTTTTATATTGATCAAGTCGACTAATTGAACTATTAGATAAAACAAATTACACCATTTTTAGATTTATCTTGAAAGAATTTATACTCAAATTTTGGGGATATTACATCCTAGGTTAATTTAGGATTTTAATCAACCCTTAATGTTTTTTAATCCTTGTAATTAAACTCTTAATTAATCTTTATTTTTTAGAATTATTTTAATTTCATCTCTGAAATGTTTCAATAGAATCCTCTTACTCTAACACCTTTTTAACATGCTCTTTGGTCTTGAATATTTTTAATTTGTTTCTCAATTGACCCTTCAAACTTCTAATTCCTTTTAATTAAGTCCTTGATTACCCCAATTAGTCTCTTCAAAATTCAATTAGGTCCCTAATCTTTAAATTATTAAAAATTGACTCGAATTAGATCTCCAAATTGAATCTTCTCTCAATTAAATCTTTAATTAAATCAATTAAACCATTTAAAAGTTTAATTAAGCCTTTGAACTTAATTAATTCTTCTAATTTTGGCCGTATCAGCTTTCAAGCTTAATTTTTCTTAAATAAAATCCTTAATTAAGTAAATTAAACTCATTAAAAGTTTAATTAAGTCCTTCAACTTAATTAATTCTTTTAATTTTATCCAAATCAACTTTCAAACTTAATTTAGCTAAAGTTAAGTCCTTAATTAAGCTTTAATTAAATCTTTAATTAAGTCAATTAAACCCATTAAAAATTTAATTAAGCACTTGAACTTAATTAATTTTTCTGATTTTGGCCAAATTGGCCAAATGCTATAATAATAAAAAAAAACTTTATAATATGTTGCAAAACTGCCATTTACCACTTCCATCATTCATGTTAATAATTTCAAGAAGGCTAATCGGTGGGAAATCACTTTCAACGGATGGTGACTCTAATGATGTCGTCCCTTCTTACTTAAGGGCCCTGATTGTATTCTGTCCCTTTCAGGAAACCTTCCTTCGCCTTCAAAAAATTATACAATATATTAATTTATAATTAGAATTTTTTTATGTCAGAAAACATATTATAAAAGTCTACATATTTATTTATTTTTATTGAAAATAAGATTTATCAGATGACTAGTAATTGCTAAAGAAAAATGTTGTTGAGATCAACTTTTTCTAATCCAAACAGTTTTTATTAAATCCCAAATCCATATTCTCTTATATTCTTACATTTAATTTGAACAACCATGGAATTCTAACACCCTAAAGTATTTTTTTCTTAAAAAAAAATAAAAAAAAAATTTGTATATTAGGTATCAAACAAGAGGTAAAGATTAATCCTAAAGTTTTGAGTCTAATATTTATCTTTCTAAAAAGAGTAATTTCTTAAATATAGTATTTAAAAAAAAACAATATTTTTGTATTTCTTTAAATTTCCAAAATATTCGAGTGAGCATTTTTTTAGATTTATTTATCTATGCATTTGGAATTGTGTTCATTCCTCGTACATCTTTAAAAGCTGGTTTTTTTTTAATTATTTTTTAAATCTTGAAAACTCTTATGATAGAATATTATTGGATTTTTTTTATTTCTTTAAATTTTGATATCATTTAAAAGCATCTTTATATTTTTTTACATCCCAAGACTTTGTAAAAACCATAATATCCTTATACTTTTTAATTTTATTTTTAATTTTATTAGTTTTTTATTAATAATATAGTGTTTTATAGATATACAATTCCAGCATTATTTATCAGCAGGGTTATATTTTATTTGGTAATTTTTTGACAAAGCATACCATTTCTGAATTTAGGATTGAGATACCAAGGTTTGGGTTTAAAATTTAGGGTTTGAAATTTGGGGTTTAGATTTGTAATTTATTATGGAAAGAATGTTTTTTTTAAAAAAAAAAAAAGTAAGTCTCAACTATATTTCCTTAATATTAATTCTTTATAAAACATCGGTCAAACAACATTTTCTCTCTATTAAAATAGAGTTAAACAGTGTGGGGATTTTATTCTAGCTCTAAACACATATTATTGCGTGGATTGTGACAATAAAATTACTCTTTTACTCTTTAGAGATTTAAATTTAAGCCTTCAATTAAGGGGTGTTTGGATCTTTTCATCTGGTTCAATAGTCATTAAAAGATTGTTTAGAGTTGTGTGCGTTTTTTTAAAATTTTTTACACAATAAAACTACTTTTTTACCACAATAGTCAACAAAATTTAGAACTGCTGACCAGCGAGATGAAACTAGTTATAAAACTGAATTCTCAATTAACTCATTATCTATATAAGAAATTAAAAAAAAAATTAAACTCGCCAGACCCGCAAACCATGTCAAATAGCCAAACCTGTGAACAAATCCGTAAACTTTATAAAATTTAATAACGTGAATTTTTAAAAAAAAAACTATTTTTTTTCGTTCTAACTATGTGAGAAAAAAATAAATGATTAAAAAAAAGTTAAATTAAAAAACAATATTGTAATAAACTCGTAAATGAGGATAACTTGAGTTACTCTAGCAAACCCTTAAACCCTATAAAAATGAAAAATAAGAAGCAATAAATTATAAAATTTAATTTTTAATCAATTCAATATTAAAAGATTAAATAAATAAATAAAATAATAACAAAATTTAAAAAAAAGCAATACATTATATATTATTATTATTATTATAATCCACAGTATGATAGGTATTTTCATACCTTTTAATTTTTCTGTTAATAATAATAATATTACATGTAAAGATTTTTTTTATTTTTTTATTAAAATTTAAATTATGCCTTAACCCAATATATAATATATATATAAAGAATAATTAAAAAAAAAAAAACTTGAGAGGATCCTAATAATTGTGCCCTGTACAGTTTTGTCTTGTCTCTCATAAATGTGTAGTTTTCTTGAATCTTGTGTAAGCTAAGTTTCTGTTGAGAAAAAGAAAACAAAAGAAAAAATAAAACATTTTGATTACCTTACCAGCTCCCTTCAATTGTTCTCTCCAAAATCTTCTCTGCAAATTTTGGTAGTGTTTTTCTTCTTCTTTTTTCTCACCGTTTCATATTGCCTCGCATTGCTAAGACACAGAGAAGTAGAGAGGTTCTTGTTTGATGGCTTTTCTTGGAGCCAAATTTTTATCTTTGAGACCAGCAGCAATACTTTTCTTCACTTTCATGGTAGCTTCTGCGTTTATTTCTGCTGAAAGAAGCATAAAACATGGAGTGTCTAGATTGAGTGAAGCAGAAGAACTCGAGCCTAATTACCTTGTGAAAATCATCAGTTTCTTATGGCAGTCTGATGAATCTGGTTATCAACATGTTTGGCCGGTAACTCAAAAACTTGATTTTGTTTCTATCAATTACAGTGATTGATTTTTGATGTATTATCTTGAATGAAGTGTCTCTGTTAGCATATATAACAACTCTATCTATCATTTTCTTTTCCCATGCAGGAACTAAGTTTTAATTGGCAAGCTGTTATTGGTACTATAATTGGATTCTTTGGAGCAGCATTTGGAAGTGTAGGTGGTGTTGGTGGTGGCGGCATTTTCGTTCCTATGTTGACCCTGATTATTGGGTTTGATCCAAAATCAGCAACAGCTATATCAAAATGTAATGTCTAAAGGTTCTGTTGACAGGACCTCTCCTGTATATCACTGAAATCTTTAATTGGGAAATGCACAATCATATACATTCGATTCCTTTTGAACCTTTGATTTTGTTGATCTAAGCTGGATTTATCTTTTGCCTGAGGCAGTTGGCTTGGATTCAGCCTCAAAACGCTGGTATTTTTTTTTTTTTTTGGGAACAAGAAGCTAGTTGCTGATTGCAACGGAAGGTGCTGAGAGTGAGTGTAATCAGTGATATCTTAGACTGTGTTTAATTTGTTCAGGCATGATCATGGGAGCAGCAGTCTCAACGGTTTACCATAACCTTAGACTAAGGCATCCAACACTTGATTTGCCTGTGATTGACTATGATTTGGTGCTCCTTATTCAGCCAATGCTCATGCTGGGGATTAGCATAGGTGTCACTTTCAATGTGATATTTCCTGATTGGGTGATCACAGTTACCCTAATTATTCTGTGCATAGGTAATGTTAGTTGCATTGAAGTTCTGATTACCATAATTTCCTCTTTTACTAACACCCTTGATTGCTTGTGGTGGTTTTCAGGGACATCAGTGAAGGCATTTTTCAAGGGTCTTGATACATGGAAAATAGAAACCATATTGAAAGAGATAGTGTGTGTGCTTTTTTTGCTTCTTGTTATGATCTGGAGCATTTAAAGTAGTATGAACACCCTGGAAATTCTATATAACAATGGTTTTATGCCTCATAATTAATCTTATATATAAGCCACAAATAACAAAAATCAACCCATTTTATACTTTTTAATCTCACTTGATTTTGATTTCAGGATGCTGCTAAGCGTTTTGAGTCAACTGGTGAGATCGTCTGCGGTTTGATTTCAAGTCTTGCGAATCTTTTTAAAGCAATTCTTGGTCACTGTCCATTCCTCTGAAGTTAACATGTCTGAACTGTTATGCTGTAGCAGGTGGTAGTGAGGAAGTTGAATACAAACCTCTTCCAGATGGACAAGGCAACGATCCTCCAAAGGCCAGCAAGGTATTGAAGATTGGTTTACCGTGGAAAATGAGCCAGGACAATATAGTTTTGTGATTAACATAAGTGAATAATTAATGCAGGTTACCATACTTCAGAATATTTATTTGAAGGAACTTGGACTTCTTGTTTTTGTTTGGGTGTCATACCTTGCTGTTCAGATTGCCAAGGTTTTCTTTCCTTTCTTGTCCATAATCGTTGTATCATACCATATTTCTCCTTATAATAAACTAAAAGTTTTCATCTCCTTGGCAACAGAACTATACAGCCCCATGTTCAACAACTTTCTGGGTATTAAACTTGTTGCAGGTATACATGTTCTGTTGGTGCAAATCATCTTGATTTCTGATTTTATTTCATATCCAGTTTGAAGGATGCTTTCCATGTTTTAACAGATTCCAGTTTCCATCGGAGTCTTTCTTTACGAGGCCATCGGTCTGTACAAGGGAAGATGGAGAATTTCATCCAAGGGGGATGAAATCATGGATTGGCAAGTGCACCGGTTGCTCATGTTTTCTGCTTGTGGTGTGGTGGCTGGAATAGTCGGTGGCCTGCTTGGAATAGGTGGAGGATTTGTCATGGGTCCATTGTTTTTGGAAATGGGAATCCCTCCTCAGGTATAAGCTTGTGCACATTTTTTTATTTCTAACAGAACATCCTTGCAAATGTAACTACGTAGCGACATATATATATATACATATATATCAACGTTGGACCATTAGCCCTATCACCTAACTACGCAATTCTTGCCCAGGTATCGAGTGGCACAGCCACCTTCGGGATGTTGTTCTCCTCATCAATGTCTGTTGTAGAATATTATCTCTTGGATCGTTTTCCTGTACCTTATGGTGAGTTAGTGTCCCCCTGCACCTATAATTCATCAAAAACATCTATGTTCTTCTCACAAGTCATAGAATGCTGAGCACTCAAATATACTCTATGCAATTGGCTTTGCAGCTCTCTACTTTATTGCTGTGGCCATCATTGCTGCCTTTATTGGTGAAAATATTATCACAAAACTTATCACTATATCTGGAAGGGCATCCCTCATCATCTTTGTGCTAGCCTTCACAATATTTATCAGTGCCATAGCACTAGGTAAGATTCAGTAAATTTATAATTTTAGGCTGTTAGGAGCTGCCTTCTCCTCTTTTCGGCATGGTAAAGTAATTTTCAGATCCTGAAGACACTTTTTACTTCAATTTGGTAGGTGGGGTTGGCATAACAAGAACGATTTGAGCGGCATGAATATATGGGTTTTGAGAACCTTTGCAAGTACACAGCAGCATAGTGTACTGTGTGTTCAAGAGACATAGAACAGTTAGCTAATTGAAGGTGACATAGAACACATGCTTAAAGTTGATTAAAGTAGGCGTAAGAGTTTCAATTTTCTTTTGAAATAATTAATGGCCGCTCACGTTGATGATGATGGTAGATGCTTTGAACGAAAGTTTCCCACAAATGGAGCTTTCCCTGGTAAAATCATTTCGCATGTAGGCCCAATTTGCAGCTGGAAGGCTCATTTTGCTTTTCATTTTCGTTTTTGATTGATAGTGTTGAATTCCCATTCCCCACAAATACAAATTAGAATAATACGAATACATTCCGTGTTTCTCAGGATATTTTTTAAATTTTATTTTTATTTTTATTTAATTATATAAAAATTAAAATAGATATTTATAATAAAGATAATAATTGTTTTTTTTTTTGTCAAAATTATCTTTTCATATTCATGTAACGTTTTTTGTTTTTAAAATAATGTTTTTTTTATTATCATCATATTTTATTGAAAAAATTAATAATAATTAAAACAATAAAAAATCTAATGGATTTAATTAAAGCGAGAAAAAAATGTATATTTTTAATTAAAAACTTTAATTTTTTGTTCATGTATATATATATCTCTTTTTTATGAAAAGATTTTTTTTATTGAAGCAATGTCTTTTTAAAAGCTATAATGATTGTGAGAGCAAATTTTAATAAAACAATACTAAAAAAAAAATGAATCCATCATTTTTATTTACATGTATGAATAAATTTGAGAATAAAAAATTTGAAAAAAAAATAAAAAATTACAATAAAATAAATATTCTATTCTTATTGAATATTTTAAAAAAAATATATGCATATTAAGTTAATATAATTATTCATAAAGTAATTGTTAATATTACCATAAAAAGCTATAATCTTCTTGAAAAATATGGCATAATTGGATTATTGTTTAAATATCATTTTAATATATTTATTTAAAGATAATTTTATATTAAAACTAAAAATTAGAAAATAGAGAGAAAAAATTAAAGGTTATTTAACAAACTAACCAAATGCGTTTAGGCTTGGAAGGATGGGCTTGTAGATCTAGCTTAGAAGAAAAAGCATAGACACCTATGAGCTTCGAAAGCCATGTATAGGTACCTAGCTTTCTTTTTTTTTATTTTTTTATATGAGTGGACAACACGTTATTCACTCTAATTTTTTTAATAAAATGGATGACAAGTCATTCGCTTAGGCAGACAACATGTTGTCTTTTGGTTCAAATTTAACCATCTCTAATTATCAGAAATTTAGGGTCCGAGTTTTTTAAACTTCAAAAACCCAAATCTTAACTTGTTTTAACCTAAAACCACCCTATAAACCTCTATATATAAAAAAAGTTTTCCTAGCTTAAAACACCATTTAATTCATTCAAAAACCATAAATCAAATGAAATCAAATAAAATGAAATGCTTGAGTTTTGATTAATTTTTTTGACATGTTTGTGTTGACCTTTGGGTCACATATTTATATTTATGTATTTTGATGACAACAATTAAATAAAATTGAACTAATAATATGCTTGGTTAAGAATAGGTTTAAACAGATTTATATGAAGATCATCAACAAGCATGGAGAATTAAACGAAGAAATCAATCAATAAATCCAAGATACAAAGCAAGTGAAGACTTAGTTCTTAAGGATTCATTTTAGTGCAAAATTATATAAATCTTTATGTCTAACTTGATAGCACAAATTAAAATGAATTAACACACTTCACATTGCATGCATTATATGATTGATATGCATTCAGTCGGTTCAAGATTCATCGGGTTCAAAAATGCTAAAACCAGATTTTAAGTTGAACCAGTCGACCATTTAGCCATACCAAGTGAATAGGTCGACCTTTTATTCATCAGAGATGAATACTTGGGAATCTGTATGAACTAGGCGATTGATAGGAGATAGATTGGCTTGAACAATCTAAACCGGTTGATCGTTTCATCTGTCAGGGGAATAATAACGGCTATAAAACAGCTAGTTTTGCTAGAAACATATATATATATATATATATATATATATATATATATATATATATATAGCTTTTCTAATTGCAGAGTTAAATACTGAAATTGAATATATCTCATACAAGCTATTTTAAGAGCAAAAACAACTTCAAATCATCAATCTTAAATCATATTCATATTTGTGCAATAAAACCTTCATATTCTTGTACAAGAGTATAAATTCTTACACTCACTATACTTAAACACCTTCATACATTTTAAGTGCTTTTGAGTGAGTTATAGAGATATAAGCTTCAATTGTATTATCTACTCTTTGAGAGAGTTTTGTTATGTTTCAAACAAATTATAATCCTTCAAGAGTTTAAGTGAAAAATTATTGGTCATTGGTGAGGTAAATCACCAAGGTGAAAAATCTTGAAGGGGTATTTCAAGTGGTAAAAAAGGGCTTCATGAGGATTCATCAAGGACATTGTAATCTTTATCTTGGATTAGTAAAGAATACAATACTTAAGACCGGTTTGGTGCTTGAGGTATGGATATAGGCAGGGGCGGAGCCAGAAATTTTTCTTATCCTGGGCTATGATATAAATACACATAACTTATTTTTTAAGATCAATCATTCACTCGAATATATAAATTTGTCAAGTTAACAATAAAATTTTAATTCAAATACATAACATAAAATATATATATATATAAATAAAATTTAAAGTACATAAAATTCAAAATAAAAATAAATAATACTATCAAAGCTGCACCCTTCGATGTTTTGTAGAATAGAATTCATCTATGATCGAATCCAAATCAATATCTTCAACAAGCTCTCGTTCAATGTAAATCATCATAGAATCTATTAAGAACTCCTCTTTCATTTTATTGCGAAGCACAGTTTTAACATGTTTCATAGCTGAAAATGTCCGCTCTGTAGTGGCAGTGGAAACAGGCAAAGTCAAAACAAGACGAATCAACCTGTCAATCAAATGATAGTGCTGCGACTTATTTGTTTCAGCTAATCCTCGACATAATTCAGAAATGGTAGACATATTCTGAAAGCTCTCATGACGAATCACATCAATCTGATAATGCTCTAGCTGAGATCTCAAATAATACATCTCTTGTTCATTGAAATCTTCAGGATAAAATTTCTCAGCAAGCTTGTAAATAGCATCAACTTTAAATGATTTAAAGTTGTCTTTAGGTTCTAAAGCAGAGCTAAGTACAAGGAGTTCCACTGTCTCATCATTGAATCTAGAATTTAATTCTTCCAACTGAAAATCTATTGTTGAGTTAAATATATCATAATGATAATGCTGGTAAACTGTCACTGAACCTTGTTGTTGACATGAACGACCTGTAGCATTTTTGTACGAAGCATTCATATGTGGTATGTCAATCTCATATTTTGTGCAAACAAATTGCACATTTGCAAGGAGAAGATCAAATCCGGCATCTCTCAAAGTTTGAAGCAATGCTTTAGTAGTTGATACAAGATCCATCGCATTTAAGATGTCAAGAGATTTTTGCTGCAAAGCTCGACAAAGTAAATCAGTAATCCCCATTATTTTATGCATCAAATATAAGATGAATATAAATTCAAAAGATTTCATCACAATCAAACAACCACCAGCTTCTCCACGTATAGAATTAGAAGACCCTTCTTGAACCATACTTTCAAGCACAGTAATAGTTGCACCATACATATCTATTAAGCTGCAAATAGAATCAAAATGAGAGCTCCAGCGAGTAGTTCCACTTCGATGTAAATTACCAATTTGATTAGCCCCTCTACTAGTCTCACGTTCTCCAGTAGCTACCATATGTGCAATTTCTATAGCCTGAGCATAATGTAACTCGGTATGACGTTTGGGAGAAGCACAAATAAGATTGATAATAGTTGTCAATTTTGAGAAAAATAATCAAATATAAATCCCATTTCCAGCTGCTGCAACTAATGTCAGTTGTAGTCAGTGAGCAAAGTAATGTATATAATATGCATAAGGACAATCTCTAAGAAATAGAGCTTGTAGTCCATTCCATGCGCCACGCATATTTTTAGCACCATCGTACCCTTGACCTCGCATATTAAAAATATGCAAGTTATATCGAGCGAGCAAATCACAAATTTTTTTTTAAGTGTTAAAGAAGTAGTATCTGAAACATGCACAATACTAAAAAAATGCTTTCGTACAAAACCCTGAATGTCAACAAATCTCAAAACAATAGCCATTTGTTCTTTATTTAATGCATCTTTGGCTTCGTCAACCAAAATACAAAACTTTGCATCTCTAACTTCTTCATAAATCTTTTTCCTCATTTTGTTCGCAAGAATATGCAAAATCTCTTTTTGAATAGTCTGCAAGGTATACTTTGTATTTTTCGGAGCTTTTTATAAAACAACATCATTAATGTCAACATTCAGTCTCCCCATAAATCTTATCATCTCCAAAATTACCTCGATTATTAGAAGCCGAAGATTCATCATGACCTCTAAATGCACATGCTTGTAAGCTAAGCCATCAAACACTTTCAATTGTTGTCATAAGTCTCAATCGATTTTTCTGAACTTCTTTAATAATTGTGCATTCAAAACTTTATCAATATATCTACTTACTTTCATTAAATCTTCAGCAGATTTCACAGCATTATTATGTGGTGAAGTGGGACTTCCTACATGCATCAAAAGTGCACATCTAACCCCATCATTAACCCTCTTCCAACTTCTAAAGCCTTCGGTAGTGAATGTGAGATGACGAGGCACTTTGTTTTCAAAGATAAAGCATGGAAAATAAAATATTGCATCCTTTGATAGAGAGTACTCTAGCCAAGGAAATTGATCAAACCAAGTGTACTGAAATCGACGATATTGTCTCCCTGATTCAGTCCTTGGATACTCTGCTAACTAGGTTGATATGGACCCATTTTGATATAAGCTCTTCTAATTTCATCTTGTTGATTAATAGGATGTCTCCACACTGGAATTCGTAACTCAGGATCTCGTTCAAGAGTATTAACATCAATTTCAACTCTTTAAGATTTGAAAGCGGGTTGTTCACTACGATTTGACACATCAACATTGGAAGGAGAATGTCCTTTACTGGTTGATGTTTGTTCTTTTGGTTTAAAGAATGAAAACATAGTTTTTCCTCTCTTGTTTCCTTGATTTTCCATTATAATTTATAACCTATTCAAGTAAAAAGGATTAGGAAAGTTAGGTGCAAGATGAAAAGATATTAATGCCATAATAGAATATTCATAAAATGCAGAATATACAAGGATAAACTAGTGATGCAAACTACTGGGAGATTTGGAGAATTTAACTTTGAAATAACTAGTAAATTATTAGTACTAGACTACTAGTGTGTTAGCATGCATCCATTTCTAGGGTACAGTCTACTGTTTACTCCACTAACAATCTACTGTAATGAATGTGAAACATTGAATTCAAAATGAAAAGTCATGGCTTGTAAATTCTTACCTGATGATTTTACACTCTTGCGGCTCTCTGTATAAATTATTCTTCAAAATCCAAGCTAAAATTGTATATTGTTGAGAAGAAAAATAGCTAAAACCCCAAGTTATTTAGAACACATGTGAATCAATTAATTATTTATATTTAAATAAATTTGCTGTAAAATATAACTAATTAATTAGTATTGGAAGAGAAGTTGGGTGGCTAATTAGAAAGTAAAGTGGCGGCTGATGGCTAGTAATTGATTTGTATTGCAAGGAAAAGTGGGACATTAGGTTTGTTTTGTTGTAAAAGAAGTGGAAAGTGGGACATAGGTTTGCTGTAAAAGATAGGGAAAGTGGGACAAGATTTGCTGTGTAAAAATTAAAAGGGAAAGTGGGTCATTAATTTTTTTTTTTAACCTGGGCTACAACCCTCCTTAGCCTTGTAAAAGGCTTCGCCCCTAGATATAGGCTTATCGAACCACGTTAAAAAACTGAATTTGCAATTTCTATCCCTATACTTTTTATTTTAACCACTTTAATTATATTATTGGCTAATTATGTTAATTATGTTTAATTGAGTTAACTTCAATAATTATTATTATTAATGAAACACTTAATTCACCTTCTTTAAATGTTATTGTTGCCCTAAGCCTAAAACAACGATTGGTATCAGAGCTTAGTTATCATTTATATAAGTTTGCTTAGACTTTGAGTAGAATGACAACCACTAATTTTAATGTTCAAAATGAAGGATCATTAACCTTTAGGCTACCTTTCTTTGATAGTAATGACTATACCTAATGGAGCTAGGATGATTATATATCTTCAATCTATTAATTATGATTTATGGTTATCTATTGAAAATGGACCTCACAAGCCTACTAAGATTGAAAATGATATAATGGTGATAAAAAGTTGTTATTTATGGATGTGAAAGGTATTAATATCTTGTATTGTGCATTGATTAGAAGTTAATTTAATAGGATCACATCATGCAAGAATGCTAGAGATATATGGCATGCATTAGAGATAACACATGAAAAAATAAATCAAGTAAAGGAATAAAAAATTGATATGTTAGTGCATCAATATGAGTTATTTAAAATGCTTCCAAATAAATTCATAACTAGTATGTTTACTAGAATGATAACTATTACTAATAATTTGGATGCTTTTGGTAGGACTTATACTAATTTTGATATCATGAGAAAAATTCTTAGGTCCTTACCAAAGACTTAGAAAGCAAAAGTGATGACAATCCGAGAAGCTAAAGACCTCACCGAACTTTCATTAAAAGAAATCATCAGATCACTTATGACTCATGAAATCACCATAGAGAAGCAAGAACTAAAAGAGAAACCAAAGAAGAATTTGGCAATCAAAATCGTACACCATGTTGATAGTGATGATAATGAAGAAGAAGTGGAGGAAGACATTGCATTTATCACAAGACAATTCTAAAATTTTCTAAGAAAGAAGCAAAAGAACAAAAAGTTCTCAACCTTTAAAAAGAATAGAAATAAGGAAGAATCTAGCAAGGAAGAACTTAGAAGTTACAAGTGCAACAGACATATAAAGGTTGATTATCTTCTCCTTCAAAATATAAAAAAGAACCATCATAAAAAATGAGCAATGAAAGCAATATGAAATGATGACTCAGACTCTAACTTAAGTGATGGTGAAGAGCATGTTGTCAAATGTGTTTCATGGCAATTAAAAGTGATAATGAGTTAATCTCTTCAGGTGATGAATTTGATCTTTCTTATAATGAATTGCATAATGTATTTGAGACATTGTGTGATGAATACAAGAAGTTAGGTTCCAAGTATAGTTTATTAAAAAAGAATCATGCATGTTTACTTATTAAAAAAGATACTTCAGAAAAGAAAGCATGAATTGTGGTTGATGATTGCGATAAGATGAACCAACATAAAGAAGAAAACAAGGCTTTAAAAAAAAAGGTTGATAAGTTGAACACCACGCCAGCTAAATTCACTAAAGGTTCTAAGATCTTAAAAACCATACTTGCTAGTAAATATGTGTTTTCAACAACTAAGGTTTAAGCTATAAACCTAAGAAGAATAAAAAATATTTAACAAATTACTTCATTAAAAACCAAACAATCATATGACTCAAACCAAGAATGTAATTATTTTAGAAGCATTGGACATCTTCTACTCTTCTATGAAGCGTGAGCGTGACCTAACTCATGTCTTTGTCCCAACATCTAGTTAAATGGGTAGAAGAGCATCACAATTCGTTAGTTTATCTAGACCAATTGGGAGCGGATTAAACATGTCATTGGATTTTAATAAATGTTTGTGAATATTTTTTTGATGATGAGGCCCATTGAATAAATGTGCAAGTATACCAAAGCATGTATACTTTATATATTTGAAAGCATCCTATTCACGGATCTCAGCATGAATTATGTGTCTCTTATTTATCTTATGCTTTTGGTGAAGTTTGACATGATTCCTATATATAGCTAAGGCTTTGTCATGCTTGCATAGACATTTATGAATTGCATGCATTAAAAGGGTCAAACAAGTTAAGAAATGTTTGTTACTTTTATAGGTATAACAATATAACAAGTTTTACATTACATTTGAAATGTTTGGAATAAATTTAGTATAACTCTATGGTTTTTTGACACGGTTATAGTCTTAGAATCATCTTCATGTGGGTTGTCCTCAACTTCTAGTTAAGCCAAATCTGATAATTCAAGATATAGGGGTTACACTACCGCTCCTATTAGGATATAGATAATGGTTGTTTAAATTTATTATATGCAACTAAATTGTCTTACCTCTCACAATATTAAACATGATCAAATTTTGTTATTTGTAATGTTAGGTGGTGTAAGATTAAGGTGTTTGAAGATAATCTCACATACATGTTGTTTTATCGAAGCGAGCTAGATAGTCAACAACCTTTCCAAGTATGTGTTACATCACTTGTGTCATAATTCAAATTAACGTTTAACTATTACTAACATGTATAATTTTAACACTTATGTTATAGGTAATTTGGACTCCGTTCGAAGTAGCTAAACTTGCAGTTGCTCTTGGAGTTTGTACTAACAATATCGACATCTAGACAACACTGAAACATTACATAAAGTATACAAAATGTAGTTTTCATACAATTCACTCTAAGAGGGTGCTTGGGAGTGTGATAGTAGTTTTTTTTTCAAAGTGTTTTTCATCTAGAAATGCATCAAAATAATATTTTTTATTTAAAAAAATTATTTTTGACATCAGTTCATCAAAACGATCTAAAAACATAATTTAAGACAAAAAAAATTAAAATTTCATGGAACACGGTTTGCACTGTATTCCTAAACGGTGCTTAAATCTAGAGGAAATTGTGGTTAAAAGTTACTTGAAAAGAGTTTTGAGTTTGGATTTAGGATTAGTTTAATTTTTAAGATTAGGGTTTGGAGTCTGTAATTTAAGGTTAGTGCTTGATTTTTGATGTTTTGATTACAATTTGGATTAGTTAGGTTCTTTTTTTTTTTTCGGTTAAAGGTTTGGGGTTATAGGTTTTGGATTAGGGTGAATGATTTAAGGTTAGGGTTTGGAATTTGGATTAAGGTTAAGACTTAGTTTTTAATTATTAAAGAACTTGCATGTTAATGGTGTAATTAGAGATGTTAATGGTGTAATTAGAGTTTGGGTTTGAGATTTGGATTAAGGTTAATGAGTGATTAGAGTTAGGTTAGTTTTTATCATTTACAGATTATAAATAAAGTTAGTTGTTACTTGTCAGTATAGTTTAGACATTAATTAAAGTTAAAAGTTAGTTAGAATTTTAACATATAGTTCAAGTTTTGTTAGGGTTTCGATTTAGAGGTAATTTGGAGTTTGAAAAATATTGCTGTTCCCAGACAAAAATCATCTGCCAAATATCATATTTCTCAATCACAACTTTTTTACATGTCATGTTTGGAAACAGTATATTATTTCACCAATACTATGCTGTTTTTATCGAGTTATATGGCCAAAACTTTTGCTTTTTGTGCTAATAAGCGAAAATACCCATAATTCATAGCAGTAAAGTAGCAGCAGGTACACGAAGATTAATTATTTATGGTTCAAATGATTTCAAAAAATCCCTTTTCCTCACGAGCCAGCCACCAATTCTAATCCAGAATTTGTGATGTGGCTTAGATCAAGCCAAGCTAACAAGCCATGGTTTTAAACATTAACTAAAAAATCAAAGGACTTTCAATAACTTCCAACTCGTCATGTTCGTTTGGTCCCATTTGTAAATGACTGGGTACAGATTTCCGAAGTGGCTCCTTCCTGGATGACTACCATGATCCCTCGGCACCAGCAGTTGGATTCTCAAATGCCTTGAATCCCCAGAACGTCTTCAATGCGTAAGGCTGTGAAATTGTTACACCTTCTTCAGTAATCTTAGCTATCTGCAGTTGGGAAATTGTGAACTCGTCAGATGTCAAATTAGACAACATTGCTTCATGTAATTATCTGGTATTAGAACTAAAGAAACACATCCAACAACAATGATTGAAAGATTTGCTTCCTTTAGATGCATTTTTTCCCTTAAAGTCATGGTAGAAAATCAAGACCCTTAGCACAAACAACTATAGAAAGAGGTTCGATGCTGAGCTGGTCCTCAACCATCCAGTTTCTGTTAAGTATACTTTTGGAAGTCCCAAAGCAGCTTGCCACAGTTACCAAATTGAAGATCATTTACTAGAAACAAGTCTTCCTAAGGTGTGCAACTGCACAGATGCTCAGCACATCCTAGTAGGCACTACTTGTACAGGATCCCCCTGAGAAAATCTCTATTCACTAAAAATCATTATAAAATGCTGTTGCCAAAAAAATTGAGATTATTACAAGTTTCAACAGCATAAAATGATACATTCATCTTTTACACCCCATCAATAAGCTCGCTGTTGCCAAAAATTGCTTTGTTTAACAAGGATCAGGGGAGTACACTAAAATCAGATTATTTCACCATGGTTGACAAATTAAAAGCTTGTTTACTCTGATTTTTATCAGCAAGGATTTGTGGAAAAGTACAGAGAATTTTAAACCACAAAAACATATCACCATACAAGATGATATGATTCCAACAATAATGTTGTTACCTAAATTTTGAAGTGCAGTGACAATTCAACATGAACAAAAAGAAAAACAAAATTGAACTAAAAGAGCGTAAAACAATGATATATGCACCTAAGAGAATCAACTCAACTTGGTAGCACCTTAATGCTAACCATTTTGTATCAAGCATTAACCTTTCTTTCACCATGTTGGCACCCAAACGGCAGCAATTCCAGTAAAGTAACATGAAATTCTATTACTTTTCTAGAATCTCATTCCATAACACATTAAACTCGTATAGTTGTAAGGAAAATGGAGCAGAACCTGAAACTTGTTG
>Ga0325410_1000932_pt1 | contig 31579 bp, 18 predicted proteins | sample PopdelMetagenome_16_FD_206182 | JGI IMG/M metagenome (GOLD analysis project Ga0325410, IMG submission 206182) | Populus deltoides microbial communities from Bellville, Georgia, United States - Xylem-PdIQD-R3 | ecosystem: Host-associated > Plants > Phyllosphere > Stem > Wood/Secondary xylem...
TTTCCCAACATGGCTTTAGAGACTACCTGAGCACAGGTGCCCATGATACTGTTTATTATTTTTGTGCTGAAAACATTGCATACGGAAATAAAGATTGATCGCTCGCTAGGCAGCTTGTTAAGCCATTATCCACTGGCATCTAAACTGTTGCGAGAAACCAATGTGGTTGCCCTGCTTTTACTGTTGCTTGTGTTTAAAACCACTTTAGTCGCTCAGGTGCTCCGCGCGCTAACATTATGAATTATATTTTATTAAGAAATCTGAGTTTGAAGAAAAAAAATAATGAAATGGGCTCTCGTTAAATCACTAAAAGTTCTGTTAGAAAATTACAGTGCGTATTTGTTTTTGGTTTTCCTATGTATAAACTTGAGAAAAAACACTGGATGTGAAGATGACAAATCATGTTATGGAATTTTGTAATTAGAGTTTTTACATTTCAAAAATATATTTGAAAAAAATTGAATTTTTTTTATTTTTTTATTTACTTTAAATTAATTTTCAAAACCTTTCGGTTTCTCAACATATATTTCTTCCATCATAAAATCATTAAAAAATACACTTTTAATATCAATTTAAAAAAGTGTAAAGTTGGCATAACAAGTATACTAAAAACATTTTTATTGATTCTAGTCTAACTACTGATGCAAAGATTTTTTCATAATCAATTTCTTTATCCTGAATATAATTTTTGTCAACTAATCTAGCTTTGTTTCTAACAATTGTCCTATACTCGTCAACATTGCTAGGGATTAGTTCCCCCGTATCTTTTCTTTCAAATTGATTTAGCTCTTCTTGCGTAATTAAGATTCAATCATCATGCTTTTCAGCTTCAAGAAATGATTTAGGCTCTATATGCAAAAAAAAAAAAAGAAGCAAATGCAAAATGAACATTTATATTTATAAGAGATGCTTTAGTATTAATGCATTTGAAAGGATTGCCAAAAACCAACTCGGGATGGTGAGAGCTTACGTACCATAACTCTTTTGGTGGAATAAAAGAGTTACTTACCATCTCTGGTTAATTGCTTATGCTTGGTTGGTTTTTGTTCATTCTTTCATTTTTGTCCTCCATTAAAACTCAAATGTTGAACATTTTCATTAATATCATCTAGAATCTTAACAATTTTGTCAATTTAAGTTTCATTAAAGGTGACATGCATGAACTCTTTAAGACAAAGTGTTCTATTATTATAAACTCTATATGCTTTGCTTGAGGATGAATAACCAAGAAAAATTTCAACATTGGATTTTGAATCAAATTTATCTAAATTTTGGTCATGCTTGAAAACAAATCATCTCCGGTCATGAGCCTTGAGTAAGCACCATCCAAAAACTACTCTCCATTCCTCATTATCACTTTCAATTGTCATGAAACACATGTTTGTAACATGCTCCTTTTCATCATTTGAACTAGAGTCCGAATCATTACTCCATGTTGCTTTCATTGCTTGTTTATGATGATGATTCTTCTTCTTGTTTTGAAGAAGTGGAAAATCAACCTTGATGTGTCCTATTTTGTTGCATTTGTATCATCTAAGTACTTCCTTGCTAGATTCTTATTTCCATCCTTTTTGAAGTTTGAGAATTTTCTATTCCCTTTCTTCTTCCATAGAAAATCTTGGAATTGCTTTGTAATTAGTGCAAAGTCCTCTTCAATTTCATCATCATCATCATTATGTTCTTTAACATGGTGAACTACTTTGAATGCTAATTTTTTTGGCTTCTCTCCTTGTTCTTGCCTTTTCATGGTAATCTCATATGTCATTAAAGAACTGCAATAAGCTCATCCAATGAAAGTTTGGTAAGGTCTTCGGCTTCCTGGATTACTGTTACCTTTGTTTTCCAAATCTTTGGCAAGGACCTAAGAATTTCGTTCTTGATATCGACATTAGTATAAGTCCTACTAAGAGCATCTAAATATTGGTTATAGTAGTCATTCTAGTAAACATACTAATTATATATTCATTTGGAATCATTTTGAATAATTCATATTGATGAACTAACGTGTCTATTTTGGATTCTTTAACTTGGTTAGTTCCTTCAAGTGTTATCTCTAAAGTATGCCATTTGTCTCTAACATTTTTACAAAATGTGATTCTATTAAATTTGTTTATACTTAATGCAAAACAGAGAGTATTCATAGCTTTAGCATCAATAGAAAATATTTTTTTTTATCATCATTCGTATATTCACTTCTAGCTATTGGAATCATAATACCATCTTCAATCTTGGTAGGTTTATGAGGTCCGTTCTCTATGAATAGCCACAAACCATAATCGATTTATTAAAGATATATAATTATCTTATCTTTCCAATAGACATAATCATTATCATCATAGAAAGGTGACTTAGAGGTACATGATCTTTTATTTTGGAGATTATAACTAGTGGTTTCCATTCTACTTAAAGTCTAAGCAAACTTTATAAATGAGAACTAAGCTCTGATACCAATTGTTGTTCTAAAATTAAGGCAATTAGAACACCTAAGAAGGGCGAATTAGGTATTTCACTAATATTAATGCCTTGTTTGTTTCCAGGAATTCATTTTCCTAGAAACCATTTTCCCCACTTTCTCATGTTTGGTAAACATGAAGAAAATTAGTCAAAGAAAATTGAATTCCGGTCAAAGAAAAAAAAAAAGCCTTCATGCCAGGAAAGTGTTTTCCTTTCTTAATTCTAAGGAAAACACTTTCCTTTTCTCAAAACATGCATTGACCAGTAACGACTAATGGATTAATTTGGTAGGGGCAGCGACTATGACAACCCATGTTGCTTCTATCTGCAAATGTGTTTTATTTATTTTTATGGGTCAATCAAAATTCAGGGGAGATGAAATTGTATATGGACAATTTATATGGGCTCCACTTAAAACATTTCTTTTTTGTTTAAATCGATTAAAGTTAAAATTAATCTAAATACAATAATGTTTGTTAAAAAAAACAAATATAAAGGGAAAAAAACAGATTTAAGGGTAATAACACTTGCTTTTTAATTTTTTTTAAAATATTAAAATAATATTTTAAATATTTTTTAAAATTTATTTTTCATATCAGCACATCAAAACAATCCAAAAATACAAGAAAAATTAATTTGAAGTAAAAAATATCAATTTTATTTTTTGAAAAATATTAACCTAAATAGACAATTAGATTCGTAAAAAATGACCAGCTTGAAATGAACCAATCTCCATGATTAATAAATTCAAATTAAAAGTTATTAGGTAAATTTAGTGATTAAATATTTATATTAAATATTTTTCATATATTAGATAAATTTGAAAAAAAAAATTTAATTCATTAATACATTATTTTCCAGTTCATTTTCCATAACATAACCAAATATTGAAAAATATTTTTCAGTTTATTTTACATAACACTACCAAACATCGAAAAGTAATTCACTTTTCAGGAATTCATTTTCCAAAGAAACCACTTTCCTGCAAACAAATGAGGCCTAACAAACAATGTAATTTAATTCAAATAAACATAATAACCAATAATATAATTAAAGTGCTTAAAATAAAAAATAATAAAGAGAATTTGCAAACTCAATTTTAACATTATTCAGCAAGCTTACATTGACAACTTAAGTACCAAACCGATCTTGAGTATTGCATTCCTTCACTAGTACAAGTTTAAGAGTATAATAGCCACTTGATAAATCCACCACAAGATTTTTCACCCCTTGAAGATATTTTTTCTTTAAGATTTTTCACCACTTGATGAATCCATACCAAGATTTTTACATCACTTGAAGATATGTCATCTTCAATAGTTTTTCTCGGTGAAATTACTTCGTCAATACCAAGAGTTTATACCTAATTCTTAAAGGTTTCACTGTGATTGTTGTTATCACAAATAACTCTCTCAATATAGTGGATAATACAATTCAAAGTTCTAATATCTCTATATCTTACAAGATAAGACTTAAAATATTTAAAAGTGTTTAAGTCTAGTGAGAATGAGATTAAATACTCTTTTGTTAGAATATGAAAGTTTAATAACAACAATTAGAGTATAATTAAGGAATGATGATTTTGTGGTGTTTTTGCACTTAGAATTGCTTGTATATCATTTAGGTTCAGATTCTTTTGTTGATTTTATAATTAGAGAATTATTTTTATGTTTTTAGTAAAAACTATCCATTTATAACTATTATAGTCCTACTGATGGCTGAAACAAGTGACCGGTTCAAATTGATCAAGCCAATCGGTTGACCAGTTCCTGTAGAATTGCCAAGTTTTCATCACGGATGAAAAAATGATCGACCGGTTCATTTGGTTAAGCTAAACAATCTACTAGTTCAAGTAAAATTTTAGATTTATCAGTTTTAACCTTAGTGAGTTTTTAGAATCGTCTATCATGTGTTTTTAATCAACCTTTTTAAATATATGCACAATGAATGTGTATGCATTCATTTTAATTTGTGCTATGAGATATATAGATTTACATAAAGCACTAAAATGAACACGTAATTCTAAGTTTTCAATATGTTCATTCTTTGGACTTCTTTTTTATTTTTGCATGAAATCCTTTATGCTTGTTGATATGATGTTTCTATAAATCTGTTTAAAACTTATTCTCGACCAAATATATTACTAGTCCAAATTATATATATATATATATATATATATATATATATATATATATATATATATATATAAACATGTGATTTAAAGGTCAAAAAATGTATCTCCTCAATGTAAACTACATTTCTATATTAATGAATTTCTTCTCTTCTTCTTCTTCTTCTTCTAACATAAACTTATTTTTTTTAGCATATATATTCTTTTTTAAATAAAAAAGTTATCATGATCTAAAAACCAAGTTTCAATAAAAAAAATTGAAAATCATGTCTCGATATTTTGTATGCAATTAAAGGGAAAAAACATAATAAATCTAAGAAACTTTTGTAATCTTTAGAATACAAAAATAACAAAATATTAATTTAGTTTTATTGAATATTCATGATCACAAATTTAAAATAATTCTACATATTAAGTTCATATATAATAATTAACTTTAACTAAATGATTGTTAATATTATAAAAGATGCTATAATCTTATTTGAGAACAAATGCAAAATTGAATGATATTTAATGGAATAATATTTTAAATATAATTTTAATTATCTTATTTATGATTAATTTTAATTAAGATCGAAGAAAAAGATTTAAAAAAAAACTAAAGGGATATGTCAAAAGAGGCCAAGTACATGGACCTTAAAGGTTAAGTCCACACGTTTGACCTAATACGAAGAAGCCTAGGTGCATATGGGTGTGCAAGACAAGGTTTGCGTGATTGATCTTCTTGCTCTTTTTTTCTTGTTGAAGAGGGAGGAAGACACATCGTTAACCCTAATTTTTTTAATAAAAAAAAACAAAGTAGTCATCATATCATCTATAAGACACATTATTTGTAGTGATAGACAATTTATTACCTACTAATGAAGATTCTTGCCACCAAAGATGGCTGCAAAGTTGAGCTCTAATGTTTTAGCTTTCAAAAACTCATTTTTAATTATCTGTTTACATGAAAACATCTCAAAAATCAATTTTCAACCTTAAAAAATTGTTAAATTGTTAAAAAAATTTCAAAATTAAATTGAATAAAAATAATTTTTTTTTATCCCTAATCTTCGTTGTCTAACAAGATGAACGTTCAGAAAAACTTTAGTTACCAGAATAAAAAAAATTAAAATACAACATTGTTTATTCAACAGTATTATCCAGAACGACCAATGATAAAACAATGTACTCTTTTAGTTAGTTTGTATTAATTTAATGTGAGGAGGCTACATTAGACCATTACACTACAATCCATCACTTTCATGCGACTTCCAAATTAAAGTCCACTTTTGTGAGCCAAAATAAAGATAAGGAAAAAATTGAATCTGTTGATGGTGGTCCAGACCCGGCTCTGATGAACTAGCTGGACAAAAGCAATCAATATAGAGTGGGAGAGAAAGTACAGCAAGAAGTAACCAAACATGATTACAAGTGTTGCCTTAGCTACTGCTAGTGGACAGGACATGTGCACGAGCTAGGAAGATCCTTCTCTTGTCACTGAATCAATATACATTGTTTAAAAAGCTATATAGTGTGGAAGAAGATTTTTGAAATGTTCTCCTTGTTCTTGTTTGATACGTTGTTGTTTGTCTAGAACTTGATGCCGCGGAGATCTCAAAGTTATTAACCTTTCCTTTGTATTATTTAATAAATAAAGCATACATATAATAAATTAAAAATATCTAAAATTCACAAGTGTGTTTACTGTAACAAATTTGCCATTCTCACCAAAACTTACAAATCCTGCATTTGGGGTAAAATCTTTTTTTCTTTTTTTCTTTTTTTTCAATGTGTGGATCCATTTAGCACTACAAGATTGATTATAGATAAATTCACTAGTACAATTTTTTTTAGCACAGTTAAATTACTTTGGTGCTCTTAAAAGAAAAAACAAATATATGGCTTTCGGCCAGAGGATTTTTTTTTATCTTTTTAAAATTATTTGCACAGTATATTTACTCTAATACCCTCGAAAGAAGAAAAAGACTTGCATAGATGGGCTTGTTCGTCTTTTCCTTTTTTAAACATTGAAGTTACATGATTACCCATCAAATATAAAAAAACAAAGGCTGCTTTCAAGAGCGTTTAGTGTTTTCCTTTTGATTTATTTTGTTATTCTTGGATTTACTTAGGGTCCTTTTATAATTTCAATAAATTAAATAATATTAGAAAAGTAGTTCCCACGTGATAGCCTCCACGCCCTTCACACGGTGCGTGTGGGTTATCCGGTTACCAAATTCTACCATTCAAGGTGGCGTTATGAGTGACGTGTTATCATTTTTTCAAGGTGTGGCGCGTGCTTGCAGCAGAGGTGTGATTAACCTCTAAAATATTATTTTTTTTCTTTCTCTATTCTCTCTCATTTCCTAAAAATTCACACTAGCCTTTCCAAAAAACGATTGTGCCCTCTAGTTTTTAATTCTATCAATTCTGACCATCATTCTTTAGATTATTATTTTTGGTTTTAAAGTTTTTTGGATTTTCGTTTTTTATTTTAATTTTCATGCTTGGGAATTTTATTTAAATTTTTGTATCTAATTTAGTTCTCATTTTTTTGATTGTTTTTTTTGTTTTATCCTTTTTGTGATTTATTTATTTTTCAATTTCATCACTATTCATCTTATTTTATTTAGTTCTTTTCAATTCTTCATTCTTTTTATTACTATTTTTTTTTATTGTATTTGTTTTTCAATTTATTCCCTAATTATTTTCTCTCATTTAGTTTTTATACAAGATTTGATCTACAATTTTTGGATTTTAAATTGTTTTGTTATTGAAAATTTTATTTTGATATTTTTTGTTACTCTTTTTGCAGGTAATCCTAGTTTCATAACCCAAGTCTAATTTAAGTTTTTTTTTTCCTTTTATTAATTTTTTTTTTCAAATTCATAATTTGATATGTTGGTTATTAGGCCTTGAACTTTTTTATTTGTTCCATTTTTTTTTTGTTGGTTATCCCGAGTAACGGGTTAGTCGAGTTAACACGAGTTGACTTAGTTTTTTTTCTTTGATGTTTTTTTTAAATTGATTTTTTTGCAATTTAATCATTTGGCATTAAATTATTAGCTTTTGATCTTTGTGGTTTTCTTTCTTTCTTTTTGTGGGGTTATCCTAGGTGTGGGTTTGTTAAGTTAACCTAAGTTAGCTTGGTTCTATTTTGTTGTTTTTTTTATTTAACTTTGATATTTTTGCTAGGTTCTTATTTTGAAAGTCTAATTTTTTTCTATCCCAATATCATATCGTGTATCGTAGGTAGTGGGTTAGTTGAATTAACTCAGGTCAATTTAGTTTTTTTCCTAATCTGTCTTTTATGATATTGAATTTTTTTTTTCAGTTTTATCATTTAAAATTAGATTATTAACCTTTGAGCTTTGTCATTTCTTTTCTTTTCTTTTTGTGAGGTTATTCCGAGTGCAAGTGTAACATCATAACCAAATTTCTTCAATGTTTCAATGTATTTCATGTTCAAATTTTTAGGAATTTTTTTTTTAAAATTTCAGTAGAGTTTCCACATAAATAGGTCGGTACCAAGTTATCGATAACATATTCATTATGCTTTTCAAGCCAACACATACACAGTTTAATACTTCCTAAACTAAAATCCTTTCCTTCATAAATACAAATCACAATAGGCTCGTTTAATCATTATTTACATCACATTGTAAAATACAATCTAAAAATATGTAAACATGAAAATCTATATGATTACATTCATAAATAATTATTACAGAATAATATGACTTAAAATTTAAATGCAAGAGCATAGTTAAGTTACATTAACATTTATTACATGTCATCCTAATCCATTGCCTAAAAAAGGCATAAGTTATAAAATGAAATGACATGCTTAGAGTTACTAGCATCCTAATACAACACAACAATAAGTTTAGATTTATTGACATCCTAATACAATATTGGGATACATATACGCAAGGATTCCTATAGCTAGAATAATTGAACTTCTAATCAACTCGATCCCACAACATGAGATAGGCATGGACACACACACCACCACCAAATTAAAATTTACACAACCTCTTACATTTTATACACTTTAAGATGTCATAATATGCTCTTGTAATATGACAAAACGCAGGTTAAATTCTTATAGACTTAAATCATTTTCAAACCCACGATATCCATTTATGGTGAAGACATATACGATCGTCCTCATCTATCTATGAACAATAACATTATAACTCCTTATCCATTTGAAGCAATAGCCGAATAGGTTCCAACACTTGGAATTCACAACACAATGATTTTCATCCTTTTGAAAATAACAACACAATGGGTTCCACCACTTGGAACCAACCATAACGGTTTCCATAATTTATGAAACAACATGACAATGAGTCCCAACACTTGGAACCAATAACATAACGTTTCCATCCTTTTAGAAACAACAACATATTGGATTCCACCACTTGAAATGAACAACACAATGATTTTCCTCTTTTAAGAAATAACAACACATTGTGTTCTCCCATATGGAACCAACAACACAATAGTTTTCCTCTTCTTAAAAACAAGAACACAATGGGTTCCACCACTTGGAACCAACAACACACTAGTCTTTTATTTTTTTTCATCGAGTTCCATGAAATCAAAATAATATCCATAATACAATTTATAATAATCATGATCTAAATTAAGAGACTTTGTCAAATTAAAGTAAAAGCATAGGAAAAGAAAGCCTAGCTGCTCTTCTTATGGCGTTATCTCCTTTAATCGACGATTTAGTCCCTGGTGTTCCCCCTAATTCATAAGGAGTGTTTAAGTTAATATACCATTTAAAACCATTTTTACCATAATATTTAGTCTATACCAATGTACATAACTATGTGTTTTTACCATTCATTCATTTTCATTGCTTTGTAATGTTCTTCTTGTAGTTTTAGTTTATGTTTCACATAATATCTCTCCCAATTACTCACCTTGTTTGAGGGATTTTATTCCTTTTATTTCCAATCTTTTTTACCCCCCACCAACTTTGTACTTCTTGCAACATTTTCTCCCTAAAAATTTCATTTGGCTGAAACCTATACAAGCATACACATGCATATAAACTTCTTTCTAGGTACTTTTTAGAAACTATTTCATGCATTCATATTAGTAAATTACCTACCATAACACCTTATTTATTGTATCACTTTTCCAACTCTTTTTATGTTCACCATTTCCTACATGAACTTAATTCACTCATTTAATTTCATGTTTTCCTCCTATTTGCATGCCTAACATTAATTACACCATGAAAAAGTTCATTTTCTTCCCTATTTCTTGGGTGGTCGAATTTTAGGCTATTCTCCCTTAGTGTCCATTTCATCATTTTTCATCAAGCATACACCATTCTACATTTTTATACCATTTCAAGGTTTCTCTAAATATTAATTTACTTGATTTTCTATAACTTGACTTATACAAGTAATGAATTTTAGGATAAACACTCATATTCATGAATAATAAGTTAAATTACACACATGTATTCTAGTTTTATCCTGGTGGAAAGTATCACATTTATTTCTTCTCACATGGCCAAAATCTCATCTCCTATTTTTCTAGATATTTTCTTTCAAATTTCTCACTATATCTAACATGCTTCTCATATTTATATATCATAGTAAAATTTACTCTACATTCAATAATAATCATGCATAAATCACTATCAAATTTAACAGTTTGACCAATGAAAATTTCTGTCGGTATTTACACTAGCAGTCCGTCCGTATTTTTCTGACGAACTTATGGACAAAAACAATCCGTCGAAAAACTTCTTGTTGGTAATTTATGGACTATCGGTTAGTCTATCGATAATAAATATACCGATGGATTTAAAGACAGACAAAGGTGCAAAAAAAATTACCCTTTTTATTTCATCGGTATATGCATCGATAAATATAACATATCACCGACTAAATACCATATGTAATTTTGTCGGTGCATTAATAGTAACAATGACATTTTCAGTAATTCTTTTCTAACTTTTTGCAATTTACCAACGGTCTAGTTTTGTCAGTAACCCCCATCAATAATAGTGATATTTGCAATAATTCTTTTCCAATTCAGAAATTCGACATAAGTTTCATTAATTTACATACATATATAATTTTACAAAATCTAAAACAAACTCTAAGATGTACAAATTGCAAATCCATACAACAAACTTATATGATAAAATATTATAAAACAAGTAAACACCCAAATAAAATAAATATACTAAAAAAATATGAAAAAAATCAACATTTTAAAATTGAGTTAAGAAAAGGGTAGATTTGCGTACTTAAAGTGGAGAATGCTCAATAAAATTTGAATTAGAATACAGATGCTGACAAACTGAATGTTTTGGTGGTTGGATTTGTTGTGGGAGGTTGAATTGTGTTGAGAATGGGCGAGGGGTGACTGTTTGTTGCAGAAAAAATGCATAAGGAAGAAGGAGAAATGGGAAAGGGGGAGATGGAGAGAGAAGGGTCGATCACCAGGTTATAAATTAAATATCAGTGACGACATTACCGATAAAATTATACTGTTAGTAAATCCATCGATCATTCTATTGGTAAAAATGTCATGTAATCGTATGATTTGTCTTTTTGAATCCCATTGTAATTCTGTTGTCATTCCCTTGGTATATACCAAGAGAACTTTTCTATCAGTATTTACCAATGGATACAGGGATGAAAAATTATGTCAGTAAAAGTCATCGCAATATACCAATGAAATTTTTTGTCAATGTTTCTGTTTGTATTTGATAATTTTCTGGTAATGATCAATCCAAAAATTCAAACCTACCATGTCTCTAGATTGCTCATTTCATCAAGGAATCACCATAATTATGTTAAAAGGTCTAACTCCTAAACATACATGAATTTTTTTTTTTGAATTTTAAAGATTTTCTCTTAGGACTTGCTTACTTGGTCAAAACGTTATAGTCCTTAAACTTCATTTTTTTCTTCATAAAATTCCTTCTCTGCTTGCATATAAGCAAGCTCACATAACATGGTATAGTTTGTTTTATGTAATTCTACCCATCCTTTCAAGCATGTCCATATCAAAAATTAAATTTAAGGAAATCTTTAAACATTCATTTTAACAAAAGAAATCATTAGACTTTTGTATAATAACACCAATTATAACCATATAAGTACACAATTCATTTGAAAAAAACTTTCCCTTAATTTTCCCTTTTTAGTTGAACCCTAAGGCTTCCAAAATGTCCATTTTTATTCATCATTTTCAGCACTTGTTTCACATTTCTTATACATTTCATCTCTACTCTACTTATTTGGTCTTAATTTCTCAATTTCTTCAAGGTTGTTCAAGTACCCCTACTTGAGAATTTGGGGCTTTACTTGAATACTTACTAAGAATGTCTTCAAATCTCTTGTTTACGTTCAAAACTCTTTTCCTCTTTGATTTTCCAACTCCAAACTTCTTCCTCTATTATGGCTTTTTCTTTTTTCTTCCTCCCTAAGGTGGTTTTTTCTTCTCCTATTTTAGGCCTATAAGTCTAACTCTCTTGTTTATCTCTCCCTTCCTTTCTCTCTCTATATTTTTTTAAGTACAAAAGGTGCATGCAAGGTTTTGGTAAGGAGGGTTTTAAAGAGAAGATGAAGGAAGATGTGTTTTCCTCCTTCCTAGCCATCAACCTTCCTCTAAAAAATAAGGGGGCTGACTTGTTTTATTTGTATATTATTTGCCGCTTTGGTCCCTCCTCTTGTGTGATCTTTATCCTTGTACCTCTTTTTGTCATACCTTTATGTATCACTCCTTGTTCTCTTAAGTCTTATTTAATGTATTTTAGCTTAGCCATTCCCTTTATTATCACTTTGTATTTTTAATTGAACTTATTCCCAAATTTCTAAATGACCATATATTTGCTAACAAAATTTCTAAACATTTACGGGTCTATTTACTTTCTCATCCTTTTGGTCATTCTTTGGTTCTACAAACCCATTAACTCTTTTATTATTGGCCTTTTCTTCTTAGAATTTATTTAACAAATATTAAATCTAATCATATTCTTTAGTATTGGGGTTTAGAGCAGATTAGTCAAGTTAACCTAAATTAGCTTGAGTTTTTTTCAATGTTGTTTTATTGAACTTTTGTCTTTTTTGTTATGTCTTTCTTTTATTAGTCTAATTTTTTATTTTGATCTCATATTGCGGGCGGTTGGTAGTCAAGTTAACCCCGGTTGAATTAAGGTTTTTCTTTGACACTATTTTTTTAATTTTTTTATTTCATCATTTAACATTAAATCATTGGGTCTTGAGTTTTGCAAATATTTTTTTCTCTTTCCTTCTACTTGTTGTATCGATCTCATATCTCAGGTCGTGTGTTAGTAAAGTTAACCCGAATTGACTTAGATTATCATCACCTTGACATTATTTTTTATATTAGAAAAAATTTGACCCAACCCATGACGTATCAAAGATCACCTAGTTACTATTTCTCTCTATTTCTTTTCTTTTCACTCTTAAATGGTTGTGGCTAGTTAAATAGCCCATAGCCTAAATTGTTTTCTTAAATGTGTGTGTTTGTATGTGTCTTACATGATTTGTTGTTATTGGTGACTAGTTTTTATTACAAGAAAAATGTACGACGATTGAGTGTTTAGTAAAGTTGTGAGACTTTATTAATTTGACTTGTTGGAAGCAATAAGTACCAACAATTGTTTTTACCATATCTTTTATAATTTTACTCGGAGATTAATAATGAGGTGAACTCGAGAGGGTGCCTCTAGGTGATTGTAGGATCAAAACTTAATAACACACCAAGCCGTACATTCTAAATATTTTTAAATTAATAATGCTACTGAGTTACCTTAATAAACTTATAGAATCACATGCCATATCAGCTTGAGAAACTCATTTTCTATTTATTCCAACAAGTCGAATTAATTAACCTTGTATGTACGTTACATTATTTTACTTGAATTAATTGAAGTTTTTGTTTTCCTCCTTGATTGACTTGAATTATAGTGTTTGAGGGTGAATTTAAATTTCTTGTCCCATTTTTGCTCATCATGTTTTTCCAAGCTCGTTATTCATATTGGGAGTGAAAACTGGATTCAATATTAAGTGAACAAGATTTTCTTTTTTATGAGATTCCATAATAAATCTTGTAAAAAATATCACACTATATACAATTACATATTTTCTTGTTATAGTAATCTTGCTTGCCATGGTTTGCATCTTTGTAAATGTTTGCATGTGTTTTGCCATATTTTCCACATATGTGCTCATATGAGAAATTGTGAATGGATCGAATTCAAAGTTGATATAATTTTTATTTTTAGGATTCAACATGAACTAGATGAGATTCCATTATAATTTTTATCAAATTTTTATTTTTCATTTATGTATTTGCAAATCTTATAAAGTTGTAGCATCATAAGATTTTTATAAATTTTATACTTTTTTAGGAGTTCATGTGATTGACAATATGGTGAACATCTTATAAAAAAAAGCCTATAAAGTTAAGCAGCGCTTAAAACCCTAAAACACCTAATAAATGAACTTGATCTTTAAAATCCGAAACACACTTCTAAGCTTAAGATATTCTATACCTTGCTCGATTTATGTTCCAATGACCCAAAGCAAATGTGAGAGTTCATTCTATATTTATCTCAAAAATCAAATCTTAAATAGACTTTATGTTTGGTCTAAAAATAACCCTAATATAAAATTAGAAAATAATTAGGTAAATAATGGTATACATAATTGGAACTTTCAAATTGGAAAACAAGTACTTGGATGATTGCAATCTTTCTTCAGGTATAATTCCCAAATCATTATCCATTTTCTATGGAAAAACACCAATGCATTTTTGGATTTCTTAATCCTTTAATATTAAATGGTGAATTCATTTTTTTTCGTTCAAAAGACTCATATGCTGATTGAGTAGTACAATACCTATAGTTTTAGTTTATAACAAGTGGATTTATGTGCCATTATGATAAAGTAATGATTATAAAAGATATGGTGGCTAACTTGAAAATATCTGTATAGGTGATAGGTGATAGACGATCAAAAGAAAGATATAGACGAAAAGAATTTAGTAACTTAATGCTCTTGTTTATTAGATGAGGTCAACAAAAAAAAAAATACTAAGTTAAAGCTTTTATAGATGATATAAAATTTCTTATGAATGTGTTGTATTTGAAGAATTTTTTGTATGTGTTATGGATGATAGAAGATGCATCAACAACGACTCATCTTGATAAATTGTTTTATTGTTATGAATTTGATGTCTATTGATATTTGATTAAAGAGAAAAATGAAATTTTATGTTTTTATGTTCCTCATCAACATCTCATATAAATACATTTGAGAGATCTTTCTTTTTCATAAAATCATCATTTTTGTTAATGAGGTCAAAATGACCTTACCATCCAAACAAAAATGGTTGGTAGAGATAGGTTTTCAAAAAGAGACTTTGATAATAATAATACAAGTATAATAATACTTGGATATTAAAAATATAACTTTTAATTATTGTAACAAAAAAGAACATATATTTAGAAAAAAATGTTTCAGGTTAAAAGAAAACTGGATAATGAATAGAGAAAAATGGTTTGAAAACTCTTAAGAGGCCAATGTTTTGGTGATTACTCATAATGGGTTTAAGTGTGTGATCGTTATAAATGATAATACAAAACTACAAGATGATTCATTTATGAATTCTTCTTGTTCCCATTTTTTCTTTTTTTAACATGGATTGGTTCTCCATATACGAGGTCATTGGAGGTGAAGTTATGAAACCTAATAATTTAATTTATGAAGTAAGGTAGGACTTATTTGAGTCAAAATAAATGATATATGATGTGGTGAGAGGTTTGTGCAATGTTCAACATATTTATAATTAAAAAAAAACTTTTCCTAGCTTTTATTTAAGTACTCTATTAAAGATAGAGTTTGAGATTTATTAAAGATCCTTTATTACAATATAAGCAAAGTAGGCTGAAAAACTTTATGTCTTCTATGATTATCTTATTTTATATGCAATGGCTGTTTCTTCTTCTAAAAAACCCCTAAAATTAATAGGTTATGACATATATGGTCAAGGCATATGGAAAAGAGATGTTATTTTTTGATAAATTTGATATTTTATATATCAATGTTCAAGATAATTGGAATTATGCATTATTGGTGCATTTGATAAGTAGAATTTGATATTTTATGTTAATTATATAGAATGTTGGATGATCGACTTATTTTGTTAAGAAAATCCCTTTTTTATGTCAAGTTCTATCACAGCTTGAACTTGCTTAATACCCTTAATTTTTTTAAGAAAAAGAAGATGAAGAAATATTTTTACTATCATTTTTCATACTTGGTTCAATTTAAATCAAGATAAAAAATATTATGATGACGCTTATATTATATGGGAGGTTATATAACTTTTGATATATCCCACACATACCTTAACAATTCCCATGCAACTGTGGTCATTTGTTCACATGATTAAAGTTACTATCCTTTTTTGTTAGATCAATTGCAAGGATAATAGAATGAGATGAAGACATTCTAGGTTAAAACGAAGTTGTTACCATCAAAATTAAAAGAGCTCTTTTTTGTTTTGTTTTTGTTTACAAGAGCTTTAAAAGAGAAAACTAAATCTCATTTTTGTTTTTTTTTTGTTTTGTTTTTGTTTACAAGAGCTTTAAGAAAGAAAACTAAATCTCATTTTCCATGAGTTCTTTAAAGGAGATTGTGAGATTTTAAGTAGGTTTGTAAGTTATTCACGCTACTCGAAACTCTATTCATTGATAGCTTGGTTCAAACTTATTTATGAATATGTATTGAGCTTATGCAAGTCTATTTTTAAAGCTTGTTATATAAATGAGTTGAGCTTTTAAATTAGCTAAGTTTGTCTCATTAAATCTTACAAATGATCTCAATTAGACTTGTGAACAAGGTCTACAATTGAGTCAAGCTGGTCGAAACTCTATTCATTAATAACTTGATTCAAACTTATTTGTGAAGGAATAATGAGTTTATGTAAGCTTATTTTTAAAGTTTGTTATATAAATGAGCCGAGCTTCAACTTATCTATATTTGCCTTATTAAAGCTTGTAAATTAGCTCAATTAGACTTGTGAATTAGGCTTTTAAGTAAACTTCATATATATTATTATTTAATTGGAATATAGTTATAATAAGTTAGGAAAAAATTATAACCTCAGGATATAAAAAAATTTTATATTTATTTTTGTATATTTTATCATGTTTGATTTTTTTTTATATTTTATGAAAAAAGAATTAGTTTAGATTATAATGAATGTGTCAAAATTTAAACCTAGCTTGTTTTTCATTTCATTAAGCAATCTAAATGAGCGAAACTTGATATATGCTTGACTTTACTCAACTTATTTGCAAAGGTAGCTTTGAACTTTGGGATTAAAGAGCTTTTAGGAATTATTCCTTTTATATTTGAGTTATTATCCATCAAAACTTGTATGTTTTTCTTAATGCTTTTTGTGTGATTGATCTTTGCAAATATCTTAGGAGCATGTGGAATTTGGGGTTTGGAGTTTGAATTCAATAAATTTATGCTTTGTATTCATCGTATTATACTACAATTTTGATGCATTTTTGTCCTAGAAAATTTAACCAAATCACTTAGATTAGATATTTATTTTATATATATATTTATTTTTTTTTTTTTATCTTTATATTTCTCATTTTTTCAAGATACACATTATATGAATATTTGTGTAATCTTGACATAATTTTACAACATAACATTGTCATCAAAATAATTAGTCTAAAAAACATGTAAAAGCACACTTGTAATTGTTTAAGGTTGTCACACCATAGCAAATACAAAACTCTTCAAAATTAAAAGGAAAATAAAAATAATGGAGTTGCCACTTAGTAATTAAAAGAAACTATGAATCCTAAAATAATCATTGGTCTAAAAAATTCAAATAATGAGTTATTTATGTTTAAGGAAAGATCGACGTCACTTTTATCACATCCTTTCAAACAAAAGGTTATCTTTGTTATGTGTTTCCTCCTAAATTCATTCTAGCAAACTATTAATTACATAAATTTATCTATAAGCCTACTTATTATAAAGTTTGACGTCAATCCATAAAAATAAGAGATTTCTTTAATTTTTTTTATTTTGAGCGAAAAGTTTTGATGTGAATCCTTAAAAATAGAAGATTTCATCAATTTGTTTTATTTTTTTAAAATGTTTTGATGTTAATACCTAAAATAGGAGGTTTCACTATATATATATTTTTTATTTTTGAATGATAATTTTTGACGTTAATCCCTAAAAAGAGAAGATTTCATGGATTTATTATTAGCAACAATGAATTCAAGTTCAATAAAGCCTAATATTAACCTAAAGAAAGTTAAAGCGTGAAATTCCAATCAAACTAATTTGTTTTCTCAACCAACAAACCCTAGATAAAAAGAAAACTAAATCCTAAAAAAAATTCAAGTTTTTCATTCATTCATCATCTTTTAAGCAAGCAAGAAAAATCATAACTGGTCATATTTATCATTAAAAAATAGACAAAAATTAGATTCCAACACAAGTAAACCCTAATAAATTTTAAATTTTTATTTTGCATTATTTTCTAAGAAAATAAAAAACACATATTTAACATCTAATTTTTATATTTCTTTTAATCAAAAGCATACAAAATCTAGATTAAACCCAACTAAACCTTAAAAACATAGGTTTCTACATATAATAAACTATCTTAAGCAAAACACTAAGGAAAGAAAAGGAGGGAAGAAGGGTTATGGCTTACCTCAAAGGTGATTCTAGATGAGTTGGGAGGTGTTGCAGTGGCTTATGGTGGCAATAATGGTGGTTGGGTGGCTGTGGTGAGGTCTTTTGGATAATTTTCTTTCTCTGGCTTTATGTACCATTTTCTATTTAGTTTTAACATCTTATCCTCTTCTTTTTTTCTTCATATATTCTTCCACGTTTTCTTTTGAAGCTCTTTAGTTCAAAACGAACTAGTTTCAAACCCAAAAGACCACCTTTTCTTTTTACTATTTTCAGGTTTTATAAGGTTTAAGGTTGGTTTTCTCTCTTTTTCTCCTTTTCTTTCTCTTTTCTCATTTCTTCCCTCACCTTCTAACTTATTTCCCTCAGCTCAAACTTTCTCTTCCTTCTCATATTTTGACATTCTCTCTCTAAATTAGCTTTTTTTTTCTTTCTTACTATGCCTCTATATTTAAAGACACGAAGGAAGGTCCTAGAACCTTTCTAGGTGGAACAATCATGTCTCTTGGTTTTGTTGGGATAATTTTGACCCTTTACCTTTGGTGTACATTTTGTACACACATGATCGGGTTGGGCACTTTGCACTGCTTTTTTAGCCATTTCAAAGGGATAATATAATAAGTTTTGGGTTTATAATGAATTACATATGCATGTGAGGTGATGGGTGTGTTTATTGGAATTTATAAGAGGGGGGAGAGAGAGAGTTGTCCAAGGGTCCAGCCAAAACATGCAAAAATAAGGAAGAAAACAAAATTTGAAGGGGCATACATGCATGATGGAGAATAAGGGGTTGTTTTAGCTTTTCCAAAACGATGTTGTTTTGGCTTTTTAAGACTTTTTATTTTGTGAAACACAACGTTTTATTGATGGTTTTTTTATTTTGCTTTTCCAGTTTAGTCCTTGCATTTTAAATTCTATATTTTTGGTCAATTTTGATTTTTTTTCAAGATTTCTTTCAATTTAGCCCCCAATTGTATTTAAAATAGTCCTCTAATATTATTGCATTTTACAATTCAATTCTTAGCTTTTCAATTTTTAAATTTAACCAATTTCATTATTTTTCTGTCAACTTCTTCATAGTTTCTCCTTTAATTGTATTAAAAATGGCCTTTCAATTCTGGCACCTTTTTCAATTTGCTTTTTAATTTAAGTGTTTTAGTCAATTTTGCCCTCAATCTCAATTCTTCTCATGAATTACACCTACGATTAAATTAACAGGACCACTAAATTTCAACGATTTTCCTATTTTAATCACCAGTCCTTTAATTCTTTTATTTTATTTTTGGTCAAATTGACTCTAAATTAAAATCTTTCTCTTCAATTAAGTCCCTGATTGAATTAATAAGACCTTCAAATTTCAATGACTTTTCTATTTTGGTCCTTGATCATTTAATTTTTTTTTATTTCAGTCAATTTGACTATCAATTTTAAATGTTTTCTTCAATTAAGCCTCTAATTGTCCCTCAAAATTACTCTTGACTTTTTTTTGTACTTATCTATCTCAATTTGTTTTAGAAATTCATTATTTGTCTGATTTTATCTCTAATTGTATTTTTTTTCTTTCTTTGATTTTTCTAAATCTTTTTGTATTTTGATCATTTTCAACAATTATCTTTTTTCAATAGTTTATCAATTTTTTTCTGTAAAATATTTGGGTGCAAATCTTTTTCTTTTTCAAAGAGAATTAAAAATTTGGTTATGAAAATGATTAGGAGTTGCTTTTTATTGTACCAATAGAAACAAAACAACACGATCATAATGAAAAAGATGGAGCAACGTCAACTTAGATGAATCTTTATGAGCTTCTAATAAATTTATATTTGATAAAAGGTAAAAGAAAATTAAGATTGAAGAAAATAATATGTTTCTTGTGCTAAATCACTATCACAAAAAATTTATCTTAAACTCTATCTAATTTTAATAGGAAATGAGAAGTTATGATTATTGACAAGAGGAGAGGGGATAAAACACTTCTTAAGATTAGTTATATTTTTTTCCGGTTGGAATAAGAAAGCTTGGACCCAACCTATTAAACGAGGAGGACATGTTGTTAAATTACAAATTCATTAGTTTGACAATATTATTTTTTATAGATTGTTTTATTTTTTTTGTAACAAAAATTTGTAAACTCTTTCATTTTTCTTATTTGTTCAATAGGAGCTTTAAAATGGTTTGAGTAAGGAGAAGTTCCATTCTTCTCGGATATTTCACTCAACCTTTCTTAGAGTTTCAACCTAAAGTATTTTAAAACCATTAAGATGTTGTTTAGTAATAAGGAACGAAATTGGAGGAATGAAAACAAAACTTCCATTCTAATGATAGAGGTGAGAATAAAACTAGGAAATAAGAATGATTTTGTTTTTTTTAAGAACAAGATATTAATTCTACTCAACTAATTTAACCACTATCACCAATACCTTAACCATTATCATAATAGTGATAGCTGATTACGATATTTTAAAATATATTATTATTATTATTATTATTATTATTATTGTTATTATTATTATTACACAAACACTCTTCTATTACATTCACCACTTTTCTTTTTTTTTTTCTCTACCACCACTCTTCTTCTTTTATTGCCACCTCTTGTGATGATGACATCAGATTTTTTTTTAAATATTGTTGTTATTACTATAATATTATCACTACCTCTATCGATTATTTCTAATTCTTCTTCACTACCACCTCCATCTTCATCATCACAATCACTTCTATTATTTCAGCTACCACACTATTGATGAATCAATTATTTTAATCATTATTCCTTTCTATCTTAAAAACAAAGGTATTAAATATTTTAAAATTTCATTTCAATTCTTTTTAACTATTCCAAAACACAGTATTGAAATCAATTATTATTTTGATTCTTTAATTTTCATTTTTATTTCTCTAGTGGAATGATAATCAAATGACACCTAAGTTTTTTCCTTAATTTTATTTTTGGGTAGATACTAATTGACACCTTAACTTATTATGTGTTTCACAAGTCCATCCCTGATACATTCATTTTTTTACATCTCGTACAACTTATATATTTTTGTTCAACTAATTAGTCCTAGCTATTTTCATATGTTATAACCATTTGGTTAAAATCATAATTATTAAACTTAGTTTACCCCCTCCTTCGATGACCCGGAGACCCAGGTAGGGTTTAACTTCGAAATATTTTGGACATTGACCTGGCTAAGCCTTGGTGACCCATAAGTTGACCAATGATCCAATTAACCGAGACAAACCTGGATGACATATGACAGGTAAACTTCAATGAATTAAAAAAAAAACAAAAATGATGTTTTAAACAAAATGATTGACTAGACGACCTAATGATCAAGGCCCGAAATTAAGTTAGATCCTAAGTTGAGTATGACAACTATGGTTAAAATCAAAATAGCAAATCACAAATGTTATAACTTAGTTTTTACCCCTCAATTAATTTTTTTTAAAATCCAAAAATACTTTAAAAAACATTAAAAATAAAAAAAAATCCAAAACTATATTTGAGGTTGACTAGACAAAAATTTTTTAGATTTCTTATTCAACAAAATAATTTTTTTAAGGATGTAATTGAATTGAGTTACAATTATAGGAATTAAAGAACTAATGACTAAAATTAGCAACTAGGCATAGCTTGTGAGGTTCTATTAATTCAATCAAGGACTTAATTGAATTTTTTATAACTATTGTTAACTTTAATTAATGAGAATTTTAAAATCTAAGGGCCCTTTTGAAAAATAAAGAAATTAAGAGGTTATTTTTAATTTTATCCAAGGACTTAATTGAATAATTTTAATTGTTTAGTTGAATTTATAAGCATGATTTTAAAACCAAAACTTCAAGCGTATTAACTTGAAAAAAAACACTCATATTTAGGGACCTGACCAAACTTTGACCATGCCAAATGCTGATATTTCACCTAGTTAGTATATTTACCGAATGTTCTTTGTCTCCTTTAACCCATAGAAATTAAGCTGAAACCCTAGTCACTTTCATCTTTAAATCCCAACCATTTGCCTTCTCCTTCTCCCTAAGCCTCAAACATAATCTCTATTGGTTTGCCCATTTAGGCATCATTTAGGAAAATTTTGGTGTTGGTTCCTCACATTATTGGTGTCATTTGAGTTGACTTATATGTTTTGAGTAGAGAGATAAGGCTAGGTAGCCAGATTTTTTTTTCAATGACAATTTCACTATTTTGTATAAGAGAGCAATTGTGCTCTTACATTAACCTGCTAGCTAGGGTGTTTTGTGTTGTTATGCTATTTGTTAGTTCAGATTCTAAGCCAGTGATCCTAGGCTTGACTTTTGGTTGGTTTCATGAGTTAAGTATGTCCCTTCCTCCCTATATATAGAGACTTTAGTTTAGGGTTTGAGGAGGAAACAATAGTAATCAAGAGAAAAACAATATCAAAGAGAGAAATCAGTAGAAATACTATCATTAGAGGTTTCTGGGTTTTGGGATTATGGAATGATATTCTAAGTTTTTACTATTTGATCATAAGATTTGAATTTGAAAAACTTTAGGAGCCCTATTTACTAGTCGGTGTAAACCACCTCCATCTCATTTTAGGTATACCTTTGTTACAATCATTCCTAAGTTTTGTTATGTTTTTTTTTTAATTTTTTTTCTTTTGAATATATATGTAATGTGTTACTTGTTGCTTCATGTATGTTTATATGTACTTTTGATATATGATTAGCATGTCTAAGCTGGCTATGTGATATCCTTGATGTTGTTTTCTTGGATGAATTTGATTCTATGTTTTGGTTTAGTTTAAGTTATCTTTTTAGTATATTTTTATATAATACAATAATCTTTATCTTTCTATAAGCATGCTTTTGGTTTCAAAGCTTGACTAAATTGTAAGTTTGTTATTCACCTTTCGTGACATATTTACGAAAGTTTGAAACTAATAATAATTAAGGATACACCTTTGAAGCAGTTTGATAATACATTATTAGAAAATATAGATAACCCATTTGTGGATACTATTCTTATATTGCATGAATGCTTACTACTGTCCATTTTGTGTTTAGTATTTTTATGCCCTATGATTGTCATATTTATATTTCCAGTACTTTTGGTTTTAGTTCAAACTGTTTTTCCTATGAGTTAAGTAGAGTCACAATCCAACCAAGGTAGATCTTTTAAAAGATCTATACATTCCTAAGCCAAGCCAGTTCAAATTTTGTTTTTAAGTTGTTTTCTCTTTCTTTTCAAAGTTTTAGTTGGCCGAAATCTGATGAACATTTTTATCTTGCATTTAGTTTGTTCTTTCTCATTTGTATGTTGTTCCAACATAATGCTTATATTCCAAGTATGTTCAAACAATGTTATTCTTTTGTTAGTTTGTTTTGTTTATGGGTTTTTAACTTAAAAAGCCTCAAAATTAGTCTACTAATGCATTATAGGTTGTGGAACTAGTTTGCAAGGCTCATTGAGTTTTGACCTATATTAAAGGCCTATTTGGCGAACATTCCATATTTTAAAAAATAATGAGCCCATTTTTGTTTTGGTCAAAAGTTTATACACTAAATGGCTTGGTTATTCACTTTAAGTATCTAAGGTAAATGGACTTTATGAAGGCCATTGCCTTTGACATAAAAAAGGAGTAATAATTAAGTTTTTTTTTTGTTTCTTTAAAAAGGGAAAACCCTAATAGATAAAATTGGTTTTGTTATTCATTTTTAGAGTTTAAGAAACATGAACTCTACATAGCCATGACCTTAAACCCTGAAAGGGGTAATCCCTCTTCCTTTTCTTTTCAAAGAAATAAATAAACATCTAATTTCAATATTCACCAAAATAGGAGTATTGGTTAGTAAAACAAGACTCTTATGCATTTTTAGCTAGGAAAAGGAATAACTGGTCCGCTAATTGTAACGAGAGGAAACCTAAATAAAAAATTTAAATTAAATATAGATGTTAAATAACTCACGTAAGTGGCAAACGAATCTCTAAATGGGGTCATTGCCAAGATTAAAGTCCAATAAGGATTTTAAAATTATCACTAGATCCTCTTGAAAGAATCGAGGTATAACAACCTCATTCGACATATATTGTAACTGAAACCTAGATGTTATAGGATATATGAATCTTATCAAGGTATTATCCATAGATCCTTCTTATGTTTTGGATTTGATTTAATGAACTCAACATAAACCCATTAATTATTCACTGATATGGTTTGATAGACCGTTGGTCACAAATCATGATAAAAAATAACTAATTTTAGAGTTGTTCATTCACTAGTTGTTCAAAGAATAATAATTAAAAGTGACAAAAAAGAATCATTTATTAGGGTTCAACTCATTAAAGCAAACCCAACTATCTTCCATGTAGATAGATCAATGGTAAATTATGCATAATAAATTGTTAGGAGTAGAAGACAAGATTACCAATACAACTTGTCACATGTAAAATATTTTAGTGTAATAATGTTTTTTATTTAACCTGACTAATTTTTTTCCTTAAAATTTTATAGATTAATTAGAGTTTTTTTTAGTAATTATATAATATTAAATGACAAACCCTTCGTAAATAATAGTTCATGACCTTTTCCCCCTTTACGATAAAAATCATTTCCTCATCATTGAAAAAAAAGGTATGATGATATCAGGTGCAAGAATATATACAAAGTTGTTAAAATTAGGATAAGATTGAGCTGTTCTAGGAAAAAACTTGCTACCCCAAGCATTGACTTGCGAGACAAAATAGGTTGGAAGCTATTTTGAAGCGACTCTTTTTTTGTCCTTTGCTTGTGTGAAGGAAGAGGAATCGAGACTGATTACGAAACTTGTAAAATCTCTCACACACACACGCACACGTGTGTGTGTAGTTGATAATCCCGAGCTTTTGACTGTAAATGAATTTTTTTTTTTGTAAATACATGATTATTCTTAATATTTTTTCGGTACATGATCCGGCAGTTACTACTATATATATATATATATATATATATATATATATATATATATATATAGTGTTTTTATTTCAGAGGTTGTGAACAATCTAAATTTAATTATGCATAAAATTTTATTATAAAAACTAATTTCTTTATTATTTTTTTAAGTTTTTTTTATGATTTGATGTATAAAACTCAACTTCAATCTCTAAAATAAATACGTGTATTTTTAACACTCGCGCTTCTTTGATATTTCCTGGTTGATCATGGGGAGCCATTAATTTTTTTTTTTAAAAAAAATTGTTCCTTCCTAAATATTATTACATAGAAACAAAAACACCAGCATATATAGCAGAATGTTTCTAGCAGTCTAGGGCCAATGCATGTGTTTCAATATTTAGAATTATATTAATCAGAAATATCTAGATTCTTTTTACTCTAAATCGATATCATTCAGAAGCATCACCAGAAAGGCAAGGAGGAGTTGAAAAACAAATCTGCGGGCTCTGCTTTGTTTTGCATTTTGTGTGCGTGTTCAAAGACGACAGACACACAAAGCTAGCTAAGCAATGTCTCGCAACTCCAATTAACAGCATGCAAGTTACACACAAATCTAGACGACACAACATTCATAAGCAGCCATAGTTTGCCCCTCAAGTGTCTCACCATAAATTCAATATAATAATTTAAGTTTAAAATATTATTTATATTATTTTTTAATATATTATTTTAAATAAAAACTCTTTAAATTTAAAATTTGTACATATTTACATTACGTTGTACCTAGTTTTTTCAAATAAATAAGAATAAAAAGATTCAAACTCATGACCGTTTAGTTATTAAAACTCTAATATCATATCAACAAATTAATTTAATCTAAAAATTTAAATTATTAAATAAAATTTAAAGATATAATTTATATTATTTTTTAATATAATAATACTATTATAAAATAAAATTAAAAGCAATCAAGTCAAAGCTACTAGTAAAAATAAAAAGGGACACCCTTGTCTCCCTAGTTATATATATATATATATATATATATATATTAATGTAGGTGTTCGTCCGAACCAGCTTGTGTTTATTTTGATTAATCTTAAAAGTTTTAAAATTAAAAACCATGTAAATTTTTAATAACTTTAAAATTTATAATATATAATAATTTTTAAAAAATAAATCTAAAATTTAATTAGTTAACTTATATCTTTCGAGATTATTAATATACAGTGACAGATATATACATTGATAGAGGTGAAGGATTAAAATGTGTAATAATTGATCACATGATGAAAGGGACAACCATGTCTAGCTAGTACGTGTGATGAAGTGACATGAGGGCATCACTCCTTTATGACAAAACTCTTACTTACTGAGTAGATGACCAATCACTAAATTTTCCTCAACTCTGTGTAAGGAAACAAAAGTTGACCGCTCAACTCCCATAACTAAACAACAACACATGGATTGCACATTTCTTTAAGAATCTTTGCTTCCATAGCTTGATCTTCGATTGATTTCACTCAAAATCGCTAGGATTGTCCTTTTCAATAGCTCTACACTAATTACATTATCTTCGTACTTTGTGTTGTAATTATGATTTCGATATCCATCCAAATCCTTTGATGGCAGCATTGATAGATGTTAAATGTTGTGCTGCCCTAGGTTTCTTTTAGGATTATTTTATTTTTCATCAAGAGATTTTCATTTTTTCTTGGTTTTAGAGGATTTGGAGAAATCCAATTTAGTAGGAGGTATTTTGTACCAACTTTTACACATTTAAACTAAATTTATTTATTTAATGAAAAGATTCCTTATGCTTTGGATCTTAATTACTAGTTTTGAAAGAGATATACATCTCCTTAATTATGTGAGGTTAAAAATATAAAAAAAACACTTTAAAAAATAACCGTTACAACATTACTCGATCCGCATCGCGGGAGCTAAACTCGTAGCTAATAATTGACAATGGCAACAAGTGATGTACCAAAAGTTGCAGGAATAATCACATGGAGGCAGCTCAAGACAGAAAACGATACTGCCCCATGAGGTCGAGAGACCGCTAGCTAGCATCTTGTTTTTTCCTCTCCCTTTTCAATGTTGGTGGGCTTCAAAGAATCATCTGGTTTCTCAGAGGAAAAGCAAACAAAGTGGATTGCTCCAAATTTAGACATTCATATATACTACTTTTGCCACCCGAGCAAATGTCGCCTCAAGCATGTGTCAAAATTATCAATGATGAGTTGTATTATATCATGATTTTTTTAATTGAAAATATAAAGATGTTATTTATATTTAATAAAAAAAAATATATGAATTGATAAATTATATAAAAGAGATGTCAATTCTAATTAAAATTCTTAAATGAAAAACTAAATTTTCTTTTCAAAACAAAAACAACTGAATATACAAATATTCTGCCCTAACTTTTGATATAACTCCTTTTACTTTATGCACTTTTGTTTTTATTAGAGAGGTTATTTTTTCTTATCAATATGATGACTTAAAAAATTAGTGGGGAGGGTTTGGTTTAACAATCTATTTTTAACTTATTTTCATCTAAAACACTATAAAAATCTATATAAACCACTTAATAACTAAAATCACTCAAAAAAACAAGAATCAACTAAATTAAAAAAATAAAAACCAAACTCGATCTAATTTTTCCATCATATTTGGATGGAGCTCATCGACACAATTTTTTTTTTGTGGTCTTGTTATGGCAGCTAATTGACAACCTTACTCTTTTCTAATAAGTTTATCTCTTATATCTCAAACACATGAATTAAAAAATAAACAAAATAACTTTTTGGATCATAACAAAAATTCTAAAAACTTTGGTGATTGATTATTATTTTTGTGTCTTTTTGATGGGCTTACATGTTGTATTGGCGATTTATTCAATATATATGTTGATAGCTTGAATTTTAGATTGTTTGAACAAAGAGAAGAGAATAGTAAGGAGAAAAAATCTTTAAAGCGGCAAATAAAGGGTAGATTACTGAAAAACAAGAGCACTAATTTCTTTTATAGTTGTTTTAAATCTAATTATTACCGTGAGAGTTATTCCATCAACTTAGTGGCTTAGTAATCAAGCTTAGTAACTTCATAAATTTAAAATACAAATGTAAAAAATCAATTCAATTTAAAATTTTCACGACTTTATCAAGATTTATACAAAGAAATCTAATATAATTGTAAATGGGATTGAATTCAATTCAAAATATATAAGCTTTTCTAACTTTTTTTTTTTTTTATCAATATCTATATAGAAGCACTTACACACACAAAGATTTTCTAATAAAGAAAGAAAAGAGTAAAACCATGCGACTTTGCCTTTAAAAACCGCCAATGTCCTCTGTTTAGAACAAAACAAAATAGATTTGAGTCCTGTAATTATTAATATGATGATTATTAGAGACTTACATGATCATTAACTTCAGGATTGTGCTAGAAAAAAGATTCCCCGAACATCAAGAAATAAAGGCATTAATTTGGAATTTTAGTTAGTGCATCTAACGAAACAATTTAGGAGATTAAAATATATTATTGGGTTTCCTATTAAAATTATGATCGAATGACTCATAATTTTTTTAAAAGTTTTGTTTTATTTTTTTTTATTTACTTTTCTCAAAGAAAAAAAAAGAGTCATGTAGCCTACTGGCTATCTCTCAATCCTTTTAGTTGCGAACAATAGAGTGTGCTAATTAACTCTCAATGTTACATGAAAATATTATAATATGTTGAGAAAACTATAAGAATGGTAATGTATATCCAATTTTGAAATTCATTTAACATAAATTTCATTAAATGTTTAGCAATAAAGATGTTGTACCTTGTTTTTCACCACCTCTTTTTAAAACTCAAAGAAAAAATAATTAATTAGAAGAAAATCAATAAAATTTTATTAGTGAGGATAATGTAATTGGGGAAAGGATGGGATCAATTTGACATTTGAAGACCCCACCTCCAAGCAATTCAAAAATAAAAATAATAAAATAAATGAGTGGATAAATACGAAAGGAAGGTTTTGGAAGGTTAAAGAAGGAGTGGAGACTAGGGCCTTTGGTGCTAGTATAAATAGAGCAAATGTGGACAGTAAAGGGGGACGAAAAGACTAAGTTAGCTATATATACACTCTCTTTATTTTTCATGCTAAAGCCGTCGCTGAGAAAGTAAGGAAAAAAAACCTATACCCTTTTTCCTTATAAGTTATTCATATAATAAATAAATATTTTACATGTTTTATCATTAGAATTCGATTGAATTATCTTGAAAAAAATTCAAATCATAAATATTTGGTTATGGTTTTATTATTCATGGGTCAACTCCATGGGACAAATAAACTTCCAATGGGATTAACCCTTAAAAGTTGACGAGAATAATAATAAAATTAGTGGAAAAAAATTATTTTATCCACCTTTTCAATAAATAATCATCAAAGTTTTGATTGTGTATCAAGAGTTTTAATAATTATTAAAGTTTTGATTAAAGATTTTATTATTTATAATCGATTAAGAATAAATAAACCAGCATTTGAAATTATCCTGAAAAAGTTGACTAAAAAGATAATAAAATTTCTTAATATGAGACCTTATCATAAATATCCCCCACTTGAAAAAATATTTTTAACATGTGAATTGTATTTATTTGTAAAAGTAATATAGGATAAATGAAACATTATTAGTCATTATTCTATAAAATTGCTTAATTCGTAACAAGAGAAATTACTATGTAATAGTAAATTTCTTCATAAATAAAAAAATACACAACTATCAATTTAGATAAACCTTAGCATGAAAACACATCAAACATATTTTATCATTAAAAACAAATAATAATACAACTTATTTTAGATAAGATATATAAAATAATATATTTTTTCGGTGTTATATAACCAACCTCTTACATAGAAATTTTAAAAATCAGTTAGGATTTTTAGTTTTCATCCGTCGTTTTTCATATTTTTACAAATCTCACACTTATTTCACCTCATGTCCACATACAAAAGCAGAAAAATAAAAAAGGTGGAGGAATTTATGAGAAAAACTAGAAGCCCCCAAAGTGTGGCAAAGAGACCAAAAGACAAGCTCGTCGTTCTTCGCGTTTTCCCATTTTTCTTGATGATCGGATTGAATTTATTCATAAAGAAATATAATCAAAAAAGATTTATTCATAAAAAGGGATGGATCCGATTGATCTGCGCTAATCACTGGAGATAATTATCTTGCAAGTAATCAAGTTTAAGGATAATAATTAATTCTTGGAAGTATTACATATTTAATGGCCCCCCGACCATCAATGAGTGTTCCACGTGAACAACGTAATGCATATATGCATGTAGAAGGACTCTTGTGCATGTGTGTGCGTGGGGATCACAAGCTAATGTCCAATTTATGATGGGCATTACACAAGGGATTCGATAGCCCACGGATAATTTATAAAATGACTAAATATTACATCACAATATTCTTGTGTATTAAAGGGCTATGTGACTATTGCAACCACACATTTTACAATAATAATAATAATAATAATAATAATAATAATAATAATAATAATAATAATTAAAGGGCACAAAAAGAAAAAGTGTGTATATATATGTTGTTAGCTACTTGTGTATGGATGGATGTTAAAAAGAGAGAAAAAAAATCTCATCAAGCAAATTCTAGAGGGACACCTCTAAAATGCTTGTGGTTTCGAAGAGGTGATTGGTAGTGTTTAGAGAGCCCACATTTTGTGTAGGAGGAAAAAATAACACAAAATCTAACAGCAAAATACCAAAATAAATTTACTACTTTTCATGGAAACGTTCAAATGCATTTACAGTACTCGAAAAAGAACACTAATGATAGTGATGACAGTGTATATCAACCGATAGGGTTTTTTTAATATATTTATATTTGATTAATTATTAATTATTTATTAGATAAAGAATTTATATATTAATTTACACTCTATTTATTGAGTTCTAAAAATCTATATGGGTACACACGTATTCATCACCCAACTACCTATTATTATTTAACATAAAATAAAATAAAAATGCATACAATATTAAATGTTAGATATGGATCGGGTCGGATAGTATCTGTATCTTAATTATTTATTAATACAATTATTAAAAAAACTAACTTATTCATGTTAGTTTGAATCACTATCCATTAGTTCAAATTACACATGAATTCCCTCTTTTATTTCTGTTTTGAGGGACAATTGCGACCTTCGGGATAACACTAGCCAAAGTTGCAATGTGAACTCCCTCTTCCACCATCCCATGGGCTTAGGAGGAGTTTTCTCACACTAATTTTGAAAGGCCAAGTGGAAAGGTCAATATGGTCATAAGACCATCGAAGGTG